>JACCDP010567721.1_pt1 | contig 17926 bp, 11 predicted proteins | sample 7445841 | NCBI WGS metagenome assembly JACCDP01 (sample SAMN15323441, study PRJNA562643) | freshwater metagenome | isolation source: river surface water | place: USA:Blue River Watershed | collected 2017-08-17
ATTTTTCAGCTGATAAGTTGGTTTGTATTCTCCACTCATCAATTGTATTTGTTCTGGTTATAATAGGAATAGTCATTTTGGAACTTTAATCTCTCTGTTGAATTAATTGTTTCAATAAATCTTTAATATCAGAAACGTCTCTATTAATGCTTTCTACTTGTTCTTTTAACTTATTTATTTCATCATTTTTAGAGTTTAACTTCTTACCCAATTCAATTCTAGCCTTATTTTCCAACAAAACGGAACGATTTACGGTCAGTAATGCTCCGTTTGTTGTATCTTTTACAAATCCAGTATCTTTAACGGGTACTCTCATTTTTAACCTTCAGGTAAAGCAATAATTCTGAGGTCTTTAACTTTAGGTGTTATAGATGCATCAGTAGAAAGCAATACAATCTTGATTGAGAATATCTTAAACGAATCAAATGTTGTACCATTGTCTGAAGTATATGTAACTTGATTGTCAGTTAAAGAAGGACGATATTCAAATTCAACAAAATCGGTATCAGTTAAAGATGGAACTGACGTTGGATTGAAACACTGCATTAACTGATATGGCCTATCATTAAAATCTGTTGTGTCGGAACCAGATAAAACTTTATAGTAAACTTGAATTTGAGAAACACCTGGTCTATTTGCAGATAAGAATACACGCAAATCACCAGCATCAAATCCATCAGCTAAGGTGATTGGCTTTGTGATGTATCTGGCCAAACATGGACCGCCAGAACTATCAAATTCACTGTTTAATGTGATAGAAGCATTTGAACTAATGGCACCTTGGCCTGTGCCTGGAATAGAAATTGTAAAGTCGTCATAGTAACCAGAACCAGAAGAAGCAACATTGATACCAACAACATTGCCTGCAGCACCATTTGTAACCAAGTATACTAAAGCACCGCTGCCTGTATTTGAAGAAATAGTAACGACATTGCTATTAGAATAACCACCTCCCGGTGCAATAATGTTGAAATCATCCGAAGTAATTTCTCCATTATCAACGAAATTCTCCCAAGCATTTAAGTACATACTTTCTAGAGAAATCAGAGGACTAATTGCATTATCAGTTGAAGAAATTGTTATGGCTACAGTAAAGTCACCTTGAGCTGAAATTTCTTTTCTGCGATTACCAATTGCATAATATTCGTCTTTACCCATATCATAAGTTACGAATGGAGATATATCTCGGTAAGAAGTTTCTCTTGAACCACCAACTGGTTTAGAAACAAAAGAATAATCTATCGTAATTGGACTATTGGCAAACGTCTCTAATGTTTTGCCAATCACTCTAAACTTATCGATATATTTTGCAGAAGTTTGCGTTTCATTCTGCAAGGAGAATGTGGCTGAAGACGTTGAGAAGACACATCTATCCATAACGAACATCAAATCTTCATTTAAGAATGGAACGTATTCCATCGCATTTTGAGATTTGTATAGTGTTCCAACATATGGATTAACCGAAACATATTGATTAGATGTGGTTGTTTGTCCTTTTTCTGCAACCCAAACTGAGTACAATGGACTATCTGTCAACACAACAAGAGAATAAAGTCCAGGTTTTAAGAAGACTGGTGATCCAAATGTAAATTTGGTGTAACTAGAAGAAGAAGTTGGATCAGGATTTGTTGTTGTATTAATCTCAAATGGATATTTCGTAACAATAGATTCCGGATAAATGAAATCCGAAGACGGCAATCCATTAACTGTTGGTCTAATCTGCACCGTAACAGGTAAAGCATCATCATCTTTTGCAGTAAAGAATAGTTTTACATTCTCTGCAAAAAGTCCATTTGGATAAACTTCTGGATCAATAAAGAATGTTTGAGCTAGTGGGTCAACTCGCCATGTGCTGGTGATATTTGATGTTGATGTTGACGATTGTAACAGAGGTGTTGTTGCATTACCAACAAACTTAACACCAACATCTACGTTATAAACTGTGTCAACTAATGTAGTTTTATTTAATTTAACACCAGAAGAAACAAAAGTTTTTTCTGCAAATGAAATGGCATCTAAGTCATAACTGTTATTGAAAGATTCGGTAATTCTAAGATTTCTTTCACCATTTCTAAATGTTGCAGCTGGCGGATAGAATACGCCAGAAACATCACCTGCTTTATTAGCTTTCAGTCCATTACTATCATTTCTATTATTACCAATTGTATAGATCCAAGAACCACTCCTTTCGGTTGTGGATGTAGTTTCAGAAATTGTAGCCACTTTTGTTGTTGTGTTATAAGAAATGATATTATAGATTGCACCATGACCTTCTGCACTTCCACTCTGCCTAACTAATGTAACTGTATTTCCTGAAATATTGACCGAAGGAGCTTCAGAATCTAATGTTATTGTATTTTGAGAAATTCCTCTGGTCATACCAGATTTATGTTCAATTACAGAATCAATAGAAAGTGTTGATTGAGAATCAATACCAAATATAAATTTACCGGCTAAAGATTTTCCTGTCTCATTAACGATACTGACATTAGATGTACCTTTTTCACTATTTGTAACAATGACAGCCGAATAATTTGTACCGCCAGCAAAATAAGAACTGATATTTGATGCTAAGTCAGTTTGTGTATTTGCAATAAGAGCAATTTCACCAGCAATTAACGGAGAAGTATTTGATAAATCAACAATGTTTGGGACGATAACATAATTATCTACGGCAACATCATCAAAGTAAACATAATACCTAGAACTTGGTTTTAAACTTGTTCCATTAAATGTTATTGATGTTGGCTTAATGTATGGTTGAATTGATAAATCGGTTACAAATGTTCCAACATCAACTTGTGTTGACGATGTACTAATTTGTTTCATATTCAATTCAGCACCTTGAGAAATATAGACTTTATCTGTCGTTGTTCTCAAGTTACCAAAAGTGTTACCACCAAGATTTACTGTTTGATCTGTTACACTTGTTACCGTTTCAAACCACTTGGTGTCAACAACTTTAGCGAAAGGATTATCTTTATCATTTACCCAAGTTGGATTTTGATCTGAGATATATTTGAATGATTCGTTGACAAAGTTAAAGGCTTCTTCCAACCCATTTACGGAGTTGAGTGTAACTTTGGCAGTATAACCAGTATCAACTTCACTTGTAAATTCTGGGAATAATTTTAAATTACCTTTAAAATTGGCAAATAAAGCACTTGCGATTGCAATGGACTTTGTGGCATAAGGCTGTTGAGCAAAGGTCGATGCAGTATAACCTAACATCAGCGATTTTTGATCACCTGTACCAACTGCAGCATATGAACCAGAAGTATTTGCTTGAGACCATTTAAGTTTGAACGTTCTCATCAAAGAGGCTGGTTTCAGTTCGCCATTTTCAATTAAGTTACGGTTGTCAAAACCAACATCACCATAAGTAGCTTGAACATCTCTTGTTGTAAAGTTATCTACAACAATACCATATTTCGATCTTTCTAATCCATTTGCATCGAGAATCTTAGAATCTGCTGCATTTTTCTCTAATGATGAAAGTGCAACATAGTATTCAAGACCTTTGATTCTATTCTCAAAAGAACCAATGTCATTCATTGTGAATCTTCTATTATTCTTAAATGTGGTTGAGATATCTTTAACTGTTTCCGTATATGCCGGAATGTTTAAAGTATAAATCAACATATCATTAGAATCTGTTGGCGGCGGAACAGGAGTTACCGCAGATTTACCAGAAACAACAGCAAATTCTTTTGATGGTTTAACAACAATCTTATCGATTCTGCTGAGATAGTATTCAAAACTAAATTCCGCAACTTCATCTGGATCAGCGTTAACTGCACCAGAATAAGTGTCGGCTGCAATATCTCTTGTAGGTCTAAAGTCTAAACATGACCTCATCGAAATAACTTTACCTGCATCAGCATCTAAAAACTTAGCCATATCATCATATGTGAAATTTGAGCCAGTTTTTAAATACGAATCTACTGTAAACAGACCATTGTTTTGTGGAGATGGTGCAGATTGGTGGTCTAGATATTTAAATAATACCAATACAGTTGAACCTGTTGGAGAACTGTATCCTCTTTTTAATTTAATCGATGCGTGGTCGTAGTGTGTTTTTCTTTGACCATTATCAAATTCGTAATTATTTGTAACATCATATGTAGAATCTGTCAACATGGCTGTAGTAACATTTCCAGTTGATTTAGAATCAATAATTTTTACAATTTGATAAACGTCAGGAACTTGGAGACTTACAGATGTTCCTGGTGTTTTTAAATCTGAAACAGTATTTGCGCCATCAAAGAAAATAGCACCAACATCAGTGAATAATAAACCATCAGTAACATTAACGACTGTACCTGTATTTCCAGATGTTAGTGAATCACCAGCAGTATCTAAATTATATGGTACTTTTTCATGCAACGAGGTTGAAAGTGGCAATAATTGTTTACCACGAATAGCACCACTCGTTCCATCTTCAGCATTATTAACTTTTGTGGTGACTAAGAAATCAGCTTTAACGCCTGCTGTATTCAAATCAATTTCAATGGAACTATCACTAATAGCTGTAACTGTAAACAGATTGTTTGCAAGACTTAATACTGTATTTGCTGCGATTCCAGAAGCAGCATTCGTTGTTGAATCGTAACGAACAAAACAAATAATGTTCTGTAAAATTTGAGAATCGGATAATGTTCCTGGAGAACCAGCAAACGGGAAAGTATCTGTACCGATTGTATTTAATGTGATGACACCACCAGCATTTGAAATTTTATCTGCATAAACTTTTCTAGCAATGAAATCTAAATTGGAAATCGAACCAGATTTCATTGATTCAAATGGTGTATCAAAAATTAAACTTGTACGTGTTGGTTCTGTAATAGAAGCATAACCTGTTGTGGCATCTTTAGATTGGTCATCAACATTTGCTTCAAACGTTAAAGATGAACCACTCTTAACAACTAAAGACTCTGCAACTTTAAAATCGGATTCAATAGAAAATGTGTTTGATGCTGGTACGAATGGTAGAGATTGAGATAACGTAATTGTTTGTGCAACACTATTTGATTCTGTAATTAAAATAGGAGAAAGTGTTAAACCGGCTCCGTCTGTAATTCTAAAATACATGTTTGCATAAGCATTGGCTGATGCTGAAGTTGAGAAAGAAGAATCTAACTCAATAACTGTATTTGTAGATCCAGAACCTGGTAATGTACCAGTAATTGGTGTAGAATTAACTTGCATTACACTCAAACTAAACGTATGAGTTGTTCCGACATCTGAAGCTGTCGAATCATTATACTTCATCATATGAGCTCTCAGAGTACCAATCTTAGTCGAATTGTATTCTGAGGTAGAAGCAGTATTTACTTCAGTAGAAGGAACGCAATGAATGTCTAACTGAGGAAAAGTTGGTAAATCCAAATAACCAGTTACATCAGAAACAATAACATAACTTGAATAGTTTGTTGGTAAATCATAATCAGAAACATTAGATGTCAAACGAGCTCTTGGGATTGTTAATTTTGTTGGCGCAATAGTCTGCACTTCATAACCACCAACATAAGCTTTACCCGGATCTAAAACAGCAGTAAATGAATCTGCATCTACAACATTGTTTGCACCATAAGCAGTTTCTTCCAAAGAAATTACAAATGGATCGACAGTGTAGTTTCCTGATTCCTCAAATGTTCTTCTTGCTAAAGTTTTTTCAATTTCATTATAGATCGGATAATCAATTTCTTTTGTTTTAACGCCATCAACAAGACGAATAACTTCAAAGAAAGAAGACTCATCAGTAGAATCTAACGTTCTCTTAGAAAGTGTAGTTTCAATAACGAATCGTGTTGCACCAGGTGCCTGATAGTTAAATGCACCTTGAGCTGGATCTAAAAGAGATGTGTCATCAATCTCATCAACAATTGTTTCAGTAAATTGAATACCAACTTTATATGAAGGTAATCTATTAATTGTCGATGCGTTGTAACCAATTTTATAAAAAAGTTCTAAAACTAAAAATTGTGGAACAATCTTAACAAATTGGCCTTTGAAATAATAAACACCTTCTTGAATACTGGCAACATAAGAACGACCAACTGCACTGGTACTTCTTGCTTGTGCAAAAATGTTTTGGCCAGATATTTTTAATTCATCTGATTCAGAAAAAGTATCAGCACTTAAATATTTTAAAATTAAAATTGGATTTGTTGTCGTGTCATCTACAGCAATGACTTTAGCTCTAATTGTCTTTGTTGTATTATAACCAATTATTGTTTTGTCTAAAAATTGACTAACGTCAACATCTTCACTATTATATTGAGAATCTAAAATTAAATAGAAAGCTCTATCATCCAGAGAAATTTTACCGCCAGTAATTGGACTACCATTTTGGAAAATATGATTACCAAACTTTTCAATTTGATTGGAAAGAATAGTTTGTAATTGAGTTAATTCACGAGCCTGTACTGAATATCCAGGACGGAAAAGTACACGCATGAAGTTTTTATCTTCATCAAAATCATCATAGTATGGATCGTAATTAAATGTGGTAGTCATTTATTCCTCGGTTTAAAAGCTAAGAATGAATCTAATTCTATCTGTTTGATCAACATCTCTGGAGATTGGTGTTTTATCAGAGATATAAAGTATTTTACCAGAGTAAAGTTCTAATGTTGGGTCTGTTTTATTTATGGCTACTCGGATCGAGCCACTTTCTAAACCTTTAATGGGTTCATTTGTGTTTAGTGTACCAACTAAATTGTTTAGATAAAGAATATTTTGTGCTTCATCAAATGAAATAACATCTGCACTAAATGTAGCTCTAGCAATATCAACACCTTGAAAAACAATCTCATCATTGTTAAAATCACCAACACCAGGAGATGTTTTAACTTTAGTGTATAGTGTTTTAATTTCTGTGTTTGCTAAAGTGGTAGTTCCATAATCATATGGATTTTTTACAATAAATGTTTCACGATATTCGTTATCGGCTGGGAATACACCAGATTCTTCACCATCAAAATCTGTATTAAACATGATGGTTGATGTATAAAGTTCTTCGACTGGATCATATCCGTGACCATTTTGTGGAGATAAAACTACAGTTGCAGCTGCATCTGTTCCAATACCACCAGCAACATCAGTAAAGACTAAGTTTGCTTTCGTATAGTCTTGACCTCGATTTTGTATTAAAATGTCTACAACTTGCCCATCAACAACGTTTGCTTTTAATACAGCATCTGTACCATCACCCTCGATAGTGATGATATCTTGTGCTGCGCCGTCAACATAGTTGTTTCCAGCGTTAGTGATTCTAATAATATCAATACTTCTATTTACGGCTGATGCTCTAACAAATCTATTATATGTTACTGGCATCCAGTTTTCTGTTAAGAATTTTTGTTTCTGTAATGAGGTCAAAGTATACAAATATTTCCACTTATAACCATCGGATGTTTTAAAGTATGGTTCTTCTAAAGATGAAGAGGATAAAGATAATTGTGGTTCAACCGTTGAATTTGCAGAGGCATTATTAAACAAACACTTAAAAACCTGATCTTTAGAATTTCTAACATAAAAATTTGTACCTGCTGGACAAACAGTGCATCCAGCCGCAGAATATACAGTATTTGCTGTCCAATCAATACGATCAACCACAAATGAAGCATTTTCTTGCGACAATCTTTTAGCTAGAATGCCTTTATCGTAGTTTGCATTCAAGGCTCTGATAGACTGTTCTGGTGTTGGTGCGACTTCTGTACCTGTATTCCAAGGCGTTTGTTTACCTAAAACGACATATAGATAAGACTTTTTATCTGCTGGAAGGTAAGAATTGGCACTAATATCCAAAAGATCATAGAACTTTTGGGCCAATAAAGTTTTAAGTGATGAGGTAAGTAGTGAAGACATAGTTTTATTTATTCAACTTTTTGGAGTATTGCGGTTTTAAGAACACCTGAAGTAGTGAATGTAGAATCGACAAAAATAGTATTGGAATTAACGGATGTCACCGTCTTGATTTCGTCATATATGAGGTTAATCGTCAAATCGGTATCTGTTACAGAAATAGTATTCTGTGTAATTAAAGAAGAAGCATTAGTAACAAATGTAACGGTTTCTGTGTTTCCACTTGAAATATAGATCAAATCGCCGTCTTGAATGTCATTAATGAATGTAGTATTAGTACCAGTAATTACATTGGAACTATTAGTAACATTTACTGTTCCATTGGCAAATCTAGTTAAGTCTGTGACAATAATCATGTCACCAACATTGATAGTGTTGGCAAAGTCTGGATTTGCACCTACACCAATAATTGTGTTTGAATCTGCCACAACGTTAACAGTATTTGCTAAAGTGAAACGAATAAGATTCATCGTTTCAATTTGAACGTTTGCGGCTGTTTCTTCGTTCGTGTCAATTCTTGTAACAAAAGCTTTCATGCCAATTGGATGTACAACTTCATTTAATGTTTTCTTAAATTTGGCATAATCGTTTTCAGTCTTGATGATATAAGAATAATTATGGTATTTTGTTCCGTCTTGTAATTTTTTATCAGAACTTACTTGACCATCTGTATTGAGATAGATTCCAGGATAACGAATCAAACCATTTTCAAATTTGGCAGTAGCTCTTGCTTTACCATCACCATAAAAAACAGTAGAGTTTACATTTGCGGTAACAACTGGATCGGTATCTGAAATAATTTGTTGTTGTACATTTAGTGTACCACGATAATTAAACACTCTCAATAATCCAGAAGATTGAGTGTATTTTTCTACTGTTGCACTAAAAGTTGTATTTGCGTTAGATTCGCCTTGGTAGATTGTTGTATTTGAAACAAATAACAATCCTTCAGTAACATTGGCAACAGTTAAATCTGCATTTCTTAAAGAAATTGTTGGAGCTTCAACGTAGTCGTATCCATAACTAACAACTCTTAATGTTGAAATTGCACCAATTCGTGATGTGAACAAATCGACATCAACGCCTTTTCCTAAAATTTCAGAAACATATAGAGAAGCATTTGCACCAGATGCGGTGTTAACAGTAATAGTAGGTAATCTATCTTGTTTGTAACCTTCACCACCCTTAATTATAGAACCATCATCATTAAATTCTACTGTTTTGATTCCGTTATTTGCAACATGAACTTCTGTAATTACTGCATTGGCGCCATAGCCTGTTCCTCCGGTAAATACCAAATATTCACCAACATTATAACCATCTCCGCCATTTTCAATTACAATTCTTCCTAAAGCACCAACATCATTAAGTGGTCTACGTAAAATCTTATAGACACGAACGTTTGAAATATCATTTTGAAATGGCGCACCAGTTACAGTTATTGTATTTGAAGTTACAGAATCTATAACACGAATCTCTTCAAATCTACCTGTAACAAATAATCTTATGTAATCACCAGCTTCAAAAGTACTTGTCAAGTCTTGAGATTCATCTCTAAGGACATTGGTTGATGCCACAATAGAGGTACTACTGATGACTGAAATATCATTTTCTGATTCAAGATAAAAACTATAAAAATTAGGAGTTGGAGTTGTTCTATACCCACCACCACTTCCATCAGTAACTATGTAAGAAATAGGAAACACATTTAAAGATTGTGTAGTGGTAATAAAATTAATTGTACAATTTTCAATATTTGATGTATTGGCGGCTTGATCTAAAGTTAAAGATAAACCTATAGTTTCTATACTAGTATCACTGACGTTTACTGTTCTATATGTGTTTGAATCAACAAGAGAAATTGAAGCTCTAGTCTCTTGACCAAAGACAGAATTTTCAAAACCACCAACGAAATCAATAATAGAAGAATTTGTATTTACAGCTGGATCTCTAAACCCAAAACCACCATTGATAATCGAAACTTCAGTTACGGAACCTTTTGTGACTTCACCAACAGTTGCAATAGCACCAACTGGATTACCTGAAGTTGGATTTAAACCACCTAAAATTGTAACTGGATCACCTTGATATCCTGTAGTAGTATCGTAACCATTGTAAAATAATCCTCTATGATCTGGATTAATTTTCAATTCAGAAAGAGAACCAATCAATCTTCCCGTAACAGTAACAGTATTTCCGTTATCTGTGTAAAATCCGGTAATCTGTTCACCAGTTGTAAACAATTTATTGACATTAGAAATATACAATTCGATATATTCAATACCAAGCTGTCTATCAATAGACTGTATAATGTTTTCTACGATCGCTGTTGCTTGAGATGTTACACCTTTAATTTTAACACCAGTTAAATTAAAGATGTTATTATCGTCTGTGTCAACACGCAAAGCTAAAGGTAAAACCCATTTACCGTCCGAAGCAATTAATACATCCTCTTTAGGGTAATAGATTTCAATATTTTCACCGTAAAGTACTCTAAAAAGAAATTTTACGGAATTTGGTGTGCCTTTTGCACGGTAAAACTGATTTAGAAATTTGACAAATTTAGATTTATCTAAAAGTAATTCTTTAGGAAAATAAGGAGCCAATTCTTGTTTGATAAGTTCCAAATAATAATCAGAAGACAAATCAACATCTAAAGAATTAGAAAAGTTTTGAATTACATTTGAAAGATTGTTTTGTTGTTCTAACCACTCGTAATATTTTTTTAAAAATACTACAAACGTAGAATATTCGTCACTAACAAAAGAAGGAAGTTGTCTCTCTACAAGAGCTGAATTTAAAATTTGTGTCATTTATTTAAACTTTATTCAGTTCTATAACAATACTTGTTGGATCGGCCTCATCAAAAACCAACATCTTATTTTTTTCAGAAGAAATAACACTTACTTTTGGTCTAATGTTAACACTCAATTCTTTAAAGTCATTTGAAATATCTAAAGGATTGAAATTATTAATATAAATTTTACCTAAAACGTAATCAATAGTTCCCATTATGCCATTATTTTTAGAGTAGTTTAAAATAATTTTAGTGTTCTGATTTGTAACTTCATCTGGTTTGTAATAAAATATCCTTAGTTGGCCATACCTGCCCTCAAGAACTGCTTCAGCAGTTGCTAATTGACCGCCGCCACCAGAGATTCTTATTGATGCTGTTGTGTATCCAACGCCAGGATTTGTTACTGTAATAGATTGAATTCTTCCGTTCACAATTTCTGCAACGGCTGTCGCACCTTCTCCGTCACCAACAATTGTAATAGTTGGAGTGGTGGTGAAATTGATACCTGGATTAATAACTGTAATAGATTCGACACCAGTAAATGATGAAGGCACTTCTTCAAAAAAACATAGTCTCTCGATACCTTCTTCATCTAACATGGTAAATTCTGGTCCAGAATACAAGTTATCTAGAGTTGTACCTTTTTGTAGTGGAACTCCATAATCTAAAACATAACTGTCTGTATTAATTAAATCTGGTCTAAATCTCTTCGATAAGAAAATTTCCAATTCGTTTGAAATGATAGATTTATCTGTACTATCAATTTGTGTTCTTAGTTGTGAAGATTTGAAAAGAGAATTAAATTGATTTAAATTAGAATTGGAGAAATTGACAATAGTATTGCTGACTAAAGTCTTCAATGCATTTACATTAACGATAGTTTTAGATGAATCGTAATATACTTTAGAAACATATTTGATATAATTGTAATCGACATCCAAAACTTCTGGCGTTACTGTAAGAACACTAATTGGCTTTAAAACGTCATTTTTCAAAAATTCTTTTTGTGTATCAGTTACTTCAAAACCTTGTTTTGGTTTTACAGACACAAAAACTTTACCATAAACTGGCGGAACATTTTCTTCTCCACCCCATACGTTAACCGCCTCATATTGTGGGAAGTTTTGTTGAATTAATTTGATGTAGTCGTTTTTAGTGACTGCACGATTCTGTGAAGTAAATTGCAAAGGCGAAGAAAATTTAATTTGGTCGACAGTTTCTTTTTCTGCTCCACCTGCCGCATACGAAACAGGACTTACTGTGAAATTTGAATAACCACCCACTAAAGAAGTCGCAATAAAATTATTAGCTCTATTAGCCAAACTTCCGTGTGTAACCAAATACGAAACCGTTACGATTCCACCATCTGGTATTTTCTTACCTAAAATACCATCTCCAAAATAGATTTGATATTTTTCATCATTACCTTCTTGTAAAAAATAAACTTCAGATGTAGAATCAATTGTCAAGACATCTTCATTTAGTGTATAGATTGTCGTATCTGTGTTGGAAACCGATTGTTGTACATATACAATCATCGTGCTTGTATCTACATCAGCATCAGGCAACGTAAAAATTTGTTTTGGGTTTATAGAATCGCTTTGCGTAAAAGAATAATTCTTTAATGTGCCTTCATAAATTTTTAAATTTGAAAATACAAAGTTGTTTGCTGTTTTGGAAACAGTAACGTCTTCCAATGTTACAAAATTATAGGCTTTATTATCAACTAACTCACTCAAGAAAACATAACCTTTTGGTAGTGTAAGTGAACCAGTGGCTGAAGATAAACTATCAACAGTAAAGTTAATTGTTGCTAATGGTGCAGACATCGATCTTGGTGTATAACCAAATTTCTTTGCATGAGATACAACAGAATTTCTAAGAACAGAACTATCTAAAAATGATTCATTCGCCAGCATATTCATATAATATGCGTTATAGTGAGTATTATATGCCAAAATATCAAGTAGAATGTTTAGACCAGAACCTTCAAAATCGTAGTCTGTAAATTCATCTTGACTTTGCAAGAAAGTTTTTAGATTAGTTTTGATCGTGTCAAAATCTAATTCGGTTACATTTAAGCGGCTAGCCATTTATCTTACTCGTTCTAAGAAAAAATTAATTGTTATTGGATTTGTTAAGTTGTTTATAATAAATTCCATATCAACAACGAAACGGTTGTTATCGTAATCTGGAAGAACCGAAACTTTATTTACTCTCACTCTCGGTTCAAAATTTTTAATTACCTGCAATATTTCTCTTTCTAGAGCTGCGGCATTTATAGCATCTACATTTTCAAACAATAATCTTTGTACATTTGAACCTAAATCTGGTTGGAATGGTCTTTCATAATGATTTGTCAGTATCAAATTTTTTATTGAATTGATTACTGCTCTTTCTCCAGAATGTTTAGAGACATCTTTTTTGACTGGATGAACAGTAAAGTTCAAGTCTAAATCTTTATAGACTCTAGTTACGTTTGTTGTTGTTATAGCCATATCTTATTTATTCTAATCTCCAGCAAAAACATTGGAAGAACCTTGTATAATTGCACCAGCATCAGTTGAATCTCCAACTCTGGCAATTGATATTCCACCAACATAAACTGTTCCAGAACCAGCATTAATAACGGCCGCATGAGGGACACATGCTGGGCCTGCTGGAATTGTATGTGGTGCTACTGGATTACCTTTACATTCAACACCAATACCATTGACATACACACTTACAGCTTCACCAGTAGGACCAATGACCGTTGAAACGGCATCGCAACCGTGGCCAGTTGTCGTAGAATCACCTTTTCTTGCTACTGCTGGCATATTAGTTCAGATCTATTCTTGGAGCGTCAAATTGCATATTTCCATCTGAACGGACAGAATATGTTCCTTTAACGTGTTCATTATAGTCACCACCAACTGTAACATTTACATCACCATCAATATTGACATCTGCATTTCCATCAACTTTTGCATATAAATTTTGTTGAACATAAACTTCTGCGTCACCTTGAACCGTTATATTACATTTACCCATAATGTAAATGTTATTGTCTTTCATTATAATTTGATAGTTATCTCTTGTGATCTTTTCTACTTTATCTCCGTTTGGAAACATTTCTTGAAAAGATCCATTTCTATGCGCCAGTTGAACCCTCTCGAAACCAGGTGTATCATCCATTTCAAATAGATGTCCAGATTCAGACTCTACAACGTTATTATAAGGATATGTTGCATTGTATGTTGTTTCTGGTTCATCCCAACTAGAATTATAAGTTGGTACAGAAGTAACTAAATTATCTTTTTTCTCTTGTATAAAAGTTTCAGAAATATTTTCTTCATCATTTCTGGCTATTCTAGATGTTGTTGGTTCATCTATACGCTTAGGATAAGAAGGCGACTTATCTTCTTCAGTTATTGAAATACCACTACCGTCGGTATTATATGTCTTAGATGCTGGAGTTCTTGGTGCTGAGGTTAATTCTTCGTCTGTTCTAGGATCACTAAAACCTTTTTGATTATTAGCCTTAACGATAGGGATACCTGGAATTACACCAATGATGAATGGATAGTCAGTATCGCCTTGATAGAAATATCCAGTAACAAGATCGGATTCTTTTGGTACTATAGGTGTTTGACTTATGTTTACAATTTGAGCCCAAGGTAAACCTTCAGTTGGCATTAACTGTTTATTTTCGGTATGTACTCCGAATATCCTGACTCGACAGCGACCAAGTTTTAATGGATCTTTTCTATCTTCAACTACACCTTGCCAAAACATTTCCATTTTATGTCCAATCTACCATCTGTGAAGACGATGATCTATAAGGCAACCCTTCTGATTTGTTTGATGAATCTGAAACCAATTCTAATATCGTTTCGTGTTTGTTATATGAAATGATTTGTCTTGAAGCCAAAATGATATAATTTCCGTATAATGTTCTATCTAAATTTTCACCATTGTCTGACTTTTGTGCATATTTTGGTATATTTAAAAATAAATTGAATCCAGCTGAGAAGCCTAAGTTACCAGGGACAACAAGTTTAACTCTCTGATTCGTTAAATTGGTTAATATGGCTTTTCTTTGTAATATGTAATTGTGCGTATCTAAATCAAAGTTTAAAGATTTCGGATCTCTTTTCTTTATGAATTCAGAATCTTTTCTGAAATAAGAACCTGCATATACACTATGTCTTGCATCAAATTGATCGGTATTATAACCAATACTGGAATTTATCTCAGCAATATTTGGAGATTTATTTAATTTTGATGATGTACCAAATGTATCTTCATAATTCGTAGTTCTTTTTATAAATGTTCTTGTTACTGGATCTATACCATAGAAAGTTCCAGCATAAACACCATCTACAACATTTTTAATAGAATCAAATTGTTGTATGACTTCAAAATGTCTTGCGCCATACATTTTTCTTGTAAAATCATTGGTTGACGTATTTTTCACATCAAAGTTAACTGTTGCGACAGGATCTTGTTTGAGTAATGTATTCAAACTGGCGTAGTTATATCCTAAGACATTTTCAAAAAATAAAAATCCTGGAAAATAATTTTCGTCTACTGATCTTTGTGACATCCAATTGATAGCTTCAAATGGTGATAACATTGGCACAACAATTTTTCTTAAACCATAAGAATTGTCAAATGTACCAAACATTTTTGTTGTTGGCACATTTAAATAATCTTGTAGTATTTTAACTACAGCTTCTGAATATGTTGAAGTAAAAAGTTGAGATACTTTTCTTTGTAACGAAATAAAAAACTCTTCAGAAATAAAATGCAAAACGTAATTTTCTGATGTGTCGTTTAATCTTGTTCTATTTGTTTGTTTATGTACCCTAAACTTTTTTTCTATTTCTAAAAAATCTTTATTCTTAGAAACTTTCATTTGTAAAATTTCGGTACCATCAAATAGGAAACTATCGGTTAGTCCTAAAGAGTCATTGATTAATATATTGCCACTTACAGAAGGACTAAAAAGAGAATCGAATAGATTGAGTTCTTGGAACACTCCCCTCAAATCTAGTTTACCAACTTTTGTATAGAGGAATAATTCTTTTATTTCAAAATCTAAAGAAGAATCTAACTGGTAACTCATATCGTGTTTTTAAATTCCTCAAAAACCGTATCTACAAATTCTCTCTTTAAAATTTTAATCGATCTTTTAGATTCATTAATTTCAATTTCATAATCATAAAATGATCTCGTACTTTTCGTTTTCTTAACTTCTATTGGTGTTCCGTCTGATAGAGTATAATTTTCTGTCGAGTTTACAGTATTTGCGTATGTCGAAGAATCAAGATAGATTGTCTCTTCATCATATTCAGAAGTATTTAAATTTGTTTTTCTTTCGGTTAAAACATAATCTTTTGTGTTTGATTGTGCCCATTCTAAACCTGTCTCATTGTTTGCAGTATCGGCTTCAGAGAGATATTTTGCATCAATAAAATCTATTAAACTTCCTGTCGATAAAACCCAATCAAATTGTGGATGAAGTATACTATTATAACTTAAAATTATCCAATGATATTCTGGATTTCCATAAAATTTATGTGCAACAATTTCTGGAGTTTCTCCATCTTGAACATCATACTCGTAGAATACGGCTGAATTGGTCTTAAACTTTTCATCAAACGCAAAAGTTCTGGTCAAATTTGTAGCATAAACCTCAATGTTGTTATTTGAAACCGCATAATAAGTTTTTGGAAAATGTTTGAAAAAATTAGCCATTTTTATTTTAGGTGAAAGAGTTTCTTATGTCTAAATTCATGTTATAGAAATTATCTTTAGTCATAAATTCGACTTCTTGGAATCCAAGAGATAAACGAATTGCAACTGGCATTCCAGTTCCACCTAAAGATGGACTAAACTCTCCAGGTTTTTCATATGACGACCAACCATTTGGTGCATAATCGGTATCTATTGTTGTCAGAATACAAGTAGAAATTTTAGGTATGTTTTCATTCTCACGGCCATTGTAATAGAATTTAATATCGAATTCTGAAGGTGGCACCAAGAAGAAAGCTCCTTGGCCTTGTTTAATTTCTGGTGCTTGGTGGAATCTCAATCTAGAAATGATGTTCTGTACTTCTTTTGCTTCAGCTGAACTTCTTGGATAGAACATAAAATCAAATCTAAATGATCTGAATTCCGGCGAAGAGTATACCAATTCAAGTTGTGGGTTTACGACTAATCCAGTTAATGACTGGAAAGCTGCAGCACCGGCACCTTCTCCAAAAAGTGCAGTAGCGCCTTGTCTTCCAAGAAATGAAGCGAAATTATTTGCGGCACCTTTGATGTCGCCGCCCATCAGCTTCTTAAACGTTTCTGATGCGCCAGATAATATTGCAGGTAATCCTTGCATATTAACTGTTGAATATTGTTGGTTGTAGGTAAAATTTAAAGTGTCTGGCATGTAAAGAGCAATCGTATCTGTCGTTCTACGAATCGTTCTGACAGATTTCTGATTGTCTAAAATAACAGATTGATCAATTTTAGCTTTTTCTGTAATTAATTTTGTTAACTCTTTTGCATCATTCGTTATATTTTGCAACGCCGTTTTTGCACCAAACGTTTGTTGATTCTGTACAACAGATGGCACATCATTTGTTGTTTGGGATGGAAATTGAGTTTTCGTCTGCTCATTGATATGAATTACCATATAATGCGCTTTATCTGGACTTCCAAGATCAATCGGATATCTGTACGTATGATAATCATATTGCGATCCAACAAAATAATCGCTAACAAATCCATCAGGAGTGTTATCTATTTTTATATCCGTAAGGTTAAAGATGGCCATTTGATTTCCTAAGTTGACTAGATATTATTTATGTCATATAAAGGAAGGTTTTCTCCAAAGAACCCTAAGAAATACAATGGTGATGCATCAAATATCATCTATCGTTCAACTTGGGAACTGAGGGTAATGAAGTGGTTGGATGACAACCCAAATATCATCTGGTGGGCATCAGAAGAGTTGCCGATACCGTACCGTTCGCCTATTGATAACAAAATACATCGTTACTTTCCAGATTTCATTGTCAAGGTCAAACGGAAAGACGGTCTGGTCATGACCTACGTTTTGGAAGTAAAACCAGAATCTCAGACACGGCAACCAATCAGGAAACGCAAAACCAAGCGGTTCATTGAAGAGTCGGTAACGTATGCGGTAAACCAAGAAAAATGGCGTGCGGCCGACATATTTTGCCAAGAACACGGCTGGCAATTCAAGGTCATAACAGAGAA
>JACCDP011088116.1_pt1 | contig 17926 bp, 15 predicted proteins | sample 7445841 | NCBI WGS metagenome assembly JACCDP01 (sample SAMN15323441, study PRJNA562643) | freshwater metagenome | isolation source: river surface water | place: USA:Blue River Watershed | collected 2017-08-17
CACGCTGGACGCCGCCCACTGGCGCGAGATCCCGATCATTGCCGACGACTATGTCGACAAGGAATTCGGCACCGGCTGCGTGAAGGTCACCCCGGCGCATGACTTCAACGACTACGCCGTCGGTCAGCGCCACAAGCTGCCGATGATCACGGTGCTGGACCTGCAGGCCCGCATCAACGATCAGGCCCCCGAGGCCTACCGCGGCCTGGACCGCTTCGTGGCCCGCAAGAAGATCGTCGCCGACCTCGATGCGCTGGGCCTGCTCGTCGAGGTCAAGAAGCACAAGCTGCAGGTGCCGCGCTGCGAGCGCACCGGCCAGGTCATCGAGCCCATGCTGACGGACCAGTGGTTCGTCGCCGTCACCAAGCCCAGCGCCGACGGCAAGAGCATTGCCGACAAGGCCATCGCCGCCGTGGACACCGGCGCCGTCAAGTTCCACCCCGAGCAGTGGGTCAACACCTACAACCACTGGATGGGCAACCTGCAGGACTGGTGCATCTCGCGCCAGCTGTGGTGGGGCCACCAGATCCCGGCCTGGTACGGCACGGGCGGCGAGCTGTTCGTCGCACGCAGCGAAGAGGAAGCCCACGCCCGCGCCAAGGCGGCCGGCTACCTGGGCGAGCTGACGCGCGACCCCGACGTGCTGGACACCTGGTACTCGTCGGCCCTGGTGCCCTTCTCCACGCTGGGCTGGCCCGAGAAGACGCTGGAGCAGGAACTCTTCCTGCCGTCGTCCGTGCTCGTGACCGGCTACGACATCATCTTCTTCTGGGTCGCCCGGATGATCATGATGACGACGCACTTCACCGGCAAGGTGCCGTTCAAGGACGTCTACATCCACGGCCTGGTGCGCGACTCGCAGGGCCAGAAGATGAGCAAGTCCGAAGGCAATGTGCTGGACCCGGTCGACCTCATCCAGGGCTGCGACCTGGAGACGCTGACGAAGAAGAGCACGACCGGCCTGCGCAAGCCCGAGACGGCGCCCAAGGTGGCCGCTCGCGTGAAGAAGGAATTCCCTGAAGGCATGCCGGCCTACGGCGCCGACGCGCTGCGCTTCACGATGGCGTCCTACGCGTCACTCGGCCGCAACATCAACTTCGACACCAAGCGCTGCGAGGGCTACCGCAACTTCTGCAACAAGCTCTGGAACGCGACGCGCTTCGTGCTGATGAACACCGAGGGCCAGGACTGCGGCCTCGCGCACGAGCAAGGCGCCTGCCCGCCCGGCTACAACGTCTTCAGCCACGCCGATCGCTGGATCACCAGCGAGCTGCAGCGCGTGGAGGCGGCTGTCGCCCAGGGCTTCGCCGAATACCGCCTCGACAACGTCGCCAATGCCATCTACAGCTTCGTCTGGGACGAGTACTGCGACTGGTACCTCGAGATCGCCAAGGTTCAGATCCAGAACGGCAACGAAGCCCAGCAACGCGGCACGCGCCGCACGCTGATCCGCGTGCTGGAGACCACGCTGCGCCTGCTGCATCCCATCGCGCCCTTCATCACCGAAGAACTGTGGCAAGCCGTGGCCCCCATCGCCGCGCGCAAGACGGTCGCCTACATCGGCCAGGCGCCCTACCCGGTCGCCCAGCCGGAGCGCATCGACGCGGCGGCCGACGCCTGGGTGGCGCAGTTGAAGGAAGTCGTCGGCACGACGCGCAGTCTGCGTGCCGAGATGGCGCTGAGCCCCAGCGACCGCGTGCCGCTGCTGGTGGGCGGCGATCTGTCCTTCCTGTCTGAAGCCGCTGCCGTGCTGAAGGTGCTGGCCAAGCTCAGCGCCGTCGAGCTGATCGCCGATGACGCCGAGTTCGCCAAGCAGAGCGCCACCTCGCCAGTGCTGGTGCACGGCGCGGCCAAGCTCGCGCTGAAGGTCGAGATCGACGTCGAAGCAGAGCGTGCCCGCCTGACCAAGGAAGCCACGCGCCTGGAAGGCGAAATCACCAAGGCCGAGGCCAAGCTCGGCAACGAGAGCTTCGTGGCCCGCGCCCCGGCTGCCGTCGTGGAGCAGGAACGCGCCCGCGTGGCCGGCTTCAAGGAAACGGTCGCACGCCTGCGCGAGCAACTGGCCCGACTGCCGGCGGCGTAACCCCCGGCGGGCACGGCCCGCCGGTCTGGCCTTTTGCCGGCGAGACCCGCAGCGGCGACACCGCTGCGGGCTGCCGCATGGCGCCATCGCGTTCTGCCAACTCGCGACTGCGCCTGGTCATGGATGTTTGGGGGCCCCAACCAGGGGGCATAACCGTCACAACTCGCGTGACACAATCGACGACACCCCCCCCCAACCAGTGCATTCATGGCCACCTCTTCGCGATCACCGATCACCAAAGCCATCTTCCCGGTTGCCGGTCTCGGCACGCGTTTCCTGCCGGCCACCAAGGCCCAGCCCAAGGAAATGCTGCCCGTGGTGGACAAACCACTGATCCAGTACGCCGTGGAAGAAGCCTACGAGGCCGGCGTGCGCGAAATGATCTTCGTCACCGGCCGCCACAAGCGCCCCATCGAAGACCACTTCGACATGACCTTCGAGCTCGAGGTGGCGCTCGAGAACTCCGGCAAGCAGGAACTGCTGGACGTCGTCCGCAGCGTCAAACCCGCCGACATGGAGTGCATCTATGTGCGCCAGGCGCAGGCCCTGGGCCTGGGCCACGCGGTGCTCTGCGGCCAGCGCCTGGTCGGCAACGAGCCCTTCGCCGTGCTGCTCGCCGATGACCTGATGGTGGGCCCGCAGCCTGGCCGCGGCATCCTGAAGCAGATGGTGGAGCAGTTCGCCGACTGGCGCGCCTCCATCCTGGCCGTGCAGGAAGTGCCCGCCGAGCACACGCGCCGTTATGGCATCGTCGCGGGCACCCAGGTGAACGACAACCTGATGGACGTGAACCGCATCGTCGAGAAGCCGTCGCCGGAATCCGCGCCGTCGCGCCTGGGTGTCGCCGGCCGCTACATCCTGACGCCGGGTGTGTTCCACGAAATCGCCAACCAGCCGCGCGGCGTGGGTGGCGAGATCCAGCTGACCGACGGCATCGCCGGCCTGCTACGCCGCGAGAAGGTCTTTGCTTACCGCTATGAAGGCAAGCGCTACGACTGCGGCAGCAAGGAAGGCTTCCTGCAGGCCAATGTCGAGCTGGCACTGGCCCACCCGCAACTGGGCGCGGGCTTCAAGGAATTCCTGCTCGGCCTGGAACTCTGATCGCCACGGCGGCGGCGTTCAGCGCCGCCGCAGCACGTGGGTGAACTCTGCGCCGGCGGCCTGCTGCTCGACGAGCTCATTGCCCGTCTGGCGCGCAAAGGCCTGGAAGTCGCGCATGGAGCCCGGGTCGGTGGCCACGACACGCAGCAACTCGCCGCTGAGCATCTCGGCCAGCGCCTTCTTGGCTTTCAGGATGGGCAACGGGCAGTTGAGCCCCCGGGTGTCGATCTCGCGTTGAACGTCCATGGGTTCATTCTCGCTTCATGTCGGGCAGATCGAGCCACTGCGGCTCGATGCCTTTTGAACGCAGCCACGTCGCCAGCGCCTGGCCGGTGCCCTGTGGCCAGCAGCGCACCGCTTCGGGCGCGATCAGCTTGTATTCGACCAGCTCGGGCGACAGCCGGATCTCACCCCGTGCCGCCGCGTGGTAGGCAATGATGAGCTGGTTCATGCGCTGGAAGTCCCACACGCCCAGCAGGCTCAGGCGGTCGACCTTCAGCGACGTCTCCTCGGCAATCTCGCGGCGAATGCCGTCTTCGGGCGTCTCGCCGGCCTCCATGAAGCCCGTGATCAGCCCGAAGAACCGGTCCGGCCACGCCGCGTTGCGCGCCAGCAGCACCCGGCCGTCAAGGTCGGTGCATTCGATGACGGCCGCCAGCACCGGCGTCGGGTTGTTCCAGTGCGTGAAGCCACACGCCGGGCAGCGCAGCCGCGTCTTGTCGCCACCATCCTCGGCCAGCGTGATGAGCGCCAGCTCGGTGGCGCAGTCCGGGCAGAAGCGATAAGGCTTCACGGCCGCCGCCTCGCGCGCATCACGCGGGGAACACGCCGGTGGACAGGTAGCGGTCGCCGCGGTCGCAGACGATGAAGGCGATGGTCGCGTTCTCCACCTGCCTGGCGATCTGCAACGCCACCCAGCAGGCCCCGGCCGCCGAAATGCCGGCGAACAGCCCCTCCTCGGCCGCCAGGCGGCGAGCCATGTCTTCGGCATCGCTCTGGCCCACGAGCACCAGGTCGTCGACCCCCGTCGGGTCATAGATCTTGGGCAGGTAGGCCTCGGGCCATTTGCGGATGCCCGGAATGCGCGAGCCCTCGGCCGGCTGGGCACCGATGACGCGCACTGCGGGGTTCTTCTCCTTCAGGTAAAGCGACACGCCGGTGATGGTGCCTGTGGTGCCCATCGCGCTGACGAAATGCGTGATGCGCCCGCCCGTGTCCTTCCACAGCTCGGGGCCGGTGGTCTCGTAATGGGCGCGCGGGTTGTCAGCGTTGGCGAACTGGTCCAGCACGCGGCCCTTGCCTTCGCGCTGCATCTGCTCCGCCAGATCTCGCGCGTATTCCATGCCGCCGGTCTTGGGCGTCAGGATCAGTTCGGCGCCGAAGGCCTTCATCGTCTGCGCCCGCTCGATGGACAGGTCCTCCGGCATGATCAGCACCATGCGAAAGCCCCGGATCGCTGCCGCCATGGCCAGTGCGATGCCGGTGTTGCCCGACGTCGCCTCGATCAGCGTGTCGCCCGGCTTGATCTCGCCGCGCTCCTCGGCGCGCTTGATCATACTGATGGCCGGGCGGTCCTTGACGGAGCCGGCCGGGTTGTTGCCCTCCAGCTTGGCGAGGAGAACGTTGCCGCGCGCATCGGCGCCGAGCAGTCGCTGCAGGCGCACCAGCGGTGTCGCGCCGATGACGTCTTCAAGGGTCGGATAGTTCATGGCGAACGATTGTGGCAGCGACGCCATGCCCGGAGGCTTTGCCAGTGCATAATGCGGCCCCTCGCCTCTGAAGCGAGACAGCGAATTTCCGACGGGCCCGGGTGGCGAAATCGGTAGACGCAGGGGACTCAAAATCCCCCGCCGCAAGGTGTGCCGGTTCGAGTCCGGCCCCGGGCACCAGAAGAAACGACGCTGTCATCCACTGGCATACTCAACGCGAGAAGCACCGGCCCTTCCGGTGCAGGCGCCGCTCCCCGCGGCGCGTGACGCGACCTCATGCCGCCCCTGCCTCCGGTTACCAAAGCCTTCCTGCTGGCCTGCGTCGGCTTCTTCTGCCTGTTCGAGCTCGATCCCTTTCGCTGGATCGCACCCTGGCTTGAGCTTTGGCCGGTGACCTCCGGGGCCTTCATGCCCTGGCAGGTCGTCACCTACGCCTTCCTGCACGGCGACTTCACACACCTGCTGTTCAACATGCTGGGCCTGTGGATGTTCGGCGGCGAGCTGGAGCGCGTCTGGGGCGCCAGGCGCTACCTGCTGATCCTGGCGGCCAGCACGCTGAGCGCAGCGGCCGTGCAACTGGCATTCACCTGGGTCATCGGCACGCGGGCGCCGACCGTGGGCGCGTCGGGCGCGATCTTCGGCCTGCTGCTGTCCTTCGGCATGCTGTTTCCCAACCGGATCATCGTGCCGCTCATCCCGCCCATCCCGATGAAGGCGAAGTACTTCGTCGCGATCTTTGGCGGGCTGGAACTCATCCTCGGCTTCGGCCGCGCCAGCGGCGTCGCCCACTTCGCCCACCTCGGCGGCATGCTGGGCGCCTGGCTGCTGATCCGCCACTGGCGCTCGCCGCGCCGGCGTTAAAGCCCTTCGCGCGGCGTCGGGTAGCGCAGCGCCAGGCGCAGCTCCCGCTTCAGCCGGGCATTGCCGATGCGGCGGGACTCGCTCCAGAAGCTCAACGCCATCGGCCCCAGTCGCTCGGCGGCCTGCTCGCGGGTGATGCGCTCCGGGCGCGGCAGGCCGGCGAGGTCGGCGGCCAAGTCGAAGTAGTCGCCCATCAGCAACTGGCTGTCGTCGCACACGTTGACGGCCCGCTGCGGCAGGCCCCGCAGCAGCGCGAGCCGGCAGGCGCGAGCCAGGTCGTCGGCATGGATGTGGTTGGTGAACACGTCGTCTTCGCGGCGCAGCACGGGCGTGCCGCGTGCCAACCGTTCGCGCGGGTGGCCGCCTTCGCGGTCAGGGGCGTAGATGCCGGGAATGCGCAGCAGGCACACGCGTGTGCCGTGCCGGCGGCCGAAGCCCCGCAGGCAGGCCTCGGCATCCACGCGGCGGCGGGCGCGGTCCGTGCCCGGGTTGAGCCGGCGCGTCTCGTCGATGAGCGCACCACCGCAATCGCCGTAGACCCCCGTCGTGCTCGCGTATACCAGCGCGGCCGGCGGCTTGGGCGCCAGCGCCGCCAGCAGATGCCGCGTGCGCAGGTCGACCTCGCCGTCGCGCGCCGGTGGCGCGAGATGCAGCACGGTATCCGCCAGCCCGGCGAGGCGGCGCAGGGTGGACGGGTCGTCGAGGTTGCCAAGCAGCGGCACGGCGCCGGCCGCGCGCAGCGCGCCGACACGCTCCGCGCTGGACGTCAGCGCGAACACACGCCAGCGGTCGGGCAACAGTTTGAGCAGGCGCAAACCTACGTCGCCGCAACCGACGATGAGCAATCTGGGGGACATGCGGGGGTCGGGCAAAATGGCCGGCAGTCTACGGCCCCGGACCTGTCACGCGGGGCCGCTTGCTTTTTGTGCCCATGTCCTACCAGATCACCATCCAGCCCGCCGGCCGCGTCTACACCGCCGAAGGCGACGACACCTTGCTCGGCGCCGCCATCCGCAACGGCGTGGGCCTGCCCTACGGCTGCAAGGACGGCGCCTGCGGCTCCTGCAAGAGCAAGCTGCTCGAAGGCGCCGTCGTGCATGGCAACCACCAGGCCAAGGCGCTCAGCGCCGAGGAAGAAGCCGCCGGCTTCGTGCTGACCTGCTGCGCCACGCCGCAGACCGACTGCACGCTGGAAGCCCGCACGGTGCCTGGCGCGGGCGAGTTCCCCGTGCTGAAGCTGCCCACCCGCGTCGTCGCCCTCACGAAGCCGGCCGCCGACGTGGCCGTGCTGACGATGCAGCTCGCGGCCAACCAGAACTTCCAGTTCCGCGCCGGCCAGTATGTCGAGTTCATCCTGCGCGACGGCGCGCGCCGCAGCTACTCCATGGCCAACGCGCCGCACTCGCTGCCCGGCCAGATCGAGCTGCACATCCGCCACATGCCTGGCGGCAAGTTCACCGACCATGTCTTCGGTGCGCTCAAGGAGAAGGACATCCTGCGCATGGAAGGGCCGTTCGGCAGCTTCTTCCTGCGCGAGGACAGCGACAAACCCATCGTGCTGCTGGCCAGCGGCACGGGCTTCGCGCCGATCAAGGCCATCATCGAGCGGGCCCGCCACATCGGCTCGACACGCCCGATGGTCCTGTACTGGGGCGCCCGCCGGCAAGGCGACCTCTACCTGAACGACTGGGCGGCACAGGCGGCGGCCGAATGGCCCGTGCTGACCTATGTGCCGGTGCTGTCCGAGCCCGACGCCGGCTGGGCAGGCCGCACCGGCTTCGTCCACCACGCCGTCATGCAGGACCTGCCGGATCTCTCCACCCACCAGGTCTATGCCTGCGGGGCGCCCATCATGGTCGAGTCGGCGCAGAAGGACTTCATCACGCAATGCCGCCTGCCGCTGGACGAGTTCTACGCCGACGCCTTCACATCCGAAGCCGACAAGCACGGCGGCGCCTAGCGCGGCCGTGTCTTTGAGCAGCAACGACAAGCACCGGACGCCACAGATGTTCGAGCCGCCCTGGACCGATCCCGCCGACCTCGTCGGCACCCTGCGGCGTGACGGCGAGGTCGTGCTCGCCCCCGCCTCGCTGCCCGTGCTGGGCGTCACCGCCGCCGAGCTCGACGCGCTCAAGCCCTGCTGGGACGACCTGCCGCCCGACGGCTACCTGCGCGACGGCGGCCGCTACCGCTTCCGCCGCCACGGCTGCTTCGTCGCCGACGGCGACACGCTGACGCTGGCGCCGCACCGCGCGCATTGGCAGCCGCTGGACTACAACGCGCTGCACGGCGGCATCCAGCGCTGGTATGTACCGCTGGCGCAGGAGATGTCGACCTCGCCCGCGTGGACGGCACTGCTGCTGGGCCTGGCCCGCGTGGCCTCGGCGTTGAAGGGGCCGCAGCGCTGGTTCATCGAGGCTCACCCGTTTCGCATCGACACCAGCGACGGCATCGGCCGCCCCACGCCGGAAGGCGCGCACCGCGACGGCGTGGACCTCGTCGCCGTGCTGCTGGTGGGGCGCCATGCGATCAAGGGCGGCGAGTCGCGCGTGTTCCAGGCAGACGGGCCGGCCGGCCAGCGCTTCACGATGACGCAGCCCTGGACCACGCTGCTGCTGGACGACGAACGCGTCATCCACGAGACCACCCCCATCCAGCCGCTGGCCAACGGCGAGCGCGGCTGGCGCGATACGCTCGTGCTGACCATCCGGCGCGACGGCTTCCAGGGCCCCTGATACCGCCGCGCTCGCCCGCCTGATTGACGCCCACCTCTGAGGAGACTGCCTTGGTGACCCTGACCATCAACGGAAAGCCCCACGAGGCCGAGCTGCCCGCGGAGATGCCGCTGCTCTGGGCGCTGCGCGACGAATTCCGCCTGCCCGGCACCAAGTACGGCTGCGGCGTGGCCCAGTGCGGCGCCTGCACCGTGCACATCAACGGCGTGCCGACGCGCGCCTGCATCACGCCGGTGGGTGCCGCCCAGGGCGCCCGGGTGGCCACCATCGAAGGCTTGGCCGACCTGCCGCACGGCGCGGCACTGCAGGCCGCCTGGCTGAAGCTGGACGTCATGCAGTGCGGCTACTGCCAGGCCGGCCAGCTGATGAGCGCGGCCGCGCTGCTGAAGGCCAACCCGCGCCCCACCGACGCCGACATCGACGCCGCGATGAGCGGCAATGTGTGCCGCTGCGCGACCTACACCCGCATCCGCGCGGCGATCAAGCTCGCCGCCGGCCTGGACACCACCGACAGGCGGCCGGCATGAGCACGGCGGGCACGACGCTGTCCCGGCGCCTGTTCATCGCCTGCGGGGCGCTGGCGGGCGGCGGCTTCATCACGGGCTTCGGCGCGTCGCCGCAGGAGGCGGCGGCGGGCCGCACGCGGCTCGGCGCCTATGTCGCCGTCGCAGCCGATGGCGGCATCACGCTGCTGGCCAAGAGCTCCGAGAGCGGCCAGGGCATCAAGACCTCGCTGGCGATGAGCCTGGCGGAGGAGCTGGACGCCGACTGGCAGCGCGTGCAGGTGGACACCGCCCCGGTGGACGAGCAGCTCTACGGCGGCCAGACGGCCGGCGGCTCCACCAGCACGCCCACCAACTACGAGCCGCTGCGCCGCGCGGGTGCCGCCGTGCGCGCCAGCCTCGTGCAGGCGGCGGCGCAGCGGCTCGGCGTGGCCACCAGCGAGCTGACGGTGAAACTGGGCGTCATCAGGCATGCGGCGAGTTCGCGCGCGCTGGGCTTCGGCGAGGTCGCCGCGCTGGCCGCCACCCTGCCCGCGCCCGACCCGGCCACGGTGCCGCTGAAGAACCCGCGCGACTTCGCCCTCATCGGCACGCCGCAAGCAGGTGTGGACGGGCCGCGCATCGTCCGTGGCGAACCCATCTTCGGCATCGACACGGTGCTGCCCGGCATGAAGTACGCCGTCGTGTGCCGCCCGCCGGTGTTCGGCGCGCGCCTGCGCTCGGCCAACCTCGACGAGGTGCGCGCACTGCCCGGCGTGCTGCAGGTCTTCGTGCTGGCGGGCACCGGCAACATCAAGGGCCTGCAGGACGGCGTGGCCGTCGTCGCCGAGCGCTGGTGGCAGGCCCGCATGGCGCGCGAGCGCCTTCGGGTCGACTGGGACGAGACCGACGCCGCCGCGCACGACAGCCGCCTCTACGACGCCACGGCCCAGGTGCTGCTGCGCGGCCGTGGCACGGCCATCGTCAGCAAGGGCGACGCCGACGCGGCGCTGGCCCGGGCGAGCCAGGTCGTCGAGGCCGTCTACGAGACGCCCTTTCTGCCGCACCTGACGCTGGAGCCGCAAAACTGCGCCGCCCGGCCGCTGGGCGACGGCGTCGAGATCTGGGCCCCGACCCAGGCACCGGGCGGCGGGCGCCGCCTCGTGGCCCGCGAACTGGGGCTGACCGAGACCCAGGTCACCGTGCACATGGTGCGTGTGGGCGGTGGCTTCGGCCGGCGGCTGGAGAACGACTACATGGTGGAAGCCGCCGCCATCGCGCGGCAGTCGGGCCTGCCCGTCAAGCTGCTGTGGACGCGCGAGGACGACGTCACGCACGACTTCTACCGCGCCGGCAGCCACCACCGCCTGCGCGGCGGGCTCGACGCACAGGGGCGCGTGCAGGCCTACGCGGCCCACGGCGTGACCTACGCGCGCGACGGCAAGCCGGCCCAGGGCGCCGACATCGTGCCGCACGACTTCCTGCGCCAGACGATTCCGCACTTCCAGCTGGAACAGTCCCTCATCGAGACGCGCGTGCCGACGGGCTATCTGCGCGCACCCACGTCGAATTCGCTGGCCTTCATCCACGAGTGCTTTCTGGACGAACTGGCGCACCGGGCCGGCCAGGACCCCTTCGACCTGCGCCTGTCGCTGCTGGCGAGCCGGCGCGGCCAGCCACCTGAACCGCCGCTGAACGCCCGCGCCCAGCCCTACAACCTCGAGCGCATGCAGGCGGTGCTGCAGCGGCTGCGCGAGCGCTCCGGCTGGGACCACCCACACCCCAAGGCCGGCACGAGCGTGGGCCTGGGCATGGCCACCTATTTCAGCCACCGCGGCTATTTCGCCGAGGTCGCCAAGGTCCAGGTCGACGCCGATGGCCAATGGCGCGTGCTCAAGGTCTGGGCCGTGGGCGACGTGGGGTCGGTCATCGTCAACCCGTCGGCCGCCCGCAACCAGGTCGAGGGCAGCATCATCGACGGCATCGGGCAGCTGCGCCAGGCAATCACCTTCGGCCGCGGCCGGGCCCAGCAGTCCAACCTGCATGAAATCCCGCTGATGCGCATGGCCGACACGCCGCACATCGACATCGACTTCCTCGTCAGCGACCACCCGCCCACGGGCCTGGGCGAGCCGGCCCTGCCGCCCGTTCTGCCGGCCGTGTGCAATGCGCTGCACGCCGCCACCGGCGTGCGCATCCGCAAGCTGCCCATCGACACGGCCGCGCTCGCCCGCCCGCACCGGCCAGCACCCCGCTGACACCGACGCGCTTGCTCCCCGCTCCCTAGAATCCCCCGGGGCCGCACCCACCGTGCGGCCCTTCGCCCCTGCTGCCGCGCCAAAAGCGCGGCCTTTTGTTTTCCCCTGTCGCGCCACAAGCGCCCGTTGCATGAACCCGACCTCCCTCTTCGGCCTGCCCGACCAGGCCGCCCACGAGCGCGTGCTGCTCGCCACCGACCCCGTCACCGGCCTGCGAGCGATCCTCGCCGTGCACAGCACCTCGCGCGGCCCGGCCTTCGGCGGCTGCCGCTTCTGGCACTACGACTCCGACCTCGCCGCGCTGAACGACGCGCTGCGCCTGTCCCAGGGCATGAGCCTGAAGAACGCGCTGGCCGACCTGCCCTTCGGCGGCGGCAAGGCCGTCATCCTGAAGCCCGCCGGCGCGTTCGACCGCCCGGCGCTGTTCGCCGCCTTCGGCCGTGCGGTGCAGTCGCTGAACGGCGCTTACATCACCGCTGAAGACGTCGGCACGACGACGGCCGATATGCGCGGCATGCAGGCCGTGACGCCTTTCGTCAGCGGCATTCCGCGCGAAGGCGCCTTCGGTGGCGACCCCAGCCCCAAGACCGCCTGGGGCGTGTTCGTGGCCATCCAGGCCGGCGCACGGCTGGTGCTGGGCCGCGACTCGCTGGACGGCGTGCGCGTGGCGCTGCAGGGCCTGGGCGCGGTGGGCTGGCATCTGGCCGAGTTCCTGCACCGTGCCGGCGCCAAGCTGGTGGTGGCGGATGTCGATGCCGACAAGGTCGCCCGTGCCGTCACGGCCTTCGGCGCGACGCCGGCCCACGTGGCCGAGATCCTGGCCGCCGACGTCGACGTGCTGTCGCCCTGCGCCTTGGGCGCGTCGCTGAACGAGCAGACCGTGCCGGCCATCCGTGCCCGGCTGGTGGCCGGCGCGGCGAACAACCAGCTCGCCACGCCCGCCGACGGCGATGCGCTGCAGCGCCGCGGCATCTGCTACCTGCCCGACTACCTGGTGAACGCGGGCGGCATCATCAGCGTGGCGCGCGAGTACCGCGGCGAGGGCGAGGAAGGCGCGGTGATGGCCGAGGTCAGCCGCATCGCCGAGCGCGTGGAAGAATTGCTGCAGCGCGTGCAAGCGGCAGATTCGACCCCCGCCCGCGTTGCCGACGACTGGGCCCGCAGCAAGCTTTGACCCCACCCCTGCCGGCTTCGCCGGACTAGGGGCGCCGCCGGATTAACGAACGCCTGGCGGTGCCAGGCGTTTCGTGTCGGGCCGCGCCGGATTACTCGCCCAGATAAGCGGCGCGGACCTTGGGGTCGTTGAGCAGCACGTCGCCGTCGCCTTCCATCGTCACTTCGCCCGACTCCATCACGTAGCCACGGTTGGCCAGCTGCAGCGCGCGGCTGGCGTTCTGCTCGACGAGCAGCACCGTGACGCCCTGCTGGTGGATGTCGTTCACGACCTCGAAGATCTTGTCCACCATGATGGGCGACAGGCCCATGGACGGCTCGTCCAGCAGCAGCACCTTGGGCCTTGCCATCAGCGCGCGGCCCATGGCCAGCATCTGCTGTTCGCCGCCGGACATCGTGCCGGCCAGTTGCTTGGCGCGCTCCTTCAGGCGCGGGAACAGCGTGAAGACCTTGTCGATGTCGGCCTGGATCTCGCCGTCCTTGCGGTTGTAGGCGCCCATCTGCAGGTTCTCGACGATGGTCATGCGCGTGAACGTGCCGCGCCCTTCGGGCACCATCACCAGGCCCTTCTTGGCGAGGTCCCAGGACCCGCGGCCCCGGATGGATTCGCCGAGGTAGGTCACCTCGCCGTCGGCCACCGGCTGCAGGCCGGTCACGGCCTTCAGCGTCGTCGTCTTGCCCGCGCCGTTAGCGCCGATCAGCGACACCAGTTCGCCCTCGCGCACCTCGAAGCTGACGCCCTTGACGGCCTGGATGCCGCCGTAGGCCACCTTCAGGCCGCTGACCTTGAGCAGGGTTTGCTTTGTTGTCATGTCGTTCTCTCAACTCGCGTCGTGAATTCCCCAGCGGCACCCGTGGAACTGGCTCTGCCAGGCCACCGGGTGCGGCCCCCTTGAGGGGGAGCGCGCAGCGCTGCGGGGGTGGGCATCAGTGCGCTTTGTGGCCGGCGCCGAGGTAGGCCTCGATCACCTTCTCGTTGCTCTGCACCTCGGCGGGCGTGCCTTCGGCGATCTGCTTGCCGTAGTCCAGCACCGTGACGCGGTCGCACAGGCCCATGACCAGCTTCACGTCATGCTCGATGAGCAGGATGGTGCGGCCATCGTTGCGGATGCGGTCGATCAGCTCGCGCAGCACGACCTTCTCCGTTGCGTTCATGCCGGCGGCCGGCTCGTCGAGCGCGATGAGCTGCGGGTCGGTGGCGAGCGCCCGGGCAATCTCCAGCCGGCGCTGGTCGCCGTAGCTCAGCGTGCGGGCCTTGAACTCGGCGTACTTGGCGATGCCGACGTAGTCCAGCAACTCCAGCGCGCGGGCCTTGATCGCCGCCTCCTCGGCCTTGAAGGCCGGCGTGCGGAACACGGCGCCGAACAGCCCCGAGCGCGTGCGGATGTGGCGGCCGACCATGACGTTCTCCAGCGCCGTCATGTCGGCGAACAGCCGGATGTTCTGGAAGGTGCGCGCGATGCCGGCCTTGGCGACCTGGTGCACCGCCTGCGGCGTGTAGGGCGTGCCGCCCAGCGAGAAGCTGCCGCCGTCGGGGGTGTAGAGGCCCGTGATGACGTTGAAGAACGTCGTCTTGCCGGCACCGTTGGGGCCGATGAGGCCGTAGACCTGACCGCGCTGGATCTGGATGCCGACGTCGGACAGGGCTTGCACGCCGCCGAAGCGCTTGGACGCGCCGCTGACGTTGAGGACGATGTTGTCGTGGGTGCTCATGATGTGCCCGCTCCTCACTTGGCTGCGGCAGGGGCGGACTTGCCATGCTCCGGCGCGGGCCACAGGCCGCGCGGGCGGATCAGCATGATGGAGATCATCGCCAGCGCGATGAGCAGCTGGCGCAGGATGGAGGCGTCGATGCGGCCATCGGTCAGGTTCTGGATGTCGCCGGCCACGTAGCGCAGCACCTCGGGCAGCGCCGCCAGCAGCAGCGCACCGAGGATGACGCCCGGCAGATGGCCGATGCCGCCCAGCACCACCATCGCAACGATGATGATGGACTCGTCCAGGCTGAACGATTCGGGCGACACGAAGCCCTGGAAGCTCGCGAACATCGCACCGGCCACACCGCCGAAGGTGGCGCCCATGCCGAAGGCCAGCAGCTTCATGTTGCGGGTGTTGATGCCCATGGCCTTGGCGGCGATCTCGTCCTCGCGGATGGCCATCCAGGCGCGGCCCACGCGCGAGTTCTCCAGCCGGTGGCAGATCAGTACGCTGACCACGACCAGCGCCAGGAACAGGTAGTAGTACAGCGTCACCGACGGCAGCGTGAAGTCGCCGATCTGCAGCGGCTTGCCGAGGTCCACGCCGAACACATGGAAGGCGTCGATCTGGCCGATGCCGCGCGGGCCGTTGGTGATGTTGACCGGGTCCTCGAGGTTGTTCAGGAACACGCGGATGATTTCGCCGAAGCCCAGCGTGACGATGGCCAGGTAGTCGCCGCGCAGCTTCAGCGTTGGCGCGCCGAGCAGGATGCCGAACAGCGCCGCCAGCCCCGCGCCCAGCGGGATGACCAGCCAGATGGGCGAATGCAGCCCGTTGGGAAACGCCGCCTGGAAGGCCTCGAAGTTGCTGCTTAGGTGCGGGCTGGCCATGAGGCCGAACATGTAGGCCCCGACGGCGTAGAACGCCACATAGCCCAGGTCCAGCAGGCCCGCGTAGCCGACGACGATGTTCAGCCCCAGCGCCAGCAGCACATACAGCAGCGCCAGGTCGATGATGCGCACCGGGCCGCTGCCGTAGCGTTGGGCGACCAGCGGCACGAGCAGCAGCCCGATGGCCGCCGCGACGAAGGTGAAGAGTTTCTTGGTGTCCATGTCTTGGCTCCGGTCAGGCGCGATCGGCCACACGCTCGCCGAGCAGGCCCGAGGGGCGCAGCGTCAGCACGAGGATGAGGGCGACGAAGGCGAAGATGTCGGCGTAGTGGCTGCCCAGCACGCCGCCGGTCAGGTCGCCGAGGTAGCCCGCGCCGATGGACTCGATCAGCCCCAGCAGCACACCGCCCAGCACGGCGCCGGCCAGGTTGCCGATGCCGCCCAGCACGGCGGCCGTGAAGGCCTTGAGCCCGGGCATGAAGCCCATGCTGTGCTGCACGGTGCCGAAGTTCGCGGCCCACATCAGGCCCGCCACGGCGGCGAGCGCGGCGCCGATGACGAAGGTGGTGGAGATGATGAAGTCAGGCTTCACCCCCATCAGACCGGCCACGCGCGGGTTCTCCGCCGTGGCCCGCATCGCGCGGCCCAGCTTGGTGTAGTTCACGAGGTACATCAGCGCCGACAGGATGACGACGGTGAGCCCGAGGATCAGGCACTGCGTGACGGTGATGACCGGCCCACCCAGGTCGATGGGGTCGGTCGGCAGCAGCAGCGGGAACGGCTTGGGGTTGGGCTTCCAGATCATCTGCGCCAGCACCTTGAGCAGCAGCGACATGCCCATCGCCGTGATCAGCGGGGCCAGGCGCGGTGCGTTGCGCAGCGGCCGATAGGCCACCTTCTCGACGGTGAAGTTCAGCACCGAGCACACGACGATCGCGGCCACGAGGCCGATCAACATCATGGCCCAGCCCGGCAGGCCCGAGTCGGCCAGGGCGGTGACCAGCGTCCAGCTGACCATGGCGCCGACCATCAGGATCTCGCCGTGCGCGAAGTTGATGAGGTTGATGATGCCGTACACCATCGTGTAGCCCAGCGCGACGAGGGCGTACATCGCCCCCAGCACGAGGCCGTTGATGATCTGCTGGATGAGCGTCTCAATGTCCATAAGAGGCCTTGCGAATTTGAAGGGCGCAGCATGCGCCCATCGACCCGGGACAAAGTGCAACCCTCATGCCAAGCGCGGCGTTTCAAGGGTATTCACCGAGCGTCGGCGCGGGTCCGGCGTTTGATCCATCCCACGCAGCGCGTCCGGGCCGGATGGCACGAGTTTCCACGCGCGACGACTGAGCGGAAATCCGCACAAACCTCACGCGCGGCGGGCGGTTCTTCGCCAGCCCGCAAAAAACCCTCGCGCAGACGGCCGCGCCGGACTGGCGATGGGCACACTACGAGGCCGTTTCGCCATGCCCGTGCCCGACTCCTTTCGCCCTCGCGTGCTGCGCCTGCTGCGGCCGCTGAGCCGCCCCGGCTTCCATCTGTTCCTGACCGGCTTGCTGATGGTGCTCGGCTTCGTGCTCGCGCACCGCTTGAGTGAACGCGCCGGTCGCGACGAGCTGTCTGCGCTGAGCACCGAGCGGCTGGGCCTGTACGCCGCCAACCTCGCCGCCGAACTGGGCCGCCATGCGTCACTGCCCAGCCTGCTGGCCATCGACCCGACGCTGCAGGCGCTGATGCTGGCGCCGCAGGACGCCGAACGGCGCCGCGCCGCGAGCCAGACGCTCGCGCGCGTCAACGTGCGGGCCGGCACGCAGCAGATCTTCGTCGCCGATGCGAGGGGCCAGGTCTTGTCCGCCAGCGAGGCATTGACCCCGCCGGCCCGGCTCAACGAGGCGATGGCCCAGGGCCGCACACACTTCTTCGCGGCCGACCCGACGACCGGCAGCACCGACTTCTACCTGTTGCACGCGCTGCCGCAGCCGGGCGCGGCAGCGGCCGTCATCGTCGTGCGCTTCAACCTCGCGCCGCTGGAGGCCACCTGGGTCGACCTGGGCCTGCGATCGCAGGGCGAGCGCATCCTCTGCGCCGACGACCAGGACGTCGTCATCATGAGTTCGGTGCAGGCCTGGAAGTACGCCGCGCTGGGCCATGCCGATCCCTCGCGCCGCCAGGCCCTGCAGGCCAGCGCCCGCTACCCCCAGCCCATCGGCCCCGACCTCGCCCTGCCGGCCTCGCTGGAGGTGCACCAGGGCCAGCAGGTGCAGCTGCCCCTGCCCGGCGCGCGCTCCACGCAACCGATGCTGGCGCAGCAGTTCCAGCTGGTGCCGCTGGGGCTCAAGCTCGTGGCGCTGTCAGACCTCAGCGACGTACGCCAGCGCGCCCAGCTCGCGGCCTGGGGCGGAGCGGCCTTCGGCGCCAGCATCGGCCTGCTGGTGCTGCACCTGTCTTCACGGCGGCGCGCGCTGCGCCAGCTGACGCAGGCCCAGGCCGACCTGCGCCAGACCCACGCCCGGCTGGAGCAGCTGGTGGACAGCCGCACCGCCGAGCTGCGCCAGACGAACGAAGCGCTGAAGACCCAGATCGCCCAGCGCCTGCAGACCGAAGGCGAGCTGCTGCAGGCCAGTAAGCTCGCGGTGCTGGGGCAGATGTCGGCCGGCCTGTCGCACGAGGTCAACCAACCACTGACGGCGCTGCGCGCCCTCGCGCGCAATTCCGTGCGGCTGCTCGAAGGCGGCCGGTACGACGCGGTCGCCACCAACCTGCAGCTGATGGACGACATGGTGGAGCGCATGGGCCGCATCACCCGCCAGCTCAAGAGCTTCGCGCGCCGCGCCGACGAGCAACTGGCCGGCGACATCCCGCTGCTGGGCAGCGTGCGCAACGCGCTGCTGCTGCTGGAACACCGCACGCGTGCGCTGGGCCTGCAGGCCGACGTCGAC
>JACCDP011108001.1_pt1 | contig 17926 bp, 15 predicted proteins | sample 7445841 | NCBI WGS metagenome assembly JACCDP01 (sample SAMN15323441, study PRJNA562643) | freshwater metagenome | isolation source: river surface water | place: USA:Blue River Watershed | collected 2017-08-17
AGTTTTGTAAGCACGCTGTACATCCTCACTAGTCAGACCAAACTTTTCAATATAACTTGGTTTTGGTTTTTTATACTGAACAGGTTGTTCTGGTTTTCTATATATTACAGGTTGTTCTGGTTTTTTATATTGAGCCTGTCGTCCGTAATCTAAATAACCTAATATTCCTTTACCTCTAAATTGACTAACAGTAATAGGCTGCATTTTAGAGTTTGTACCACTATTGAATATATTAAAATCACTATCAGGTCTATTGTATTCATCCATGTAGTCTTTGAAAGAGTATTTTTTTTCTGAATCTACATCAATGTCTGAATCTTTAAGTTTTCCTGTTTTTTTTATATTTTTATATTTTTCAGATGTTGTATTGTAAATACTCAAACTATCTTGATAAGCTCTGAGTCTAGGATCATTTGGATCATCTACATATATAGGAGCACGTCCACCTTTCTGCATTACAGGATATTCTGTTACAGACTCTCCATCAAATTCATATTCTCCTCCAGGTTCCATGTATTGTACGTCTCCTGTATCAGAAACACCAATGAGGGGTTCGTACACTCCTTCCATTGTTATTTGATTAGAATCTATTTCTACAGGCTCTCCCCAGTTCTCTGGGTTCCAATAACCCATGTCATCCTTCTTTATCTCTCCACCCTTTTTGTATTTCTTACCTCTAACAGCAGCATCCAATTGATCTTGAACATACATGTAAGGCGCAGAACGATATTGATAACTTTCTTTTGATAAGGGTATAGCTGATGCACTGTAGAATTTATCTTGCTTAAGATGTTCTGGAACAGCTTTCAGTGATGTAGTTTTTCTTGGATATAGAAATCTATTCCTTGGAACTATATATTCATTAGGATTAACAGATTGTCTTTGTGTTTCTTTAAGAGCAACAACATCCTCATCAAACTTTACACTCTTCTTCCAGAAAGGAACTTTATATTCAGTGAGGAGCATATCCTCTCCTGTAATTAAACCAGGTCTTCCACCTGGCATATCAACACCTTTTAAATATTGAAATGCTTCATCTAAATCTTTGGTTGTCCAATCTCCCTTCTCATATACTTTTTTAGAAAGATCGCTACTCTCATATCCTAAAACATTCTTACCAGGAACTTGTGCTCTGTATGTTCTGGTAGGATAAATCATGTCATCTACACCTTTAGCCATTTTAGCTCCTGCAAGAATATTCACAGGATCTAAAATTAGATCTGTAACAAAAGCCCCAGCTTTATTCTGAATATCCATTGCTTCAGAAGGTTTCTGATATTTACCAGATATAAGTTTAGTCAGAGCTTTTTGAGGAGCAGAAAGTACTTCTCCTACATTTTCAGCAAACTTTTGATATTGTTCTGTTGTAGGTAAAATACCAATACCTAATTGAGCTTGTGGTATCTTACTTCCATCTTGACTTATGTTCTTTGGTTTCCAATCTAGTCCTTCTTGGTAGTATTTCATTTCTCCACCATTCTGAAAAGCATCATAAGCTGTCTCAGCACCAAGTGTTCCAAGTAGAGCACGATTTGCCATCAAACTTGCATCAGTCATACCTTTCACTTTTGTAAAAGGTTCTATATAATTAACTCTTGGAATATTCATAGTACCAGAAGGAATATTAGCTTGCGGACTAAGTGGATATAAAGGTTGTCCTGGTTGTAAGTATTTGCTATTTCTTCTGAATTCATTAAATCCTAAAGCTGTAGGTAATGCAACAGATACTGCATTAATTGCAGCATTGCCGTAATTTCCTTTACGAGTTTCCATACCTGCCTGAAATGCATCTACTCCACTACCTAACATATTGCCTATTTTCCCGACAACCTGTCCTATAGGATTAGGTATAAAGTTACCTGTCTGCATTACGTCTGTTATTACATCTGCATAACTCAACCCTTTGTTAAGAAGCTCTTCTGCTTTTCTCCAGTTGTAAAATTGGTTTCTTACATCGTCAGGAGTAGATGACCTAGATTGTAAAACAGGTTGTTCTTTTTTAGAAGCACGTTCAGCATATTGTTTTAAACGCTCCATCTTTAGTTCGTCAGGAGAAAGTTTAACTAATGGCTTTTTTATACCATCCTGTGCACTAGCCTTTGTCTTCTTAGCATAAGGACCATTAGAAGGAGCTGTTCCCTGCGTGCGTGCGTACATGAATCCTACAGAACCAGGAAGATTGCCACCCATTTGCATTGTTCCACCCCATGCACCATTATAATTAAAGCCTTTATCTGTCAATCCACCCATAGTGCCTTCTATACCATTTTCAGCTTCTTTATATTTGTCTAACCACTTTTTCATTACTTGTAAGAGATTTGTGCAGGTGTAATAATGAATTGAGAAACAATGTGTGTTTCAGAAGAGTTGTCAAGAATATGTCTCACCTTCAATTCTTTAGCACGTAAGGGTTCCTTCTTAAAGGATCTCTTGCCGTAGTCCATGTTTGCTTGGTTAACAATCTTGTCTAGTGACATTGATTGACAACTGTTTGTAAACAAAGGTACTGTCTTACTCTTAATCAATGACCAGAATGTATTGTATTGGTAGAAGTTATCGCTCTTTGTAAATGTGATTGTTTTACTCTCAGCATTGTACAAAGGATACTTCATATACTGGTTAAGGTTGTTCAATGGTTTAGGAACAAGTTCAAGCACTCCTGATGATTGTTGACCATTGTACAAGACTGCTTTATTGAAATAATGCTGGTCTGTTTCCACCTTCTGATTATCGTTAAACACACCGTCTACGCTTGGTATATATCTGTACACCTTACTATAGTCTTTTACATTCTGCAAGATCTCATCTTGGTATTTGTATGCAAAAGGATATTCAATTATGTATGGATGGATACATCCATAAAACTTGTTGTATATAACTGGATTAGTAAGATGTCTCCAAAGGGATGCTGTATTTGTATCTTGAAACTGTATAGCTGCAAGTTCTTCCACTGTAGCTGTTCCTATGGGAATGTTTATTGCTGTTGTGCAACATGTATATAGAGACTTAATAACAATCACGTTTACATCATCAGCTACACTGAAGGTGATGCCATTTATTATATCTTTCTTAGACACATTAGTAGAGAGAACAACTCCTTTATCATCTAAGATTTCAAAAGGACCTGTTCTTCTACCAGCGCTTGTAAGTTTTATAATGATTGTCTTAGCCATCTACATTTTATATTTAACAAACCCCTTGATCATCACCGTTAACAGTGAAATAGAAAGTTCTTGTGTTTACATTGGTTATCAAGAACCAAACACAACCTGGAGCTGAGAAAGCAGGACATCCTGTCAAATCTCTAGCACTCTGCCATGTGATTCCTGTATTACCATCTGTGGTTATCTTAACAGCAAGAGAAGAGTTTCTCTGTACATTCAACACTGCTCTTTGTGTACAACTCGTATCATCAAAAGAAGCACCTGTTGCTGTCCAGCTTATTCCTCCATCTTGTGAATATGCGAACCTCAATAATGGGAAAACAGAAGCTCCTGGTTCATGTCTTGCGTACAATATAATCTGAACCAAATCTTGAGAAGTGGTAGTTGATGTTGTGCTAGTTGTTATACCAGCTATTGGTAAATCTACAAAATTTGTACACAGAGCACTTGTCGATCTCACCCTAACCACTGTTGCACCATCAGGAACAACTGTAGATGTATATCCTGCTACAAGAGATGCCTTAGCAACTCCTGTTTGAAATGGTGCTGCAAATCCGTCAGCATTTGAAAACAGGTTGAAAGGACCTGTGTCTGCTCCTGCGGTTGTTAATGTTATTACTACTGTTTGTGGCATATTATCGAAATTTTTATTTAGTTTATACAGGTCCAACAGGTCCAGGAACCACAGCGTTTCCAGCCAATGCACAGTTTGCTAACACTGTAGTTGTACTAGTGGTGGTTGGTGGAACAAATGTTGCTGTTCCTATTAGTCCACAGTCTCCCACTCTAGCATTTCCTGCAAGAGTACAAACTGGTGCAAGAGTTGTAGTGGTGGTGGTTGTTGGTGTAGGAACTTCTTGTACAGCAATTGCATGTAAATCACATCCCTCGTTCAATCCAGAATAGAAGAAGTTGTTTTCAGCAATGTACCAGTTTGGAATGTAGCTATGGAAACTCACCCAACTATTTGTGTTTAAGTTGAATGATAGAGTCCAAGACTTATTACAAAAATACGTAGTGTCAGTTAAATAAACAACTTCACGAGTGACGCTGTAGAAGAGTTCTTCTGAAGGCATTCTATATTGTGTCTCAATATAAAACTCATTTGTAGCAGCGTCATATTTGATGTCGTTTCTCAGAGGAATATAATCAAGCTTGCTTATTATGATTCTCTCATACTTACTATCAAATACACCATGTAATCCAACACCATTGAAATGGTTATCGGTGGGAACATTTGGATAGTAGCGAAGTATTTCAAAAGCAAGATGGTCTGTAAAGAACCTATTTAGTCCTGAACCAAAGCCTGATAAATCTTGTGCATTGTTTCCTGAAATAAGAAACACTTGACCTCTCTTAGCATCAACTGTAAGTTGTCCTTGAGGAATCTTCAGTAACATCTTGTTCTGACTTCCTACATAACCAAGATCTGTTTCTGCGAAATCTACTGGAGGAGAACTTCTGAACAGTGTATCATTTCCTATGTATGCAGCTTGAGGATTGCTTGTGTCGATTGTCAACATAGTGTTGTACAACAAGCTCTTGTTCTCAAACCTAGCAAGCACAGCTCTGTTCTGTATACCATCAAGACTAATCAGCTTACCATAGTTCTGTGGGAAATCAAAGAAGCTAATTGGTCTGTAAATCAACCAACTGTTTATTCTATTGTCTGTAAAACTTTGTTGCCTATCAGAGTAGATTGCTCTGAATGGGAAGTTTGTATAACATTGATTAGCATCCCAGTTTATAGGAAGATGTGTAAAGAAGTTCTCTTTGTTTTGCTTTGAATAAGTTGTATTGTAATAATACGTGTTGTCAAATGCAATACTTACGTTGGTTTCCTGGAACCAGTCATCAGGGATGCCTGTGCTTACGTGAGGATAGAAATCACCTTCTGCAGTGTTGAGTGCTTGTCTTAAATCAACATTGACACTAGACTCACAGAAGAATGTAGGAATGCCATAAGCAAACATGTACATCTTTCCATCGTAATATGTTCTTCCAGGATTTACATTTGGAGGACCAGGGAGCTGATTATTAGGACAATCAAAGTTGTGAGCTTTGATTGATATAACATTTCTCAGTGTTCTAGGACTAGGAACCCCATCATCAATAACATAATCATAAAGAATAGATCTTGATGAATGCCAGTATTCTGGATAGGCTACATTACCAATCTCATCATAGAATACATCACTGTCATCAGGAGCTCCCACTCTATTATCAATGAAGAATGGAAGTTTAGTTTTGAATGAGAACTCATTTATAAATGTGTCTCCTCCAAAAACTGTAACCATAGGATCTGATTGTGCATCAACGTTCCTTTGGAATCCTGTGTCAATTGTATCATAAGAATACATTTGACCCCATTGGTTAGTGAATATGTTCTTGATTGATCCGTAGTAACAAACAGTGGATATATCAAACAGCCTCTCAGGTTGAGAACAGTTTAATTCAGGAGTGGTTGTAGGAGCATTAGAAACTATATACCTACTCTTGTCCTCAACAACACTATATCCTCCTGGAGAAACAAGACTTGGTGTTTGACTTGGGTAGGGTAGAGGAGCTACATCTTCATTAGTCTTAAGATAGACAGAAGACTCTCTTTGATAGTTGTTGATGTTATTATTATCTCCTGCAGATTGAACGCCAGGGACAAGGTATTGTTTTATGTCAAGTGTTCTTTGCTTAACCCCAAGTCCATTATCAATTGTAGACCAATAGTCGTAATTAGCTATGGAGTTGTAAGAATACCCATAGTTCCTTCTTGTAATACCATTTACATAAATAGTGAGGTAGGACTGGTATGCTGTAAACATTGCTGTAGCATCAAAATTGGTACTAATGTTTCCAATACCTTCACTAGAATCAAGTGCATCTTGTTGTGCTTGTTTACTCAACAGTTTGTACAAAGCATTGTCTTGCACCTGAACAAAGTGGGCAGAGCCTCCACCATATACCACATTCTCAAGCTTCAATACATTGCCAAGGAACGGTTGACCAAAAGAAGTTTCTGGAGAATTAAATACGTGTCTGTATTTAGATTCGTCTGTAGAGAATGCAGAAAGTCTACCTGGATAGCAAAACTCATTTGGTGAGTCAGAAGAGTCACCAGTTTGAACAATTGTATATCCACCAATAGTAAATGCTACGTTTGGTACTGTAGTGACCTGCACTTGTAATATTCTAGATTGACCAAAGTATAATGTGACGTATTCATTTGTTCCTGTGAATGCATCTACATATCCAAACTTTGTAGTGACACCGTCTGCACTTACACGATATGTATCATATTGAACTGCTAAAGGAGGAGCTGTGAATGATCCAGAAACTGCAGTAGGTTTAGTGAGAGAGCAAATTTGAAGAACATCACCAGTAGCCATTGATGCACTAACTAATGTGTTTGTGTAACAGTCCATGTATTCGTAGAATCCATCTGTAGCACAAGTTGCATTGTAAGTGATGCACTCTCTGTTGTATGCATTATTCTTCTCAAGAAGGAATGGATCCTCCCTAAGATCGTTATATGGATAGTTGGGGAAATAATAATCTGTTCCTTCTCTGTTATACTTTCCTACGTTCCTAAGGATGCCCTTAGCAACAACTGACTTATTTGTAGATCTATCTCCACGAACAATCTTAAATCCAGCAATAGCATCTTTTTGATTTTGTGTTAAATCAGAAAGAGCTATAAGTTGTTCTATTTGTTGAGAGTCAACAAGTACACCAATTGGAAATACAGATCGATTCTCAATCTTAAGATTTGTATACCTACCATCTAGCTGTATTGTAGGAGTGCCACTTTCAAATATAGGACTCACTCTTACATCAGGAAACTTGTGATGTCTAATAGGTTGATTAGCTAAGTCTCCCCACACTTCAGCGTTACATGGGTATACGTCTGTAGATTCCCAATATGCAAACTCACCTTGTTGATAAGGAGTGGCGTTTCCAATATTATCTCCTACACCTGGACCAATAACAGATGCTGTGTTGTATATTTTCCAATACTTACTATATCCTATTCCTCCAGCTGTATAGTCTGGTTCTCCTACAAAATCAGGATTGGTGCTAGGAACATCAGGTTGAATTAACTCTGTAAAAGATAGTTCTCTACCAGGAATGTGAAATCCATCTGTTTGCTTACCATTCTTTAGAAGAAACACTATTTCAAATGCATACACCTCATCACGAAGGTATCCTCTTAGATTGGTGGCATTTAATTCGTTTGCATAGTTTTCATCTGCAGGAAGCTTATAAGTTTGCCACTTCAGAGCTATCTTATTTGCAATCTTCTGATAGTTGATCCTATCTATAGAAGTGAGGTTGTCCCAAACAATTAAGTCTTGTACAGCTGTGAGGTCTTGAGCAATATCGTAATAAGGAAACTTCTCAAACACATCGTTGATGCTGAGCTGAATCTGTGTTTGATTCTGACCGCTGTAAGTTATCTGATTTACAGAATCATCAATAAAATATGTACCAACAAGCTCTACAGAAGTGATTGCGTTCACTGTCTTAATTACAGCAAGGTTGTAATACTGAAAGTATCCTGTAACATCCAAGTTAGATATGTCCACTATTATAGACTTACCAACAGGATAGTTGAAGTTGGGAGTGACTATCTGTAAATCAGCAATTGGTGTTGGGTTTGTTACAGAGTAGTATGATGTATATGCATCTCCTGCAACATCGCAATACTGAATAGCAAATTGATATGTACCAGCAATAAGATTACCTCCACTAATAACATCCACCACCTTTAGATCAGGAATACTAAAGTTGGGTTGAATGTTGAGTTTGTTACAATCAATTGTAGAAGTTGTGATGTTATCACAAACATCTGTACCAGGTTGTATTGCGTAAGGTAGGTTGTTTAGATCGAGGTATCTACGTGGATTCAATCCATCTGTCCAATAAATCTCTGTACTACAATTTGTTATCTTGTGTACAGCTTTGTGTATTGGATAGTTAATGTTGAAGTTGAGGCACGCAGCGTTAATGTATGTTCTGTAAACACAATCATTACCATCCATATATCCAATCTCAGAAGCACCTGTGTTTGGGTTTGTCAGGAAGAATATATGTTTACTCTGCTCATTTATAAAATGAGTGCCTATTAAGTGATAGTTCTCTGGAAAGTTTATGCACAGTTCATTACCTGGCTCATTCTGATAGTTAACAGAATTAGCATCGTAGTTCTCAAGAGAAGCATTGAGTGCATAAGAAAGCTTTCCCTGACCTATCTGATTAACAGATGAGTCCATGTCAAGCCCTATCCTACCAACAGCTTGTTCTAGTCTAATGTTACCCGTTTCTTCTCCAGCCATATCTGTTTACTCTATTTGGTAATTCATACATGTTGAATCTGTTCAAATCTTGCTTTATCCTTCTTTGCTTAGCATACACATCTTGTTTCTTCACCTCTATATCTGCCATGATGAAGGCTTCTTCAGACATTTGTTTGTAGTAAGCAAGCTTCTGTTGCACTTGATTGAATGTCTCGTCATTGATTTGATTAGACAATGTCTCAAACACTTTATACTTAATAAATGCCTCAATGTATTCCCTGATACGATAGTTGTCTGGTATCATTTGATTACCAGAAACATCATACTCGTATGCATAGAATATAAGATGGACAACTCCTTGTCTGAAGTTTGTAACAAATTTATTATCTCTAATATCAAAGCTGTCAGCAGATGAGCTGCCAAGATTTGCACAATCCAAAGAACAATGTGCTTTAACAGAAATGTTTCCTGGTTTAAGCAAGTATGACCTTTGATAGGCAAGGCTTATCTCATTATTTGTTTTATATACAGCCTGTATAAGTTCAGGCATACACGTACCTGCGCACGAGGGATTTACACAACTAGGATTGTTACATGGTGTAGCACCAATTGTCAATGGGCTAATCTGTATTGTTGTTTGTGATGCAGCCTGAGAATAAAAAGAATTAGCTGATCTGTAGGGATAACCGTCAACGCTTGTACACATCCAAGCTTCTCTCACAGCAAAGAAGTTGTCTGGAAGCCTTGCTTCAAAATCCTCTATGGTGAGATAGGTTTCTTGTATTTCATATGTAGCTCTTCCCAGTTTCCTAAGACACTTATCGAGATAGGTGGGAAAAAGCAAATCGTCTACAGCACCTGTATCAAAGTAGCTTTTCAGCTCCTCCTTAACAATAGAGTAGACTGGTTCTGGGCTAACAAAATCGTATTTATAGTAGTAGCTCATTTTATTTTATTTTGTCCATTCGTGATACATATGCTGATACTTTTCATCAGTTTTGATGTAATGTGCTAACATTCTTGATGTAACTCGTGATGGTTTAAAATACCAAAAGCTAACTCCTTTAAGTCTTGTTGTTTCTTTGAACCAAATCCATCCAAAGAAATAGCCTTCTGTATGGTAGTTGAAGTTGTATATAATTTTCCCCTTCTCTCTGGTTCTAACCCAGTCTACAGGAAGGTTTATGAATTCGTCATTTAATCCCTTGAGCTTTCTTCTTTTCTTTTTCTTTATTGAGAACTCACCAAATCCAAAAGGAAGTTTTTCTCTATTACCTGTTTCAAGAATGTAGTTTCTAAAAGACTCATTAAACCTATAGATGATGTTTTTCCACTCATCGAAGGTGAGTTTTATTTCTGGATGCTTCTTACAAAAGCTGTTATAGTTTTCTTTACTTGCTGATCTCCAATCAATCTTTGTCCTCATTTCATCTAGTATTTGGCAAATTCGGGGCTTGCCCATCTAACCCATCAGACGTAATATCTGTCTTAAGGTTGAAATAGGTTTGCAACAACTTTTTAGTTGTAAGCTCAAGCACCTGAGTTTGCAAATATCCAGGAACCGCATATGGTTTGTCAAGAGGATTTCTACAATAGTCATCAAGTTTTATATCTTCTCCACAACAACATTCTGGATAGAGAATGTCATTGGGGACATCTTCTTCAAACAATGCAGATATTCTAACTGCTTGTAAGAGAGGATTGCTTACGTACAAATAACCATTCATAATCCAATAATAAGCCTCTTTCTTAATGATGGGAAGCTTAAGTAGGTTTATGTATCTATTTATTGTTATCTCTTTGATTTTCTTTCCTTGTCCACTCATAGCGTTTATTGAGTAGACACCCTGTATTATATATTGGTAATTTCCCTCAGCTATACGAGGGAGCTTATGTTTGCTTCTTGCGATTGTGCAAGGATCAACATAATCACAACATTCTGAAATAGGAACTTCCACCATCTCTAAACAAGGAAGAGTGGTGAACAATGTATCTGTTGCCCAGAGTTTTCTAAGATTAGTTTCTCTTTTAATAAGCAACAATGAATTGTTTTTAATCTCAGAAGCTATCACCCTATCTGTGATAAGGGAGTCTGTAGAAAGCAACTTGTGCATACTACGTACATCTGAAACTAATTTTCTTAATGTTGACATTATAAATACTGTTTGAATATATTAGTTATTCCTTCATAGTAGTCTATAAGGAAACCTGTCATTTCTGCTTTTGATCCTGTATATCCATTCTTTTCGTCCCAAGAACTCTTTGCAGATGAGAAAGCAGGAATTTGATAGAACTTAATCCCACCAAAATCCTGACTAAGCTCATGGTGTTTGTCACCTGTGAAGATGTAGAAGTTTTGATAATATGACCATTTGTCTTTGAACTCAATTGGAAATATTCCAGCAAGTTTTGCTGGCTTCATAGCATCTCCGTGATTTAGCATAAAAGCTGTGGTTCCGAAGCCCAGATATTTTCTATACTTAGGACTTGAATCAAATACCACCTCAGGAACATCCCTGAAATAAGACTCAAGCCACTTGATTAAGTGCCACCCTACATACTCATCGTGATTACCTGGAACATAAACGATTCTTAAATCGTTACAATGTTCCTTCAGATAGGAAATGATTTTCACTTCATAATCACAAATACCCATGAATGAATCATGATATGTAGCAATATTTTGTTGTGGGGTTCCTTTTGTTGTTGTTCCTGTAAACTCACTGTTGAATTCATCAGATCCTACAACATAAACAATTGTCTCAAGTTCATTTGACATTTCAGCTTGATTTACAATTGTGATTAGCTTTCTTGCTAACACTGCAAATCTTTCCTCCATATCGTTAGAATCACCATCCACTCCCAACTTATCAAAGTGTGCATCCTGCTTATTGATAAGTAAACAGCCATAAGGTTTAGAGCTAGACTTAACTATTTTAGGAAGTTTTTCAGAAGATGGTGTGTAGGTTTTCAAGAAGTTTACAAACTCATCCTGAAACTTGTAAGCTTCTGTTTTGAGCGATAACCAAGCTTTAACTTGCCAATGAGGAGACTTACTGTTTCCCCAATAGTTTTGAACGTATTTAGTTATTTCCCACTTGTTAGTGTCTATTTTACACTTTTTGACTAGCTCATCCAAAGACCTTATTTCCTCTGGAGAGTTGAATATTATCTCACCAACTCCTTTTGAAATGTCTTCTTCGTATTTAACCACTGATTCTTCTTCATCGTTATATTCTTCCTGAGGAGAAGATTTCAACTCTTTCAACAACTCACTCACTTCAGCTTCTGTAATTCCTAGCTTTTCAGCGTAAAACTTCTTACTCTTTTTCCAACTCAACAATTGCTGAAGCTGAGACAGTAAGTATTGATTTTCAGCCATTTATGAAATGTTTGATTAAATTGTCATAAAGGTAAGAATGTTTTTCTAAAATACCAAATTATTTTAACCACACTAATTATATTAGTTAATTGTTTTAATTAAAACCCCCAGCGTAGAAACGCTAGGGGATAAATCCTGAAAACCAACAAACAGGATTTTTACTACGGTGCAGCAGTTGTTGTGGTGCTAGTAGTTGAAGTAGTTACAGCAGCACACTGCGTTAATAATAGACAAAGTGCTGCCAAGTAACCAGGATTAGTCTCTAGCACTGATAATATAGCTTGAGTGAGCGCAACTGGAGTGATTTTAGAATCTATCTTTTGAAGAGCTGCAGTGAGTGTATCTTTGAATTGTACTCCTGATCCAGGAAGATTTGCTCCTGAATAGTATACATAATCTGAGTTGATTGGATAGCCTAAGAATCCGTCAGACACGCAACCAGAGGGATAGTAGGTGTAAACAACGTCAACATTATAACAAGGCATTCCAGGTATACAAGACATATTACTAAATTTATGGGGTTGGAATATACATTATATAATAACAAGCCAACGAAGGTTGGATATTTGTATGAGCAAGTCCACCTCCTGTAGAAGCCATTGTTATTCCTGTAGTTGCTGTACTTGTATTCAATGTTGCTTGTACACCGTCTCTTGTAGACTCACCTCCACCACCTGGTTGAATAGCTCCTTCAAAAGTGTGAGAGTGTCCAGGGTCTGTCAGTGCGTGTGTGTGAGAAGGAATTTGAGAAACATCAAGTGTTACAGAGTTAGATCCAGCTGTAGTGAGCAGTGAGTAGTTTGGATTACCAGCAACTGCAGGGTTAACTGTAGAGCTGAGAGGTCCACCACCCATTCCTACAATAGCACCTACAGCAGTTCTACCACGTTTATCAGGTGTACCATTGTTTCCATTACAGAGGTAGATTTCTTGCCAATCACCAAGTCCTGCTCCTGTAACATCAAAGTTAGCAAGAGAGCCATAGTATTCAACTACAGTGTAAGGCACCATCTTTGTACGATAGGCATTGGTTGATGGTAAGCTAGCAAGATATGCATTGATGAGACTATTTAAATCAGCAAGCTTTACGTAGTTGGTATCAACATCAAGTGCAAGAGCAGCGAGATCTACACCAAGTTCACAAAGCTTTGTGATTACAGCCTGCACTATATCATGCGTGTCTGAAGAAGCTGTAACGCCTGTCAAACAACCAATTGTGTAGTTTGCATTCAGAGTTGCTAATGTAGCTTCTACACCATCCACTTGTGTTTGCAAATCACATGCTGCTTTTACAAGAGCTGTAAACAGTTCTTTAGCAGAAGGATCTCCACACGCAGGGAAGCATGGAGGAAGATATTGTGTAACCAGTGTACAATAGTCACCAATTGGAATGTTTATTTTAATTCCTGTTCCATCAAGAAATGAAACAATTTTTGCAATCAGAGCCTGCTCGACAACATATAAACTATCTCCATTGTCGATTGCTAAGCTCTCAACATTGCTTCCTGTATATCTAACACATTTGTCAGATGTTGTTTCTACACAGCCGTTATAACAATTATTACAAGCCATTTTAAGATTTATTTATGAATTAACACTTTAACTCTACTAGCAATCATCTCAACTGTGTAAGCTGATGCATAGTCTGGGTTACAAACCTTGTTTACTAAGATTCGTTTATAATTAAGTAGGTCACCAATTACATTCCCTGGATAAGGAAGGTTTAACATGTATACAATGTTGTTGTATTGATTATTTGCTAAGGTTGTTAGCTTACAATCAATCTCATTGATCAATGTTGGTGCTGTAGTGCAGTCTACGCAGTTAACAAGTCTTGGAGATAGCATTTATTAATCTTTTTAAGGTGTTAGCAAGTTTTGCATTACATGCTCCGCAGAGACCATTGATTAACTGACATCCGCAACCAACCTTCATTCCGCAATTTCTACAAGCTGCCATATTTTAGGTTTTAAACAAAACTATTGAAATAATTAGATCCAGAACAACCACAATTATTCTTAATGAAGTTAGTCAGCATCTTACTTGCCTGTACATACAACTTATTCGCTGTGTCTACAGCACAGTTGTTTGCAGCAGCAATTGATCCTTGTATGAAGTAGTAGATGCTATTCAATTCTACCTTTTGTTGTTGTTTAATAGCTAAATCACATTCCATCATATCAAGCTTCATAAAAGCTTCATCGAATCTTTCTTGTATCTGCTCCACTCTCATTATTGTCTTGTTGACAAAGTTTGTTAGTGCTGGAGCCACAGAGTATGTTAAGTAGTAAACACCATCAGGAAGTGGTTGAAGAGGATCTCCAACAACACTCAATCCTAATGTAGCAGAATTGAAGACATTAAAGTCATTTGGTGTAAATGGAAGAAGAACTGGATCAAAACCAGGAACAGTTATTGATATTGTTGGTGACACTGGTGTAGTTGCATATGTTGATATGTCAGCTATACCAAGTGTGTTAGCATCGTGTGTATCAATAACCAATATATCTAATACGTCTGCCATGTTGTTTTAAATAAGTATGCCTGAGGACTTGAGAATATCCTCTCTCACCCTCAGGCATAGGTTATATGATCAAACCTTAATTTGTTAAGGGATCAAAGTTGTAGTGGTTGAAGTGGTAGCCCAAATGGTAGTGGATGTTGAAGTTGTAGTCAAACATACAGAACCTTGTTCTACTGGTGCACCAAGAGCAGCTGTAAGAATTGAGCTCACTGCAGTTGCCTCAGTTGAACCATTCTGAACAGCGATGATCACTGTGCTGTCTTGATGAATATAATCACCCCAAGAGTAAGCTGACCTATCGAAGTCGTTGAACTTGATGTAATAAGTGTCATAAGTAACACCAGAAGATACCCAAGATTCAAAGTTTTCGTTGTAACCAGCCATCCTGTAGAGATGCTTCAAGTAACCAGCTTGGTAGCTGTAGTAGTTCTTTTCCAATTGTGCAATCTCATCAGATTGACCGTAGGCATAAGAAGAACGTTGAACCACCTGAGCGTCAGCTACGAGGTTACAAGCATCAGCCACAATGAAGTCAGCAGTGGTAGCAGGACCTTCGTAAACGAAAGCACGGAACCACATCCTGTCATATTCTTGAGGGAAAGCAGCAACATCACAAGGCTGACCATACTTAGTAAGAGGCTTACCAGTGATACGGAGGATTGCACTTGCGTTATTACCCAACCTTTGGAACTGATAGAAATCATTGAAGTTGATGTTGTCTGGGTTGTTACCAGGAGCACCTTGCTGGAAAGCGAGGATAATCTCGTCAATCAAAGCAGGAACGTTAACATCAGTACAAGGATCAGCACCACAATCGCAACAAGGAGCTTTAACAGTTACACTGCGAGTGAAACCATTGAAATACAGAGTGTCCAGATAAGAAGAGTGAGCACGAAGGGTCACAGTTACATCTTGACCACACTGTACACTCCAAGAAGAGATGTCAGTGATTTGTGTCAAAGGAACAGCACAACCAGTTACTTTGTACCACTCAGTTACATTAGAAGTACATCCAGAACCTGAAGGACAACCTTTGATTTTGTCAGAGCGCTTAGAACCTTGCAAGTAGGTGTTAGTCCTACCTTGAGCAACGTAAAAATAAGGAGCAGCTGCAATGTTTCCAGCTGTAGCAACAGTGTAGTCGTTCCTGAAGAAACCAACTTTACCTGCTGTTAAGTCTTGCGTAGAACCGCTACTGGCAATTGCGTTGCCAACAGGAACCACGAAGAGCGTAGTTAAAGAAAAATCTGCCATTTTTATTTATTTTAGATATGTGAAAAACTTATTCATTTGTCTGTATTCTGTATACAGAACTTTGTACAGCTGATTGGTTTTCTGTGTACATAGCTAGATTTTGAACAGTGAGATCAACTAATTCATCCTCTAGATATGCTTCAAGTTCGCAGTCTACATCTGTAGAATCTGTTCCATCAAATTTTACATATCCTGTCTTATCGATGTATATAGGATACCTCATATAAGATATGTAGATCTTTGAAGGAGTGAATGTACCATCTGTAAATATTGATATTTCATCAGATGATAGGAAGTTAAATGTCTCCTGATACTCAAAAGATGGTTTATAGTGAACGTTATTCAACAAGAGAGAAAGATCACCGTGTTTAGCAAGATCTCTGTTAATCCAGATGATTCTATCCTTACACTTACCTTTATCTGCCAGTATGTAACTATCAATATAAAACATGTATTTAGGAGTTATCTGGTCGAGTTTTGTATACCACTGATTTATAGTGGGATTCTTCAACTCAAGGTTTAGTCCATTCTCATTGTAGTTTATTACGAGCCTTTGTAAGTCTTCGTAACGCTTCTTAAATGAATCTAAACCCATTCCACTCACTACACTAAATCCATCAACCTTCTGCTTTATCAGCTTTATCTGAGCCTCATTGAGAGCTAAGATTTTATCTTCCAGTTGAATCTGCTGATGCTCGTTAGTTGATAGTTTATTTAGTTTTTGATCTATTTTATATAATAAACTATCTACAGGTATCATACAGATGCGAGTTTCTTAGTTTTTAATTTTTGTTCTATTGTAAGTAACTCGTCTTGATTGTCTTCATCAGCAAGGAACTTTATCAATTCCTCTTCATCAATTGCCACTTCAAATTCTCCTTCGTAAACTCTTCCATTAGGTTTAACCCTATATATTGAGTGCTGAATAGCTTGCTTGACGAGGTCTTTGATATGGAGTAAGTTTTCTTTCATGTCAGCAAATCTGTTGAACACTTCAACAGTGGACAAACCTTGGTACTTTCCTGTTTTAAACTCTGTTTCCTTCAGAACGTTGTCTACGAGGTTGTATACAACTTCTTCTTTGCTGTTGTCTGTAACAGGAAGTCCTAACAGTCTGGCAACCTTTCTCTTCTTCTCAGGAGTCATAGCATCAAACTTAGCAATAGCCTTGTTGATGATTTGCTTCTTCTTGAATATCACTGCGTTTTCAATTTCATCATCTACAACATAGAATTGTGTATCTGCTGGAAATTCACCACGCTCCCAAGCTTGATATGAGCTAGCGATTGTGGGATGAACACGCAACCAAGAGAAAGCTAGTTCCTGAAGAGGTTGATCAAGATCAAAATAGTTGTCTCCATCCATTAACTTAACTGGCTGAACATGCAATGTGTCATTACTTGATGTTGATAATCCACTGTTCCAAAACGGAGATCTTGGACCAAGATCAATGTTCAAAGAAGATTCAAGTTTAAGCTTCAGCGCAGCAACTCTTTCTTTTTCAATTTCCCTTTCTGTAGGATCTTGAATCCTTCTGATGTAAGCTGCTTCTGGATTTAGTCCTGTTCTGTATTGACCATCAAGTTCCTTGTAGGGATACTTGAAAACTCCTGTACCAGGAATCCTTGTCATACCTTTCTGAGCAAGACCACCTTGCATTGTCTGTAGTTGTGAGTTGTTGTACTCTTTCTTTAATGTTGAGATTTTACCTATCTTTCCCATATTACTGAATTGTTATTGGTTTATAAAAAACTTACCCATATGTAGTTTTAGCAGAGCGATTCCCATCGAAGGGATAGCGATTGGGAGACACCCCAATCCCTCACTCTGTAGTTTGAGAAGAGCTCCCCCACCCTGAAAGTGGGGGGCAATCTCTTCTCGGTAGTATAAGACTCAGGCTGGGACAGTAAACGTTGGGAACTGCCCTGAGTACTGTTCTTAGAACTGTGGAATCTCTTCGATCAAAACTGTACGAGAGAGATCCTCGATGAATACATCACAACGATCCTTCATCCAAATCTCATAACCAGGGAACTTGTTAGCAGAACTCATTCCTTGAGACTTAGCAAAGCCCAGGTGATGACGAGTTCCGTCAATATATCCCCAAGTCATTGAAGGAGCACCCTTCATCCTTACTTCACGGATGTTGTTAACCATTGAACCATCGCTCATTGGAGAAACATCGAACACCATGAATACAGGAGTAGATTTCTTGTTCTGACCAAATTCCAGGTTAGATTGTGACAGATCAAGTTCCTTCAGGTGAATAAGCTCAACACGACCAGTCTCACGAGTAACCAATGGTTACTCG
>JACCDP011368488.1_pt1 | contig 17925 bp, 17 predicted proteins | sample 7445841 | NCBI WGS metagenome assembly JACCDP01 (sample SAMN15323441, study PRJNA562643) | freshwater metagenome | isolation source: river surface water | place: USA:Blue River Watershed | collected 2017-08-17
GGCGTGCGGCTAAGTTGGAGCGCGACTTGTTCGGCGTGGTTGCTATAAATATGGCAATCACCACCCGTCCAAATAAAATCACCGACTTCTAAATCACATTGCTGCGCTACCATGTGGGTTAACAGTGCATAGCTGGCAATGTTGAACGGCACACCCAAAAAGATGTCTGCGCTGCGTTGGTACAGCTGGCAACTGAGTTGGCCTTTGCCACCAGCCACAGCAGGCGGTGCCACGTAAAACTGAAAAAACGCGTGGCACGGCATCAACGCCATCTTGGACAGCTCGGCCACGTTCCATGCACTGACGATGATGCGGCGTGAATCCGGATTGGTTTTCAAAGTCTGAATCACGTCGTTGATTTGATCGATGTGTTGCCCGTCAGGTGTGGGCCAACTGCGCCATTGCACGCCGTAGACCGGACCGAGGTCGCCATCCGCGCGGGCCCATTCATCCCAAATCGTGACGCCGCGTTCTTTCAGCCAGTTGTTGTTGCTGGAACCGGTGAGGAACCACAGCAACTCAATGATGATGGATTTCAGGTGAACTTTTTTGGTGGTGACCAGTGGAAAGCCTTGGCGCAAATCGAAACGCATTTGGTGGCCGAACACACTGCGCGTGCCGGTGCCGGTGCGGTCAGACTTTTCGACCCCGTGCGTGTACACGTGGCGCATGAAATCTTCGTAGGGGGTGGGGATGGGAGCGGAAATCATGGGGAGAGTTTAAAGCGGAGTGTTGTACGAGTGACAGGCAGAAAGGAGGACCCCATACCTGACGCATACCTTGTGGTTGAGAAACAGGGCTAACTGAAGTCATCTTCTTTTTGGTGCTTGATTCGGGCAATCAAGATGTCACCGTTGGGCAGGTGTCTGAATCGGGCTATGTAGCCGCTGCTGCCAAAATCAATGATGGCTTCACGCAAGTAAATTCGTCCCTCTACAGGGCGGAATCGTTCCGGCATGACGGCAATTTTTGTGAGCGCATCACGAATGACAGCAATGGCTCGCTTTGCGACATCTTTGTCTTGTGTGGCCAGAAAGTCATGAAGTCGTTGCAGGTCTGCGATGGTTTGTGCAGAGTACTTTACGGATGGCATACCGGCGGGGGTAGTTCTTTGTCCGTTCCCCATGAATCTAACCAAGCCATGACCTCATCCTGGGTGGCGTGCAAACCTGTTTCATCAAAATGTTTAATGGCAGCATCACAGCTTTGATGCCATGCGTGTTCGCGTTCTTGTTGGTCGATAAGCTGAAGAATCGCCTCGGTGGCAAGCGCATGAGGGCTGCGCTTTTGGCGTAAGGCGATGGCTTTGAGTTTTTCCCGCGCCGTCACATCCAACCGGATGGACATCGGTACAGTGGTTGAAGTCATGGTGTTTGGAGCCTGATCGGTTACTTTGTAGTGCAAAGTATGGTAACTCACTACACATAATCAAGCCAAGCTTGGTTTTGGAAGAATACTATATTATTAGTATTAAATCGAAAAAATGCTTTATAAAACTTTTTTTATTTATCTCGTCCGTATTCTTTGCTGTTGTCGCTCTCATGATTGCATTGGCACTTTGGCTAGGCGGCCCTGGAACACCGGCACCCATAGCCAGCATCAACGCTCACCCACATGGCGAAGCACAGTCTGAAATGACGTAGCGAGCTATTGATTCAGTGTATCCATGTCGCGTGTGACTTCATGGGCTTCGTGTGTGATCACTGGAATGCCAAGTCTGGACACGTGGGTGATGAAGTCAGCCATGGGCATTTGCGCCATGCGAGCGCCCCGTGCCAGTGACAAACCGCCATCTCGAAATAAAGCCTTTGCCAGTGCTGCACTTGCACCGGGTTTTGATAAAAGTTTTCCGGACTGCAGGCCGATCATCACGGCGTCCGGCTTGATCTGCTCATGCCCATTGATTTAAGCCAACACCATCAAATGATTGTTCTCAGCGCCCGTCGCCCATTTCACTGAAATACCCTGATCCAAGGTGACAAGACAAGCCTGCTGACGCACCGCGAGTGCCAGCAAGTAAGCATCCGTGATGTCCGCAGGGCGCAGCACTTGCTGCCAATCTATAGCGTTTGTATCCAAGGGGTTGATGTCATCCGCACAGAACTCGTGCATGGGGTGACGCATGGCTTGCTGCAACCCGGCGACCACAGTCTGCATGGGCAAACGGTTGGGGTAGCTGGGTTGCGACATGATGCGGACACAGCCGTTCAAGGTGATGGGGCAACTGGCCCAGCCCGCTGAATGGGTGGACAACCATTGGCTGCACAAGCGATGGTGAACATGGTTGGCATCCAGCAGCGCGATCAGCACACTGGTGTCCAGCAAAGCGCGCAGATTCATTCGCCTAGGTCGTCGCGTATGGCTCGCACCATGTCGCTGGTGACGATCTGCTGTCCGGAAGATGTCAGCGGCACAAAACCGTGAACCGCTTGCGGCTCCATAGCCAAAGACTTGGTAGCTATGGTTTGCGAGGGATCTGCCAGGCCCATTTGAATGGCGCGTCGCATGGTGTCGGAAATGATTCGTCCGGCCGTGGTTTGACCGGCCTTGGCCAAGGACTTGGCGGCGGCCAGAATGTCTTCGTCAAGGTCTATGGTGGTGCGCATCAGGACATTGTATCTGATGCATTCGCATCAGCGCATCAAAATCCGCCCCGGATTCATCAGGTTTTGCGGGTCCAGCGCCTGTTTGATGCTTCGCATCAGTTGCAGCGCCACCGGGTCTTTGTACTGCGGCAGGCTGGCCACTTTCAAGCGTCCTATGCCGTGCTCGGCGCTGGCCGAGCCGCCAAACGACATGACGGCCTCGTAAACCAAGTCGTTCACCGCAGGCTCATGCGTCTTTAAAAATTCTGCGGCATCTGTGCCTTGAGGGCACTGGATGTTGTAGTGCAAATTGCCATCGCCCAAATGCCCAAAATTGACCACGCGGATGCCGGGCAGTGCTTGTGTCAGCGCCGCATCAGTTTGTGCAACAAACGCGGCGATGGCCGACACGGGCAGTGAAATATCGTGTTTGATGTTCAGACCTTCTGCCGCTTGCGCCGATGAGATGCTTTCGCGCACTTGCCAAAGTTCGCGAGATTGCTGCAGGCTTTGCGCGATCACCACGTCGCTGGCGACGTTCTTTTCAAGCGCCGTGCCCAGCAGTTGTTCTAAACGTTGTTCGGCATGCGATTCAGATTCGGTATCACTCAGTTCAAGCAACACACAGTAGGGCGAGGATTGCCACAGCGGTACTTGCAGCGCAGGAAAATGTCTGGCGACCAAGCCCAGTGCTGTTTGCGACATCATCTCGAAGCCAGTCAAACCCGCCCCAAGTTGTTGTTGGGCCAAGCCCAGCAACTCAATCGCGGATTGCACGCTGGGCACGGCAGCCCATGCCGTGCGTTGCGCCGCGGGCTTGGGAAAGAGTTTCATGGTGGCCGCAGTGATGATGCCCAGCGTGCCTTCGCTGCCGATGAACAGATGTCGCAAGTCGTAACCCGTGTTGTCTTTGCGCAGACCGCTCAGCCCGCGCCAGACGTCGCCTTGTGCGGTCACCACTTCCAAGCCCAAACACAAATCGCGTGAGTTGCCGTAGCGAAGCACTTGAGTGCCACCCGCATTGCTGGCCAAGTTACCACCCAAGGTGCAACTGCCTTCAGAGGCCAGGCTGAGCGCAAACAAAAATCCAGCGTCATCGGCAGCCTGTTGCAAATGCCCAAGAATGCATCCGGCGTCGGCGGTGAGGGTGGCGTTCGCTGCATCGATCCCACGCAGCTTGTTCATTCGCTGCAAATTGATGACGACTTCGCGTCCCGAGGTGTCGGGTGTGGACCCCATCACCAAGCCGGTGTTTCCGCCCTGAGGAACCATGGCAACACCGGCAGCCGCGCAGGCTTTGGCCACCGCAGACACCTCATCGGTGTGTGCAGGACGCACCACGCACAACGCCTTGCCGTGTTCGCGGCCGCGCCAGTCGCGCTCATAAGCCGTCAAGCCTTCACCAGTGAGCACATGGGCGTCGCCGGTGATCAGGCGCAAGTTGTCAATCAAACGGTTCATGCTTGATCAGATTTTGCAGTTGGCTTGGGCTCAAGGGTTTCGTCAGCAGGGTTGGTTTGGACAAGTTGCGCTTGCGCCGCCATTGCCGCGTGTTGCAAACGCCATCTCACATGCATGGCGCTGGCCGCAAACAGCACCAAACACAATCCAACCTCAATGGCTGCATACATGTTGCTGGGCCAGCGGTCACCGTTCCAGCGGATCACACCCTCAGCAAAATACAGCCAAACAACCAAGGTGACCCAGCGGTAGGTGTACATGCGGTTTTTCAGCAAACCCGCCAAGGGCAAACACAAAGGCAAGGCTTTGAGCACCAACCAAGAGCCGCCCGGTCGCAGTGGCGCCAACCACAACTCCCACGCCAAGGACAACACGATCAAGCCCAACAAGCTGCCGACGGCCAAAAAGCGGGTGAGTTGAGCGTGTCTGAAAGCGGCAGCGGTTGGGGTCATATTCAATGGCATGATAGAGCGCATGATTGTCACGTATATCCAACATACTTTGCGCCAGATGCGGGCTTTTCCCTGGCGACTGACTTTGCAGCGCTTGCGCCAGCGTTTTGCCGAGGACCGTTTGGGCCAAACCGCTGGCGCGTTGACTTTCACCACCACGATTGCGTTGGTGCCGTTGATCACGGTGTCATTGGCGGTGGTGACGGCGTTTCCATTGTTTGACCAATTTCAAAATGTGTTGCAGCGCTGGTTGATTGAAAGCCTGATTCCAGAGAGCATTTCGCGACAAGTGTTGGGTTATTTGACCCAATTCACCACCAAAGCCAGTCGGTTGGGTGTGGTCAGTTTTGCCGCGCTGATGTTCTCTGCGCTGGCGTTGGTGTTCACTATCGACCGCAGCCTGAACGCCATTTGGCGCGTCAACAAAGTTCGGCCTTGGGGTCAACGGCTGTTGTTGTATTGGGCTGCGTTGACCTTGGGGCCGGTGTTGGTGGCTGCCGGATTGGTCACCATGGCCTCTGTGATTTTGTGGTCCGGCGGTTCGTTGAGAAGCCAAAGTCCAGCCATGAAATTGGCATTGGATGCGCTGGAGTTCATTCTTTTGTGGGGCGGCATTTCGGCTTTGTACAGGTTTGTGCCGAACACCCATGTGCCTTGGCGACAGGTTCTGGGCGGCAGTTTGGGAACCACCTTGGTGCTGGAAATTGCACGCAGTTTGCTCACCTGGTATTTGGCCCGCATGTCCACGTTTTCATTGGTGTATGGCGCGTTCGCCACCGTGCCAATTTTATTGGTGTGGATATACATCACATGGGTGATCGTGTTGCTGGGCGCGGTACTGGTGGCAAGTTGGCCCGGTTTGCGCTTGGGGCATGTGCGCGATACGCAAGCGCCGGGCGCGAGTTTTCAATTGGCGCTGGACACTTTGCGCGAACTCAAGCACAAGCAAGCCCTGGGTATTCACGGCGCAGATTTGCAGTCATTGGCCGAGCGATTGGGCGCCGACCCTTTGCTCATGCAAACCGTCTTGGCGCAATTGCAAGACATCGATTGGGTCGGGTTGCTGGATGAGAACCAACCATCCTCACCGCCTCGCTATGTGATGTTGGTGGACTGGCGCAGCACGCGCGTGGCGCCTTTGATCCAGCGCATGTTGTTGGCAGATGAGCCCGGCAGTGCCACGTTGCACAAACATTGGAACGACTGGCTGCTGGCCGATGTGCTTTGACGCTTTGCACATCCCTGGCCACCCATCAGGTGATTTGTAACAACGCTTTCAAAGCATTCAGCGTTTCATCGGGCGATTCACTCATCTGGTGGTGACCATGGGGAATCATCACCAGGTTGAGTGAAACACCGCTTTCTTTGGCCTGCTTGATCAGCGGTTGCGCGCCTTTGGGCGTGGTCATTTGATCGGCTTCACCCAACACCATCCAAACGGGGCAGGTCACTGCCGCCATGGCTTGCAGACCTTGGTCATAGTTGTTGCAAGCATTGAAACCGGTGTAGAACAAGTTCACATTCGGGTTGCTGGCCAAGACGCGTTTGCCCAAGGCCACACTGGCGCCGAACACCCAACTGCCCGCACCCGACGGTGGTGCCAATGTGGCGCGTGAAAACACATTGGTCATGTGCAAGGCTTGCGCAGGCGTGTCGCGGGATGCATTCAACAAAGCTGGCGAGACTTGCATCGGGTAGGCGGTTCCCACCATGGCCAAGTGCGTCACCCGTGTGCCCAAATCTGCAGCAGCTTGCAGGCAAATCAGCGAACCAAAGCTGTGACCCACCAAAGCCGCTTGAGAGACCTGCATGGCGTCCAGCAAGTCCTTGACGAACGCGGCACCCTCTTGCACAGAGGCCGGTGGTGCACCCGCGCTTTTGCAGTGGCCTGGCAGGTCGACCGCCAACACGTTCCAGCCGTGGTGCGCCAGGTAACGGCTTTGCAGCACCCACACACTGTGGTCGCACAGCACGCCGTGCACCAGGACCACGGTGGGCTGCGCGGGGTTGAAATCCTTGCCGCCGGTGTAGGCATAACTGCGTTGACCCTTGATATCGATGTACATGGCCGTGTCCCTTTTAAGCAGCTTTTTCGGCAGCACGCAGCGCGCGCTTCAAGTCGTCAATCAAATCCGTGGGGTCTTCCAAACCGACAGACAAGCGGATGGTGCCCGCACCAATGCCTGCAGCGGCCAGAGCGTCGTCGCTCATGCGGAAATGGGTGGTGCTGGCCGGATGAATCACCAGCGATTTGCTGTCGCCCACGTTGGCCAAATGGCTGAACAGCTTCAATGCTTCGATGAATGCACGGCCTTGCGCTCGAGTGCCTTTGATGTCAAAACTGAACACCGAACCTGCGCCCCTTGCCCCGCCACGCAACAGCTTTTGTGCCAAGGCATGGCTGGGGTGGCTGTCGATCAATGGGTGCCCCACGCGAGACACCAGTGGATGTGCCGCTAAAAATTCAACGATTTTTTCTGTGTTGGCCATGTGCCGTTCCATGCGCAAGGGCAGTGTTTCCATGCCTTGCAATATCAGCCAAGCGGAGTGAGGACTCATGCATGCGCCGAAGTCGCGCAAGCCCTCGCGACGTGCGCGCAACAAAAATGCCCCGACGGTGCTTTCCTCGGAGAACACCATGTTGTGAAAGCCTTCATACCGTTCGGTGAGTTCGGGAAACTTGCCGCTCTTTTCCCAATCGAAAGAGCCGCCGTCAACCACCACGCCGCCAATCACCGTGCCGTGGCCGCTTAAAAATTTGGTGGCGGAGTGATAGACCAAATCTGCGCCGAGCGACAGCGGTTGCATCAGATAAGGCGTGGACAGCGTGGCGTCCACCAGCAAGGGCAAACCGTGTTCATGCGCGATGTGTGAAACCACTGGAATGTCCAGCACATCCAAGCCCGGGTTGCCCACGGTTTCACCAAACAGTAACTTGGTGTTGGGTCGAATGGCGGCGCGCCATGCATCCGTGTCGTTCGGGTGTACAAATGTGGTCTCGATGCCAAAGCGGCGCAAGGTGTAGTGCAGCAAATTGTGCGATCCACCGTACAAGGCCGAACTGGCAACGATGTGCGAGCCCGCACCCATGAGCGTGGCCACACTCAAGTGAAGTGCCGCTTGCCCGCTGGCGGTGGCAATCGCGCCGATGCCACCTTCGAGCGCGGCGATGCGTTGCTCAAATACGGCTGTGGTCGGGTTGCTGATGCGGCTGTAGACATGGCCAGCGCGCTCCAAGTTGAACAATGACGCAGCTTGGTCAGACGACTCAAACACAAACGAGGTGGTCAGGTGAATTGGCACAGCACGTGCGCCTGTGGCGGGGTCGGGCTGGCTGCCAGCGTGCAGGGCCAGCGTGTCGAAATGGGGATCAGCGTAACCGGACATGAAAACCTCTCGCTAGGATGGAGGTGCTGATTGTGAGCGAATATTCAGGCGGTCAATCGGGCGGGCAAAATGCCGCGGTTCTTCATGTGCTTGGCATGAAGCCAGTGGTAACGAATCAGGTGCGGCACCAAGGTGAAAGCGGGAAAAAATGAAATAAATGCTGCCCACAAGGCGTTGCCATATCGGGATGACTGGTTCGTTGATATGTTTCAAAGAAATACAAATCCCGCGTGGGTTTTTCTGGTTTGCAAGGGCCCAAAGGCTGCCGACAAGACCCATCTTCCCCCTCATGGATAATCCACGGATGAGCGGCAATACGTTTGGAACACTTTTCACCGTCACCAACTTTGGTGAATCCCACGGCCCGGCCATTGGCTGCGTCATCGACGGCTGCCCGCCCGGCATGGCTTTGAGCGAAGCCGACATTCAGCACGATCTGGACCGCCGCCGCCCTGGCACCAGTCGCCATGTCACCCAGCGCCAGGAACCCGATCAAGTGCAAATTCTGAGCGGCGTGTACCAGGGCTTGACCACTGGCGCACCGATCGCTTTGTTGATTCAGAACACCGACCAGCGCAGCCAAGATTACGGCGACATTTTGCAAACTTTCCGCCCCGGTCACGCGGATTACACCTATTTGCAAAAGTATGGCGTGCGCGATCCGCGCGGCGGCGGGCGTTCTTCCGCGCGCTTGACCGCACCCACAGTGGCAGCCGGAGCGGTTGCCAAAAAATGGTTGTTGGAAAAATTTGGCACGACCTTCAAGGGATGCATGACGCAATTGGGCGAGCACCCGATTGGGTTTGAGGACTGGTCGCATGTGCCACACAACCCGTTTTATGCGCCCGTCGCGGATGTCAGCCATTTGGAACAGTACATGGACAGTTTGCGCAAATCGGGCGATTCATGCGGCGCTCGCATTCGCGTGGTCGCGCAAGGCATGCCAGTGGGTTTGGGTCAACCCATCTACGACCGGTTGGATGCAGACATTGCGTACGCCATGATGGGCTTGAACGCGGTCAAAGGCATAGAGATAGGCGCGGGTTTTGCCAGCGTGGCGCAACGCGGCTCCACCCATGGAGACAGTTTGACCCCAGAGGGTTTTGCGCAAAACAACGCGGGTGGTGTGTTGGGTGGCATCAGCACGGGACAAGATCTGGAGCTGAGCATTGCCATCAAACCCACCAGTTCCATATTGACACCGCGTGACACCATCAACAGCGATGGCGCGGCAACCCAAGTGCAAACCAAAGGCCGTCATGACCCGTGTGTGGGCATCCGCGCCACACCCATTGCGGAGGCGTTGTTGGCATTGGTGGTCATGGACCATGCCTTGCGTCACCGCGCGCAATGTGCGGATGTGGTCATGCCTTTGACGCCGATTCCTGCACAGCGCAGCGATTGACCGCATGAACACAGTCTCAGCGCCGCGTGCCTCGCGGCGTCAATTGGTGCCTTTTGCGCTGTTGTCTGCAAGCTATTTCGCGCACATTGGATTTTTCAATCCCTACTTGCCGTTGTGGCTCAAACACCTCGGCCTGAGTTTGTGGATGATCGGTTTGCTCACGTCCATGCAAGCCTTCACGCGCGTATTTGCCCCCTATGTCTGGGGCTGGTTGAGTGACCGCAACGGTGCGCGCGTGCCTTTGATGCGTTGGTGCGCAGGCATGGCTTTGCTGTTTTCATTCGGCTTGTTGTTCCACCCTTCGCCTTGGTGGCTGGCCGTGGTGTTGTTTGGCATGTTCATTCACACCAGCGCCATGATGCCCATGAGTGAAGCCGCCATGGCGCATTTGGTCAGTCACATGGGCACCTTGGATGTGCGGCGGTATGGGCGCATCCGTTTGTGGGGATCGGTCGGTTTTCTGGTGACCGTGTTTGCCTCAGGTGCTTGGTTTGAATCGCAAGGCATGTCGGGCTTTCCTGTTTGGGCGGTGCTGACCTTGGTCGCGGTCAACCTGAGTTGTTGGAGCTTGCCAGATTCACGCGAGACCGTCGCGCATGTGCAAGGGCAAGCAGGTTTTTGGCAGGTGTTGAATCAAGCGCAGAGCCGCTGGTTTTTTGCCACGCTGTTTTTTCATGTGTTGTCACATGTGTCCATCTACACCTTTTTCTCGCTGTACTTGGATGAACTGGGGTACGGCAAAGACATGATCGGCGTGATGTGGGCGGTGTCCGTCGTGGTTGAAATACTGGGCTTTTTCAGCCAGAGCAAATGGCTGCATTGGTTGAGCCTGCCGATGTGGTTGTGTGTGTGCACTGGGCTGATGGTGGTGCGCATGGGCATGACGGCTTTTTATGCGCCGCTGTTGCCTGTGCTGTTGTTGGCGCAATGCCTGCACGTGTTCACTTTTGCCATTCAACACACGGTCAGCATTGCGTGGTTGTCGCAGCATTTTCCGGGCCGTTTGCGTGGCCGAGGACAGGCGTTGTATGCGGTGGTCGGCTATGGATTCACTGGGGTCACCGGCGCTTTGGGCGGCGCTGCATTGAGCACGCATTTCGGTTTGCAACAGGTGTTTGTGCTTGCCATTCCCGTCTCTGCCGTGGCGTTGTTTTGCGCATTGCAATTGCGTGCCGAGGCCAACCGACAGCCTCACATACCAAAGACTGAATAACTTTCATATTTCGGTTCGCAGGCTTGACTCTTTGGGAGTTTTTCGTTTTTATGGCGGTTTTGACTGACCTGCCATGCGTCAACCCCATCTGTTGATTGTTGAAGACCACCCGATGATGGTGGATGCCTTGTGTGCCAGTCTTGGGCTGCTGCTGCCTTCGGCCGTGTTTCTGCGTGCGGGCAGCCTGCAGCAAGGCATTGAACAACTCTCGCTGCATCCGCACATTGCTTTACTGCTGCTGGATTTGAATCTGCCGGATGCCCAAGGCGTGGACACGCTTCAAGCATTTTGCGACGCACGTCCGCAAGGCGGCATCCTGGTTTTTTCGGTGGTTGACAGCCTTGAAATCAGACAAATGTGTGTGGCCAATCGGGTTGCGTTTCTGAGCAAAACAGAACCTGTGACCCGTTTGGTTGAAGTGGTGCTGCAAACATTGTGCAGTTTCGACAGTGTTCAGCCACCGAGTTCGCTGGCAACCTCATTGCTTGCACAAGAGCCAGAGATTGACCGCATGCAGTCGTTGTCTGAACGGCAACTGCATGTGTTGTCGCAGTTGGCCAGAGGCAAAAAAAGTCGTGAAGTGGCACTGGCGTTGGCCATTGAGGAAAGCACGGTGCGAACTCACCAAATCAGTATCTATCAACGTCTGGGTGTGAAAAACAAAACCCAGGCATCGGCGGTTTATTGGCAATGGGCGCACCGGGCGGGGCAACAGCATGGGTAGGTGTCTGCGTCTGACGCAGTGCTTGAAACGAGGGATGGTTGCGTGGCTGTGGGTGACCAGTCCGGCATGGGTCAACGCTCAGACAATCGAATTTCCCGTGTGGCATTTGCTGCGCGTGGTGACAGACCATGGTGCAAATTTGACGCCGCAACAAGCATGGGAGCGAAGTTTTTCACCAGACGCCTTGCGATTGGCTCAACCACATCAGGTGCTCGCACCTGCCAACAGTGCGCCGCATTGGGCCGCGTGGACATTGCCAGTGGATGAAGCGAGGCCATTGCCGTTGTGGCTGAGTTTGCAGTCACCCACCCAAGAACACAGCGAGTTGTGGTTGCGTTTCAACGGTGGCACTTGGCAGCGCCAGGCCGCATTGCATGAAACCACCGATCTTGGCTGGGGCAGCGGCCAATTGTTTGTCACTTGGCCAATCTACGACACCACACACAGGCAAATCGATGTCTTGATCCGTCTCCATGGCGTGAACCGGGTGCAGTTTCCGGTGCGCATTCAACAACCTCAAGAATTCATGCAGCAGCATTTGAAACTGTGTTTGTTGATCGGTTGCATCTTGGCCGCGCCTTTGTTGGTCGTGGTGTACAGCTTGACCTTTCTGCCCGTGTTGAAATCCAAAACGCTGATGCTGTTCAATCTGCTGGCCATGCTTGAGGTGGTGGCAGGTTTGTGGGTCAGTGGCCTGATGAATTTGATCTGGCCAGCGCTCAGCCGCCATGAGGCCGCCTTGGCAGGGTGCTTGGCATATGGCTTGTTATTTGGGATCAGCATCTATCACGCGCAGGCGTTCATGAAAACGTCGATGAACCATCCCAGGTTGCATCGGGTGATGCATGGTCTGGCGCTGGTCTGGTGGATGGTGTTTGTCGGCTCGCTGATGCTTTGGCCGCACAACATGCGTTTTGTGTTGCTGATCGGCGGCAGCTTGCATGCGTCATGGCTGTTGGCGATCAGCGCCTGGCATTACCGGCTGCTTCCCAGCCTCAAGCGCGCTGTGTTTGTCTCGGTCTGGGTGGTGTACTTGTTTGGCATGCTCATTTATTGGTTGTTCAGATACCTTGAATGGCCTTTGGTCACCACGTTGGGCACGCATTTTGTGCAAGGCTCGCTGGTGGCCACGCTGCTAGGCTGGAGTGCCTGCATGCATGTGATTCACAACCGGGATGCGTTGCGCTTAGACATGCAATTGACCAAGGCACGCAGTCGGTGGTTTGCCGCGGCTCACCACGATATATGGCAACCGATCCAAAGCCTGTTGCTGTATGCCAGCGCCTTGGTGGCCGCACCAGATGCACGGCGTCCCGCATTGTTGGCTGGCATGCAATTGGCTAGTCGCACCGTGGATGATTTCATCGGCCATTTGCAATTTTGGGCGGAAGGGGCGAACGCTGTTGAACAGTCACAACAACCCACAACATGCACGGCAAATGAACTGCTGTCTCCATTGGTCGAGGAAATGCGGTTGTTGGCAGAACAAAAGCACATTCTGTTGCGATACCAACCTTCTCGTTGCAAGGTGCTTGTTGACCAAGTACAGGTTTGCCGCATGGTGCGAAATTTACTCACCAATGCTTTGCGCTACACAGAGGCAGGCGGCAGTGTGTTGATCGGGTGTCGGCGACAAGGGCCATGCTTGTGGATCTGGTGCATGGACACGGGGATTGGCATGTCGGCAACGCAATTGTCGGATGGCTTTGATGCCTTCAAGCGATTTGACAAGGGCACACAGCCATTGCGCACACTCGGTTTGGGTTTGTACAGTTTCAAAGAATTGGCGCAGCAAATGGGTTTGCAAACCCGTTGGCACAGCACGCTTGGCAAAGGCACGATGATTGGGTTCAGTGTGGCCGTGGCGTGAATTGGCTTAAACCACACTCACTGGTGCAGACAGTTTCAACCAAGCCGCTGCCGCGCTTTGCAAATTCCGTGTTTCACCGGTGGCAAGCAAATGCAATTTGGGCTCGAGCGCATCTGTGACCAGCAAACCTTTGTCGTGCAGCACTTGTGCAACGCGTCTGGCCACCGGTTGGCCGTTGTCGATCAACCTGACGTCGGGCCCGACGATGCGTTGAATCACGGGTTTGGCAAACGGGTAATGGGTGCAACCCAAAACCAGCGTGTCGATCTGACGTGAAGCTGCGCCAAACTCGCCCATGGCATGCAAATATGTTTCGCACAAACTGCGTACAGTGTGGTCGTCTGGTGTTTGCCATTGCTGCTCGATGGCATCGGCCAAGCCATCACAGGCTTGCAAGACAAATTCGGCTTGGTCTTGCAGGCTGCGTTGCAACTCTTGGAATTTGGCGCTGCCCAATGTGCCGGCGGTGGCCATCACGCCCACGCGATGGGTCTGGCTTTGCAAGGCCGCAGGTTTGATGGCAGGTTCGACACCAAACACAGGCAAGTCCGGATACGCCTCTCGCAGTTCGTGAATGGCCAAGGCGGTGGCCGTATTGCAAGCGACCACCAAAGCTTTGATCTGATGCCGTTGCAGCAGCGTGTGAAGCACATGATGGGCGCGTTGCAAAACAAATGCCTCGTCTCGTTCACCATAAGGCGCAAACCCGCTGTCTGCCAAATACACAAAGGATTCGTGGGGCAGTTGGGATTGCAAAGCTTGCAAAATGCTCAATCCCCCCACGCCACTGTCAAACACCCCGATCGGTGCCTGGCGTGGGAGCGTCATGTGGTGTGGCAAATGGTGGGTTGGCAATGGCTTCAACGGCTGGTGACGGCAATGCCTTTGAACTCGCCGCTGGCAATGCGTTTGGACCATTCGGCAGGGCCGGTGATGTGGGCGCTGGTGCCACCGGCATCGACAGCGACCGTGACGGGCATGTCCACCACATCAAATTCGTAAATGGCTTCCATGCCCAAGTCGGCAAAGCCCACCACGTTGGCGTGCTTGATGGCTTTGGACACCAGGTATGCGGCGCCACCCACGGCCATCAGGTAAGCGGATTGGTGCTTTTGAATCGCCTCGATGGCGGTTGGTCCGCGTTCGGCTTTGCCGACCATGGCGATCAAACCGGTTTGCGCCAACATCATCTCGGTGAATTTGTCCATGCGTGTGGCGGTGGTCGGGCCGGCAGGCCCCACGGCCTCATCGCCGACCGGGTCGACCGGGCCGACGTAATAAATGACCCGGTTGGTGAAATCGACTGGCAATGGCTCGCCTTTGGCCAACATGTCTTGAATGCGTTTGTGTGCGGCGTCTCGACCAGTGAGCATCTTGCCGTTGAGCAACAAGGTTTGCCCGGGCTTCCAAGCCGCCACTTGTTCGCGGGTCAATGTATTCAAATCGACCCGTTGGCTTTTGAGTGTGTCAGGCACCCAGTCCACTTTCGGCCACAGATCCAATGAGGGCGGGTCCAAGTAGACCGGGCCGCTGCCGTCCATCACAAAATGCGCGTGACGCGTCGCCGCGCAATTGGGAATCATCGCCACGGGTTTGCTGGCCGCGTGCGTGGGGTACATCTGAATCTTGATGTCGAGCACGGTGGTGAGCCCACCCAAACCTTGCGCACCAATGCCCAGCGCATTGACTTTCTCGTACAACTCCAAGCGCAGTTCTTCGGTTGGCGTCAGCTTCTCGCCTTGGGATGATTTGGCTTGCAGCTCATGCATGTCCAAGTCGTCCATCAAACTTTGCTTGGCCATCAACATGGCTTTTTCTGCGGTGCCGCCAATGCCGATGCCCAACATGCCAGGCGGGCACCAACCTGCGCCCATGGTGGGCACGGTTTTCAGCACCCAATCGACCACGCTGTCGCTTGGGTTGAGCATGACCATTTTGGATTTGTTTTCGCTGCCGCCGCCTTTGGCAGCCACGGTCACCTCCAAGGTGTCGCCTTCTACCAGCTCAGTGAAGATGACGGCGGGTGTGTTGTCGCCGGTGTTTTGGCGGGCGAACTGCGGGTCGGCCACCACGCTGGCACGCAAGCGGTTGTCACTGTGGTTGTAGGCACGGCGCACCCCTTCGTTGATGGCGTCGTCCAAACTGCCGCTGAAGCCCTCAAACCGCACGCCCATGCCGACTTTGAGGAACACGTTGACGATGCCGGTGTCTTGGCAGATGGGGCGGTGTCCGGTCGCACTCATTTTGCTGTTGGTCAAAATTTGGGCGATGGCATCTTTGGCCGCTGCACTTTGCTCGCGTTCATAGGCGCGTGCCAAATGCGCGATGTAGTCTGTCGGGTGGTAGTAGCTGATGAATTGCAATGCGGCGGCAACCGATTCGATCAAGTCGTTTTGTTTGATGTGGGTCATGGCGTGTCAACGAACGTTCAGTGGTGTGCATCGGCTTCGTTGCCAATCACGCGGGTTTGGTTCAGCAATTTGTCGGTGTAGGCAATGGCGATGGCGCTGAGTAAAAACGCGATGTGAATGATGGTTTGCCAGATCAATACTTTCTCATCGTAGTTGGCGGCATTGATGAAAGTTTTGAGCAAATGGATAGACGAAATACCGATGATGGCCATGGCCAATTTCACTTTCAACACCGATGCGTTGACATGGCTCAGCCACTCAGGTTGATCGGGGTGTTGTTCCAGGTACATGCGCGAGACAAAGGTCTCGTAGCCGCCCACAATCACCATGATCAACAGGTTGGAGATCATGACCACGTCGATCAAGCCCAAAATGACCAGCATGATGATGGCCTCGGTGAGTTTGGTCGGCACACTGTCGCTTTTGTAGCCAATGCTGGTGACCAGGGCTTGCAAGGCAGTTTGGCTGCCAAACACTGCTTCGAGTAAATGAACCAATTCCACCCAAAAATGGTAGACATAAACGCCTTGCGCAGCGATCAATCCCAAGTACAGCGGGAGTTGCAGCCAACGGCTGGCAAAAACAAATCGAGACAGTTTGTTTGGAGGCTTTGGTTCAGAGGCTTGCATGCTGGTTTTCCTGGCGCGTGATGGGATAGGGTCACTGCTGGGATTCTAGGCAAAGCCAATGGCGCTGGGCGCAGTAAGTTTCAAGCCAGTCAGTGCCTTGTAAGAGCCTGCCGCGAAAGTCAGGTGAGTTCAAGCCCAGAGCCGCCAGATCGGCCACCCAATTCAGGAGACAAGCCATGAGCCACGACCACCCTTTACCGGTGATTGCACCGCCCCCCGCATTTGCCAAGCAAGCTGCCGTGTCCGGCATGGACGCCTACCATGCCTTGGTCAAACAGGCCGAAGAGGATTACGAGGGGTTTTGGGCAGCGCAGGCCAAGCGTTTGCTCGATTGGCAAACCCCTTTCACGCAAACATTGAACCAAAGCAAGGCGCCGTTCTTCACTTGGTTTGAAGACGGTCGATTGAATGCGTCTTACAACTGCTTAGACCGCCAAGTCGAGCGTGGACTGGGTGACAAAACCGCGATCATTTTTGAAGCCGACGGCGGCGAAGTCACCCGCACCAGTTATGCGCAGTTGTTGTCACGCACCTGCCAAATCGCCAATGCCATGAAGTCGTTGGGCATCACCAAAGGCGACCGGGTCATCATTTACATCTCCATGTCTGTCGATGGTGTGGCAGCCATGCAAGCTTGTGCGCGCATTGGCGCCACCCATTCGGTGGTGTTTGGTGGTTTCTCCGCGCAAAGTTTGCGTGACCGCATCGAAGACACTGGTGCCAAATTGGTCATCACCGCAGACCACCAATTGCGTGGCGGCAAGCAACTGCCTTTGAAATCCATCGTTGACGAAGCACTGGCCTTGGGTGGTTGCGACAGCATTCAGCATGTGTTGGTGGCCAAGCGCTCAGGTGCAGAAGTGGCCATGCAGGCGGGCCGCGACCTGTGGTTGTCTGAACTGGCGGACAAGCAGCCCACCACCTGTACCCCAGAGTGGGTAGAAGCTGAGCACCCGCTCTTCTTGCTCTACACCTCTGGCTCGACCGGCAAACCCAAAGGCGTGCAGCACAGCACCGGTGGTTATTTGATGCATGCCGCGCTCACCACCGAATGGACGTTTGACCTGAAACACGACGATGTGTTTTGGTGCACCGCTGACATCGGTTGGGTCACTGGCCACACTTACATTGCTTATGGTCCGTTGGCACTGGGCGGCACACAAATCGTGTTTGAAGGTGTGCCCACCTTCCCAGATGCAGGTCGTTTTTGGAAAATGATCCAGGACCACAAAGTCAGTATTTTTTACACCGCGCCCACGGCGATTCGCTCGCTCATCAAAGCGGCAGAGAGCAACGAAGCGGTTCACCCGGCCCGTTACAACTTAGGCAGTTTGCGATTGCTCGGGTCGGTCGGCGAGCCGATCAACCCAGCGGCTTGGGAGTGGTACCACCAGCATGTGGGTGGCAGCCGTTGCCCGATTGTGGACACCTTTTGGCAAACCGAAACCGGTGGTCACATGATCACGCCGTTGCCGGGTGCGACGCATTTGGTGCCTGGCTCATGCACCTTGCCTTTTCCGGGCATTCAAGCGGCCATCGTGGATGAAACGGGCAAAGACGTGCCTCACGGTCAGGCCGGCATATTGGTGGTGAAAAAACCTTGGCCTTCGATGATCCGCACCATTTGGGGCGACCCCGAGCGGTTCAAGAAAAGTTATTTTCCTGAAGACTTCCAAGGCAAATACTATTTGGCAGGTGATGGTGCGGTTCGCGATGCGCACACAGGCAACTTCACCATCACGGGACGAATTGACGATGTGTTGAACGTCTCTGGTCACCGCATGGGCA
>JACCDP011347103.1_pt1 | contig 17921 bp, 9 predicted proteins | sample 7445841 | NCBI WGS metagenome assembly JACCDP01 (sample SAMN15323441, study PRJNA562643) | freshwater metagenome | isolation source: river surface water | place: USA:Blue River Watershed | collected 2017-08-17
GCCGAGGTAGACGACACCTCCGTCAACCGCGATCGCCAACACTCCGCCAAGGACGTTGGGGTCCCAGCTCGAGAGGACCCCGGAAGTCAGGTCGACCGCAGCGAGCCTGCTCCGGGCCGTTGCGCTGACGGAGGTGAAGAAGCCGCCGATGAGCAGGGTTCCATTGCTGACGGCCATCGCGCGGACCGACGCGTTGACGTTCGGGTTCCATGCGGTATCGAGCGCGCCCCCGGTCGAGATGCGGGCCAATCGGTTGCGCGTCTGGCCGCCCACCGTCGTGAAATCGCCGCCCACAAGCACCGCGTCGCCGCTGACCACGATTGTCCAGACGTCAGAGCTGGCGCCAGGGTTCCATGACGTTGCCGCGCCCGTCGTCCCATCGAGGGCGGCAAGGCGGCTGCGGGGGGCTCCGCCGATGTTGGTGAATGCGCCGCCCGCATAGAGCACACCGCCGCTCACCGCCAAGGCGTGGACGGCGCCGTCCGCGCTGGCGTTCCACGCGGGATCCAGCCGTCCGTCAGCCAGGATGTGCGCGATGCGATCGCGCTGCTGCCCGTCGACCCGGGTGAAGTCGCCGCCGATGAACCAGCCCCCGGCACCGTCGGACGCCATTGCCCGGACGACTCCCTCGACTCGGGCGGCGGCCATGTTGGGCGCACCGGTCGAGACGTCGAGCGCGGCGAAGCTGCCGGTGGGGGGGCCGACGTAAGAGAAGTTGCCGCCGATGTAGGTGATTCCGTTCGCCTCTGCGAGCGCGTAAACCGAGCCGTTGGGGGACCAGGTCCCCGGGTTCGGGCTGGAGGAGAGCAGGACGTCGCGGTATCCGCGGTCGGCCGCGGTCGTTGCGCTGTCGGCGCCGGTCGCCGAGACGACGCAGCGGTAGTACCGTCCGCTGCCGTCGGCGGGGGCCCCAGGGTCGGGCTGTGTTGCCGTGGCCGAGCCCTCCGGGGTGCTTCCGTCGAGGGGGAGGAACCCGGATTCCGAGTCACCGGCCGAGACCTCCCACTGGAAGGTCAGCGCGCCGATGCCGCGGAAGCCCTGTTCGGCCGGCGAGGACGGACCTGCGCCCTCGGCGTTGAGGGCGCGGAGCCGATAGACGCGCATGGCGCCGGGATTGGCCGCCGCCCCTTCCACCGTCAGCGCGACGTGTCCCAGCACGGTGCCGTCCGTCGCCGAAGCGACGCCAGCCGTGACCGTCCCGGCCGCTGCCGTTGCGTCGAGGTAGGGCGAGGCGGTCCCCGCGTCGCTCCAGATCGTGCCGTCGTCCAGGGACAGCTCGTACTTCGTCACCGGGGATGCTCCCCGGTGGCCCTCGTCCGCTGCAGAGTCGGCGCTCGCCCCATCCGCGTTTTTCGCGCGGACCGTGTAGCGGTGCGTCGCTCCGGCCGCGACCGTCGAGGCGGTCCAGGTCAGCTCCACGTGCGCTGGCGAGGTGCCATCGGAGGCGGCGAAGTCGACGGGGGCCGAGGGCAGACCGGGGGCGGCGGCCGTCGTATCCACGAAGGTCGTTTCAGCCACGTCTGCCCGCACGAGGAGCGCGTCCCGGTAAACGTCATATGCGGTCGCGCCTGCCGAAGCCGTCCAGGTGACGGTGACGTGATCCGTGAAGCTGCCGTCGCTCGCCGTGACCCCGGTCGGGGCCTCCGGCGGTGTTGGCTGGGCGTCGGGCCCTTCGCTGTTGCAGGCGAGTCCCAGCAGCGTTCCAACCACCAACAGAACCCGCTTTTGAAGCCAAGTCATCGCACACCCTTTTCGGGACACTGCGGCCCCATGATCATGAGTCCCAAAACATTGCACATGGCGTTAGGATTCTGTCGCGCGTTGTTTTGTGCCTCGTCGGCTGGGTCGGAATACCTGTTCCACACCCGGCTTCTGAAATCGGCCGGACAAATGCAAAGGGCGCGGTGCATGGCTCTGCACCGCGCCCTTCGTTTGTGGAACCGCTGCGTCAGGCTACGGGATCAGCACCTGGTCGATGGCGTGGATGACGCCGTTCGAGGTGAAGTAGTTTGCCCCAACCACCGAGGCTGCCGGCGCGCTGCTGTCCGACACCTTGACGACCGCCGGAGTCCCCTCGACCGACACCGAGATCGAGGCCGAGGCCAGCTTGGTCGCCAACGTCAGCGGCTCAGTCAGTGCCAGCGCCTGCGATGCGTACACGGCGCCGTCGGTCACGTGGTAGGTCAGGACGTCGGTGAGGGCCTGCCCGGCAGGTGCCGACGGCAGCGCGGCGAAGGCGCTGTTGCTCGGGGCAAACAGGGTGAACGGGCCGGCGCCATCCAGCACCTGCGCCACATTCGGGGTGCCCGTGCTCGCAACGACCGCCTTCGCCAGCTCCTCGAACTCGGGCGCGGTCGTCACGACGTCGGCAATGCTGGGAATCAGCACCCCGCCGATGACATGCACGACGCCGTTGCTTGCGAAGATGTTGGTGGCCAGCACCTGGGTGCCGTCGAGCTTCACGCCTCCCGCGTCGACCGTGACCGCCACGCTGCCGCCCAGCGTCTGAAGCGAACCGGCCGCCACGGCCGAGGCGTAAGCGACGCCCGGAGTCACGTGGTAGCCGAGCACCGGCAGCAGCTGGTGGCTCTTCAAGTCGGCGAGCGACGCAACGCCCGTGGTTGCGCCGGAGTCCGAGCCCGCAAGGGCGCCGACCAGCGCGTCGAAGGCCCCGTTGGGCGGCGCGAAGACGGTCAGCGACACGGAGTCGTCATCGAGGATGCCGACGATGCCCGGGTTGCTCGGGTCGGTGTCGGCAACGGTAACCGCCGCGGCGAGGCTCGAGAAGCGGCTGTCCGAGCGCACGAGGTCGGCGATGCTGGGCAGCAGCACCTTGTTCACGACGTGAATGACGCCGTTGCTCGCCAGGATGTCCGCCGTCGTGACCGACGCGCCGTCGATCGTCACCCCCGAGCCGGACACGACCGTCGCCGTGCCGCCGAGTGTGGGCAGTCGGGTCTGGCCTGGTGCGATGGCCGATGACAGGACCGCCCCGGCATGCACGTGGTACTTCAGAACTGGCAGCACCTGCGTGCTGTTGAGGTCGCCGAGCTTCGAGACTCCCGTCGTGGCGCCGGAGTCGGTGCCGGCGAGGCGGGTGATGGCCGCCGTGAAGGCATCGTCGTCCGGTGCGAACACCGTCAGCTTCGCGCCCGCGTCATCGTCGAGGGCCTGCACCAGCTTCGGATCCGACGAGTCGCCGTCGGCCAGCTGGAGCGCCGCGGTGAGGCTCGAGAAGTTGCCCGCGCTCACGACGATGTCCGCGATGCTGGGCAGCAGCACGCTGTCGACGACGTGGATGACGCCGTTGGAGGCGTCGACATCGGCTTCCGTCACCTTGGCGCGACCGTCGAGAACCACCGCACCCGACTCGACGCCCACCGCCAGCTTGCCGCCGAGGGTGTCCACACGCGTGCCGGCCGCTGCCTGCGCGTCCGACGCCTTCACCTCGGCACTCAGCACGTGGTACCGCAGCACGGGCTGGAGCTGCGCGACGCTCAACGCGTCCAGACCGCCCGTCACACCGAGGTTTGTCAGCAGTGCTGAGAAGGCCTCGTTCGTCGGCGCGAACACGGTGTACGACTTCGACGCGTCTGCCAGCAGCCCGGCGTAACCCGCCTTCTGCACGGCCGCCACGAGGGTCGAGAAGCGCGCGTCCTTGGACAGCACGTCGACGATCGTCCCGGGGCCCGTGGTAGTGCCACCGTCGGTGCTGCCGTCGCCCCCGTCGGTCGGAGTGGTGCCGCCGTCGGTGGTGGTGCCGCCGCCGCCGTCAGTCTGCGTCGTGCCGTTGTCCGTTCCTGTCTCGGTCGCATCGCCACAGCCAGGGGCTATCGCGAGGCTAAGAGCCGCTGCTGCCAGTAGAGCCTTCATTTTCACCATTCCGCATGCCCTCCACAGCGCCCCGAACGGAGCGCACGTTGAACTTTCCCGCGCTGCAGATGACGAACGGCCGGGAAAGTTTCGTCATCGCGTGCACCGATGGATTCTCGGAACCGACGGAGCGGCTTGGACATCCACGTTTTAAATGGAGGTGCCATGCACCGTTTTCGTTTGCTCATCGCCAGCATCGTCTTCGCGACCGGACTCCTCTTCGCTCCGCTCGTTTTCGCAGAGGATGCTGTCGAGTGGAGTCTTCAGCGGGTGAACGAGCGGCGCCTCAACGTCAACCTGACGGGGATGCAGCTGATCGGGGCGTGGGGGGCTGTCAACCTCGCCGCCGGTCTCGGACTGGGCCTGCGCGCCGAGGGCGAGGCGCGCTCGTTTCATCTGATGAACGCCGGATGGGGCGCGGTGAATCTGGCCCTCGCCGGCGTCGGCTACTGGCAGTCGACCCGCAGCGACCCCGCGTCCTTCACCCTCGCGCAGACCGTGGCCGAGCAGCGCAGCGTGGAGAATCTCTTTCTGCTGAACGTGGGGCTCGATCTCGCCTACGTCGCGGCCGCCGCGTGGATGCACGAGCGCGGCAGGCGGGGGGATGAATGGTCATCCTTCTTCGCGGGCGCGGCCCCGGCCGTGGCGCTTCAGGGCGGCGTGCTCCTCGTCTTCGACCTGCTCATGTACCTTTGCCACCGCGCCGGCGGTCCGCGACTGGAGGCCCTCCTCGTGGCTCGGTGAGGACGCGGCCGGCGTCGGACGTTCTGCAACCCGGTTGCGACGTCACGGTCCGGTGGACAGTCCCGTGGCCAGCGCCGGCGTGGTCTCGAAGAGCAGCGCCATCGAGACGTGATCCGGCTCTCCGTCGCCATCCAGATCGAGGTCCGGGTGGACGAGCGTGTCGAAGAACCACTGGGCGCGCTCCAAGCCGCCCACGCTCTCGATGACCGAGACGGGAAGTGCCTCGAGTGCGAGGCGCAGCTGCGCGGGCACCAGCGCAGCGCACAGGATGCCATTGGTGAGTCGCTCTCCGTTGGGCCCCATCGCGAGCTGCGCCCGCAGCCGCGGCCGGGCGAGCCGGACCAGCAGCGATGTCGAGGCGAACGGCACGAGCGCCTCTGCCGGCGCATCGTTGCCGGCGGTGAACGTCCCGTCGCGCTCGCCGGCCTCTGCCATCGACCACCAGGCGCCGCAGGTCGCCCGCTCGCCCGAGGTGTCGAAGGACCACGGACTCGCGGTGTAGCCGCAGAAGGCGCCCGCGCTGGCCGGATTGCACCGCATCGAGGCCGCCGCGAGCGCACCGAACCAGACCTCGACCGAGGGGTCGCGCCGGTGGAGCATGACGACCGACTGTGCGGTCTCGACCGACTCCCTGAGCCGATCCTGGACGCCGGGAATCAGGCGCGCCACGGCCCCCAACGCGTTGTCGGCATCACCGTCCGCGTCCAGGTCGCAGCCCTCGTCGGGCAGGCCCACGCGAAGGGCCACGGCCTTCTGCACGTCGACGGGCCAAGGCCCAGGCGTGCAACCGTCGGGGCGACAGCCCGGGACGAAGGGCCCACACGACTCGCCGGCGGGGCAGGGCTGCGCGCAGGCGATGGGGCCGGCGCTGGCGCAGAGTTCGCGGGTGCTGCAGAAGGCGCCGTCGGGACAGTGCGGGTCGCAGGCGACGGGTCTGCCATCGTCGAACGCGTCGACGGGAAGCTGGCCGGGGTCCGTGACCGGCGCCGGAGCGGTCGAGCAGCCCAGCATCAGGGCGGCCAGAAATACGCTCGGCACATGCCGGTGCCTGCGCATCACTCCCTCCGGCAGACGCGGCCGTTGGTGCACTGCGACGGGTCGTTCGGCCAGCACTTCGCACCCTGCTTCGAGGTGTCGATGCAGGTGTTCTGGACACATTCGACACCGAGACCGGTGTCGAAAGGCGCCTCGCCGCACTCGTTCCCGTTCGGGCAGTCGTCGCCGACGCCGACGTTCCGCTGACAGGTCAGCTTCCGCAGGTTGCAGTGGGCGCCCTTCACGCACTCGCCGCCCGAGCTGTTGCAGCGCTGTCCGATGGGGATCGGCGCGCCGCATACGCTGGCGCCGGTCGACGATTGGATGCAGGAAAGCCCGGCCGCACACGCCGTGCCGTTGACCGGGATGCCGCAGGTCTGGCCGGTCGTGGGCAGGGGGACGCAGCGCGCGGTGCCGATCTGGCAGATGAGGCCGGGCTCGCACGGGTTGGTCGCGTAGTTGTCGCAAGCGCCGCCCTGGGGCACACGGTCGTCACAGATGGCCTGCAGCGCGGCTCCGCCCACACACAGCTCTCCGGTGTTGCAGGTCTCTCCCGGGTTGCAGGTGCGTCCGGTCGGGCGGTCCTGCTGGCAGTTGTTGCCGCGGCTGTCGCACTTCATGGTGAAGCACTGGTTGTCGCCGAAGCGGTACCGGCAGGCGAGCGTCGGCAGGCAACCCCGGTTCGTCTCGCAGGCAGCGCCTTTGCCGCCCGGTGCCGCGCATCGCTTGGTGTCGACCGCGCAGTGCAGCCCCGCGCCGCAGGCCGCATCGTTCTCGCAGGCCTGACCCGCGGTGAGCGGCGATTCACAGTGGTATTGCCACGACGCGAACGGGTTGGGCAGGGGCATGCTTCCGCTGCCGCCGCCGCAGGCGGCGAGGAGCATGAGGGTCGCGACCGTCAGGTGGCTGCGCATCACTTCAGCCTAGCGCATCGCGCCGTGAATGCCGACCCGCCATCGATGGCCGGTTCCCGTGGACCCGGGCGCCGCGACCAACGCCGAGGCCGTTCCGGCGGGGGTCGCCCCTGCAGGAGAATGCACGGGGGCAGAACCGGAATGGTCGGCCTGCGCTACGCTCGGCACACGTGATGACACGTCTCCCCGCCCCAGAACCTCGGCTGCTGCTCGCGCTCGCCCTCCTGATGGCAGCCCCCGACCGCCTGCCTGCCGAGGCGCCGTTTGGAGCATCGAGCGGCCGACGTTCCGACGAACCGACGCCCCTTGAGCGCGCCGTGCTCGACGAACTCAACCTCGTTCGGAGGGACCCGCCACGCTATGCCCGCGAACTCGAGCGGCTGCGCGAACGGTTCGATGGACGTCGGCTGGTCGATCCCGAGACCAAGGTGGTGCTTCTCACGCAGGAGGGGGGCGCCGCGGTGGATGAGGCCATCGCCGTGCTGCGCAGGACGCCGCCGCGTGGCCTCCTGCAACCGTCCCGCGGGCTGGCGCTGGCCGCCCGTGCACACGCCAGCGATCAGGCGAAAACGGGTGACGTCGGCCATGACGGCAGCGACCGCTCGACGCCGTCGACGCGTGCCGGACGCTTCGGCACCTGGCACGGTGTGGTCGCCGAGAACATTCATTACGGCAGCGGCACGGCGCGCGACGTCGTCATCGGGCTGCTGGTCGACGATGGCGTGCCGTCTCGCGGACACCGAGCAAACATTCTCGACCCGCGCTTCACGGTGGCCGGCGTCTCCGAGGCCATACATCCGAGCTACCGGCGCGTTTGCGTGATCGATTTCGCCGGTGGCTACTCCGAGGCCGCGCAGGGCGGTGCCGTGCAGCCTTCACCGGTCGGGCTCCCTCCGTCGTCGGCGCGCGGTCTCGGCGACTCGAATCCTCCGGGTCGCTCCAGCGTGAACCCAGGCCCCGCGCCCACCGCAGCGAACGGGCCTCTGACGCCCGCGGCCATCGTCGCGGAGCTCAACCGTGTCCGAGCCGCCTCGGCCGGCGCAGCGGCGCTGGTTCAGGAGCGGGGCATCGACCGCGCGGCGTCACAGGCCCTTTCCGAGCGCTCGTCGGGGGACGGGCGGCTCTCGCCCGGTGAGCGGCTCTCGGAGTTCGGCACATGGTCGGGCAGCCTCAACGAGATCCTCTCCTGCTCCGGCGCGCAGGATGCCTCCTCCGTCGTGGACAAGCTGCTGGGCGGCGGCGACGCCACGAAGGCCGGCTACAGGGAGGCCTTGCTCGACGGCCTGCAGCGTAAGGTCGGCGTCGCAGTGGCGACGGATGCCGCGGGTCGGACCTGCGTGCTGGTCGACATCGTCACCGATTTCCGGCCATCCCCATGACCGCGCCGGAGGCGAGAGCGCGCCGCTTTCACCGTTACGGCAGGGTTTCGCAGACGAATGCTGCGTCGTGGAGCGGCGGCGCCAGCGCGAGGTGGAACGCCGGTGCCAGCAGGTCCCCATTCCATTCCGCATGCGCGGAGTGGGTGGTGTCGACGGCGGGGGTGCACCGACCGTCCCCGTCCTCGTCGATGAACGCGAGGAGCAGTGGCGGCCCTGAGGCGTAGACGCTGAACGGCAAACTCCAATCCAGGGCGAACCGGCCGCCCGAGATGGTCGCCGAACCTTCGAAGGCGACGGGGCGGACGGGGTCGTGCCAGACGCGGACAACCTTGCCTTCGTGGGCCTCGAGTCCGCTGGCCGAGATGCCGACGGTCACGGTCGCATCCTGCGGGTGGTACGTCCTCAGGACACAGTCGTCGATGCGCTCGTAGCAGAGCGGCTCGGCGGAGACGCAGCGGGCAAAGGCCTCCCCGATGAGCCTTGTCCAGTCTAATGCGGCGCGTTCGCAGTAAGCGGCACAGGCCTCTGCCGTCAGGCAGCCGTCGGCACGGCTCGCACACGCCTCGGCGCAGAATCCTTCGGGAAGCGGCTTCGACCCTGAGCCGATGGGGGTGGTCGATCCACCGCAGGCCACGGTCATCGCGAAGAAGAGGGCAGCGAATTCAGGCAGGCGAGTCATCCGCACTCCGCGCCGTCGACCAACCCGGTCGACGAGGAACTCTGAGAAGGACACACGACGGACCGCGGCGCAAGCCGGGTTTCAGACGCCGGCCAGATGCCGAAGCCTGCTCCGGCCAGGGAAACGTCGAAAGCCGTCGGGCATCTCGCTCTCCCGGAAAGGGCTTCGGGTGAGGGATGAACGTCGTCTGGCTCAAGCGCGACCTGCGGCTCAGCGATCATCGACCGCTCGCCGAGGCGTGCGCGCGGGGCAACGTCCTTCTCCTCTTCGTCGCTGAGCCGGAGATCGCCGCGCAGCCCGAGACCGACCCCTCGCACGTCGCTCTTCTCTTCGAAGGACTGACCGAGCTGCGCGAGGGCCTGCGTCGCATCGGCGGCGAGTTGATCGTTCGCGTCGGAGCCGTGACCGAGGTGCTGGAGGCGCTCCATCGCGAGCGGCCCCTCTCCGGCCTCTTCAGCCACGAGGAGACCGGCAACGGGCTCACCTACGAGAGAGACAAGCAGGTGGCGCGCTGGTGCCGTGCGCGCGGCGTTCCATGGCACGAATTCCCGCAGACCGGCGTCGTGCGCCGCCTGAAGAACCGCGACGGCTGGGCGAAGCACTGGGACGAGCGGATGCGGGCGCCGCTGGTGGCGGAGCCGAGGGTCATCCCTTCGGTGCCATGGTCCGACCTCGACCCGGGGCCCATTCCCGACGAGGCGATCTTCGGGCTTCCTCGCAGCCAAAAGAACCTCGTCCAGAAGGGCGGCGTCCGCGAGGCCCGGGCAACGCTCGACACGTTCCTGTCGGCACGGGGCCTCGATTACGCGCGATCGATCTCGAGTCCGGTGACGGCCGAAGAGGGCTGCAGCCGGCTTTCCGTGGCGCTCGCCTACGGCCACCTGTCGATGCGCGAGGTGTTCCACGCCGTCGAGGCCCGTCTGCGCGCGCTCGCGAGCGATCGCTCCGAGGAGGCCCGCCGCTGGCGCTGGTCGCTGCAGTCGTTCGAGGCGCGCCTGCACTGGCACTGTCACTTCATGCAGAAGCTCGAGGATGAGCCGGCGATCGAGTTCGAGAACTTCAACCGCGCGATGGACGGCCTGCGCGAGGACGACTTCGACGAGGCCCGGTTCCAGGCCTGGTCCCGCGGCGAGACCGGCTACCCGATGGTCGACGCCTGCATGCGCGCCCTGCTCGCGACCGGTTGGATCAACTTCCGGATGCGCGCGATGCTGGTCTCCTTCGCCTCATATGATCTCTGGCTGCATTGGCGCCGGACGGGGCTGCATCTCGCGCGCCACTTCCTCGATTTCGAGGCCGGCATTCATTGGAGCCAGATGCAGATGCAGTCGGGGACGACGGGCATCAACACCCTTCGCATCTACTCCCCGACGAAGCAGGTCGAGGATCACGACCCGAAAGGGGCCTTCATCCGCCGATGGATCCCGGAGCTCGCCGGCATCCCGGACGAGTATTTGGCCGAGCCGTGGACGATGCCGCCGCTCGTCCAGCGCTTCTCGGGCTGCGTCATCGGGCGGAACTATCCGGCGCCCATCGTCGATCACAAGCAGGCGGTGGCCGAGGCCAAGCGGCGCGTCTCTGCGTTCCGCAATACCCAGGCCGCCCGCGAGGCCGCCGCGAAGGTCTTGAAGAAGCACGGCAGCCGCAAACGCCCCCTGCGAGGGGCCTAATCGGCAAACCCGCCCAACTGTCGTGCGGCCTCGGCTTGCGTCGACGGTTTCGGCGCCAGTGACCGCTGCGGTCCGGTCCTGTCAAACTTGAAAAGGGTCGTCGGCTGGTCCATGCTGATTCAACGTTTGCATTCCGAGGGCGTTCGCTTTGACCAGCCGCGGTCCCGGTTCCTTGCTCCTGCTCTGTGCCGTCGCCGCCGGCGGCTGCGGCGTCTTCGCCTACGACGTGTTCGGAAGCCTTGAGACCGGCGGCTGTATCGACGATGGGGAGTGCGCCATCGGCCGCTGCGAACTCTCGACGGGGCGCTGCCGTGAGTGCCTGAACGACGTCGACTGCAACGACCCGGCGCTCATTTGCCAGCAGTCCTCGTGCAGACCGGCCGCGGGCCGCTGCCGAGCCGATGCCGACTGTGGCCTTGTCCGGGGCCGGCCCCGCTGCGATGCCGCACAGAGCAGTTGTGTCGAGTGCCTCGACTCGGGTGACTGCGGCGGGGGCGCCTGCACCGCGGGCCGCTGCGAGCCCATGTCGGGCTGCCTCGCCGCGAGCCGTCCCGAGGAGACCGTCCAGACGGGGCCCATCGTTGCGCTCAAGTCCGAGGCCTCGGCGCGCTCCTATGCCGCTTGCGTCGAGGCGGGCTGCTGCATGCCCATACCGCCGTCGCCGGGCTGCGCCGATCCGGGCTCCGACCTGCCGGCCAACTGCGCCACCTTCGCGGACGCCGTGCGCTACTGCGACTACGTGCGCGGCCGCGTCCCCTCCGCAGACGAGTGGTCACTCCTCTCGAACAGCGCCGCCGGGCGTTACCCCTGGGGCGATGAACCTGCCGTCGGCTGCGAGACGGCGGTCGTCGCGAAGGCCGACGGAGCGCCCTGCACCCCGACCGAGGGTCCCGCCCGGGCCTGCTCCGTTCCTGCGGGCCACACCCCCGCGGGCCTCTGTGATGCGGTCGGCAACCTCTGGGAGTGGACCACGGAGGTCGCCGGCAATCGCCAGCGGGTGCTTCGTGGCGGCTCGTACCTCGTTCAGAACCCTGCCGTCCTGACCTCCGCCTACCGAGGATTCACGAGCGAGCCGGAGCGCAGGTCCGTCGACGTCGGCATCCGCTGCGTCTGGTGACGACGATGAGCAGACCCATTCCCCAACGGCCGATTTCGCCTGCCTCCCTCCCGTCGTGCGGGCTCGCCCTGCTTGCGGCATCGCTCGTCGCTTGCACGACGCCGACCTTCCCCGTCTGCGACGAGGCCACCCCCTGCGCGGTCGGCGAGAGCTGCGTTGCCGGCCGCTGTGTGCGCGAGAGCTGCAGCGTCGGCAGCTGCCCGGGTGGGCAGGCCTGCGTCGCCGGCGTCTGTGTCGCCGAGACCTGTGGCGGGATCGCCTGCCGTGCCGGCGAGGCCTGTGTTGCCGGCGCCTGCGTCGACGCCCTCTGCGTCGGCCTCACCTGCGGCTCGGGAGAGACCTGCGTCCGCGGTCGCTGTCTGCCGCAGTCCTGCAGCAACGACGCCTGCCCGCCGGGCGCCGTCTGCGTGGCCGACACCTGCGTCGCGCGCTCGTGCCTCGACGTCGTCTGCGCCCCGGGCTTCGCCTGCGCTGCGGGTGTGTGCCTGCCTCGCCAGTGCCCCGATTGCACCACCCCGTGCGGCCACGGCGAGGTGTGCCTCGAGGGCCAGTGCGCCCAGAGCGCCTGCGTCGGTGTGACCTGCTCCGAGGGGAGCTCGTGCGCCAACGGCTGGTGCCTGCCGAACAGCTGTGGTGCTTCCGCGTGTTCGCCCGGACAGGTCTGCGAGGGCGAGCGCTGCGTCGACCGCCGCTGCGCCGGCGAGGTCTGTCCTCCCGGCGCCCTTTGCGTTGCGGGCGGCTGCCGGCCCTGCGCCGCGCGGGAGACCTCGTGCGGCGACGGCGTCGACGACGACTGCGACGGCTCGGTCGACTGTGCCGACGCAGAGGACTGTGCCGCCCGCGCCTGCGGAGACCATGGCCTGTCATGCACGGCGCAGGGCTCCTGCACCTGTGCCGGCGGCGGCACCCCGCAGGCCGAAGAGACGCTCTGCGACGACGGCCGCGACAACGACTGCGACGGCGCGACCGACTGCGCCGAGGCCGCCTGCGCCGGCCAGCCCGCCTGCGCCTGCGGTCAGCGCACGCGGGAGAGCGTCTGCGGCGATGCGCGAGACGACGACTGCGACGGCAAGGTCGACTGCGCCGACGAGCAGTGCGTCGGGCTCGCCTGCGACGCACTCGGCCGACGCTGCGAAGGCTCCGTCTGCGCCTGTCCGGGAGGTCGCGCCGCCGAGACCGACTGCTTCGACGGCCTCGACGACGACTGTGACGGCCGCGTCGACTGCGCCGACCCGGACTGCGCGCTGGCCGGGCGCGCCTGCAGTTCGGATGGGCGCACCTGTGTCGGCGGCGTGGTCTCCTGCCCCAGCGGACGCTTGCGGGAGGCCTCCTGCCTCGATGGTCTCGACGACGACTGCGACGGCCGCATCGATTGTGCCGACCCCGATTGCGCCGCCGCCGCCTGCAACGACGGCAACGCCTGCACCACCGGTGAGACCTGCTCCGCCGAGGGCGCCTGCGTCGGCGGGGGGGCGGTCGTCTGCGGCCAGGTCGGCAACCCCTGCCTTGCCCCGAGCGGCAGCTGCGACGTCGCCGCCGGCGGTTGTCGATTCGAACTCCTGGCGGGTGCCAGCTGCGACGACGGCGATGAATGCACCGAGCGGGACGCCTGCACCGCCGATGGCCTCTGCTCGGGCGCCGGCTGCGACGACGGCAATCCATGTACGGCAGACAGCTGCAGCCCGGAGTGCACCCACACGCCGCTGACCGGGACCAGCTGCGGCCCCAACGGACAGCTGTGCCAGAACGGCACGTGCAGCTGCGGCAGCCATACCGCCGAGATCGACTGCGGCGACGGCCGCGACGACGACTGTGACGACAAGGTCGACTGCGCCGACGACGATTGCAACTCGAAGTCCTGCAGCGACGGCGACGCCTGTACGAGCGGTGAGACGTGCGGAGCCGGCGTCTGCGGCGGCGGCAGTCCGCGGGCCTGTCTCCCCCGCGCCGGCGGCTGCTGGGGTGAAGGCACCTGCGACAAGGGCACGGGCGAGTGCGCCTACGCGCCGCTGACCACGACTGCGCGCTGCGACGACGGCAGCGCCTGCACGGTCGACGACCACTGTGACGGTGCCGGCGCCTGTGTCGGGTCCAATCCACTCACCTGCGAGGACGGCGATCCCTGCTCGCTCGACAGCTGCGACGCGACGGTCGGTTGCCTCCACGCGTCCGCCGAGCCCGGCGCCGCCTGCGGCGAGGGCCTCACTTGCGTGGTCGGAGAGCTGCCCGGCTCTCGCGCCTGCAAGGCCGCCTGCGTCATTGCCGGGGTGACCCTCGAGCCGGGCAGCCTCAACCCGGCCAACAGCTGCGCCGCCTGCGTTCCCGGTCAAGGCCGCACCGTCTGGACTTCGCTGCCCGAGCAGACCGCATGCGCGAGCGACGGCAACGACTGTACGACCGACCGCTGCGGCGCCACCGGCAGCTGCGAACACGTCGGACGGGACGACGGCACATCTTGCGAGGGCGGCGTCTGTCTTGACGCCGCGTGTGCAGAGGGCTGCTGGATCGCAGACGCCTTCCTGCCGGCCGGCGCTCCGGTGGGCAGCTGTCAGGTCTGCGATCCCACGCGCTCGACCGACGCGCTGAGCGTCCTCTCCGACGGCGCGGCCTGCGACGACGGCGTGTCCTGCACGCGTGACGACCGCTGCCTCGCGGGAGCGTGTGCCGGTTCGGCCTACACCTGCAATCCGCGCGAGTGCGAGCAGGCGAGCAGCTGCGACGGCTTGGGCTGTGCCTCGGCGGCAGCAACCGCCGGCACCCCCTGCAGCGACGACGGCAACGCCTGCACTGCGGATGCATGCGACGGCGCCGGCGCCTGCGGACACGAAAACGTGCTCGATGGCACTCCTTGCGCCGGTGGGCGCTGCCGCGCCGGCAGCTGCCAGCCATTCACCTACGCTTGGACGGCCCCCGACTGGTCGACGGTCACCTGCCCCTACGCGCCGCTTGAGTGCGCGTCGACGAAGAGCCGGCTCGTCGAGTGCCGCGACAACTTCGCCGAGGCCGCCGACCCTGCCCAATGTGCCGGTGCCCCGAAACCCGAGGAGAGCATCGCCTGTCAGGCCCCGGAAGGCTCGGCCTGCGACGACCGCGATGCCTGCACCTTCGCCGACGCCTGCGCCGACGGCACCTGCACCGGCACGGCCCGCTCCTGCACGCCGAGCGATTGCCAGAGCGCGAGCAGCTGCGACGGTCTCGGGGGCTGCACGGTGACGAACAAGAGCGCGGGCGACTCCTGCGCCGACGACGGCAACCCGTGTACGGCGGACCGCTGCGACGGCTCCGGCCGCTGCGATCATCCGGCGCTCGCCGACACCACGGCCTGCGCTGTGGCTGGGGAGGCCGGCTACTGCGAGGGCGGCGTCTGCCTGGGCTTCGTCTACGGCTGGCATGCCGCCGATTGGGCCACCGTCACCTGCATGTTCTCGGGCTGCGCCGGCCTCAAGACGCGAACCGTCGAGTGCCGCGACAACCTCGGTGCTGCCGCCCCGGCGACCTTCTGCGACCCCGCGCAGGAGCCCTCCTCCAGCCTCGCTTGCAACGCCCCCGACGGGACCGGCTGCGACGACGGCGACGCGTGCACGAGGAGCGACGTCTGTTCGGCCGGCCTCTGCGGCGGCGCCGCCTACACCTGCACGCCGGGCAGTTGCCAGGCGACCAGCCTGTGCGACGGCGTCGGCGGCTGCACCACGACACTGGCGCAGGCCGGTGCGGCCTGCCCGGACGACGGCAACCCCTGCAGCCTCGACCAGTGCGACGCGAGCGGCGCCTGCACCCATCCCAACGCCAGCGACGGGACCCTCTGCGGCGATGGCTCCTGCCGGTCCGGCAGCTGCGAGGGTTTCACCTACCTCTGGGTTCAGCTCGGAGACTGGAGCGCCTGCGCCTTGTCGGGCTGCTCGGGCACCCAATCGCAGACGGTGGTCTGCCGGAACAACCTCGGCGAGACCGTCTCCGACGGCCTTTGCTCGGGACCCCGTCCGTCGTCGACGCGCGCCTGTGAGGCAAACGACGGCACGCCATGCGACGACGGCGTCGCCTGCACGAAGAACGATGTCTGTTCCGCCGGCGCCTGCGCCGGTGCGACCTACACCTGCGCGCCGACCGCCTGTGAGGCAACCAGCGTCTGCGACGGCGCCGGGGGGTGCAGCGCCACCTACCTCGCGAGCGGCACGGACTGCCCCGACGACGGCAACAGCTGCACCCTCGACCGCTGCGACGGGGTGGGCGTCTGCGGCCATACGCCGCTGTCCGACGACACGCCCTGCGCCACCGGCTACTGCAGCTCGGCCATTTGCACGGGCTATACCTATGCATGGTTTGCCGTGGGCGATTGGGGGGCCTGCGCGCTCAACGGCTGTACGGGCACGCAAAGCCAGACCGTCACCTGCCGCAACAACCTTGGCGCCGTCGTCGCCGACGTTTCGTGCACCGGGCCCAGGCCTGCGACCGAACGGGCATGCTTCGCGGGGGCGGGAACGGCCTGCAACGACGGAAACACGTGCACCAGCGCAGACGTCTGCGACGGGTCGGGCGGCTGTGCCGGGAGCCCCTACACCTGCAGCCCGAACGCATGTCAGTCGTCTGCCTCCTGCAACGGAGATGGCAGCTGCAGTTACCAGCCGAAGGCCTCCGGAACCGGCTGCAACGACGGCAACCCGTGCACGCTCGGCGACGCCTGCAACGGCTCGGGAAGCTGCTCCGGCACGGCTTACGCCTGCACCCCGCAGGAGTGCCAGACCGGTGGCAGCTGTGACGGCAGCGGGGGCTGCTCCTTCGCGTCCAAGGCCGACGGAACCACCTGCAGCTCCGGCGTCTGCGTGAGCGGAAGCTGCAGCAGCGGCTGTTTCATCGGCGGCACCTACTACGCGGCGGGCGCCGCCAACGGGGGCTGCCTCGTCTGCGATCCCGCGGCCTCCAAGACCGCCTGGACGAACAGGGCGTCCGGGTACGCCTGCGACGACGGGAACGGCTGCACCAGCGGCGACGTCTGCAACGGCGCCGGCAGCTGCGGCGGCACCCCCTACACCTGCACGGCGAACCAGTGCCAGGCCACCGCCACCTGCAACGGAGACGGCACCTGTTCCTATTCGAACAAGGCCAGCGGAACCTCCTGCAACGACGGGAACGGCTGCACCAGCGGCGACGTCTGCAACGGCGCCGGCAGCTGCGGAGGCACGCCGTACTCCTGCTCGCCCAACCAGTGCCAGTCTTCCGCCAGCTGCAACGGCGACGGCACCTGCTCCTATTCGAACAAGGCCAGCGGCTCCCCCTGCAACGACGGCAACAGCTGCACCTACTCGGACGCCTGCAACGGCGCCGGCAGTTGCGGCGGCTCGGCCTACTCCTGCTCACCGAACCAGTGCCAGTCGTCCGCCAGCTGCAACGGCGACGGCAGCTGTTCGTATTCGAACAAGGGGAGCGGCTCCTCCTGTAATGACGGCAACAGCTGCACCTATTCGGACGTCTGCAACGGCGCCGGAAGCTGCGGCGGCTCGGCCTACTCCTGCTCGCCGAACCAGTGCCAGTCGTCCGCCAGCTGCAACGGCGACGGCAGCTGCTCGTATTCGAACAAGGGGAGCGGCTCCGCCTGCAACGACGGCAACAGCTGCACCTATTCGGACGTCTGCAACGGCGCCGGCTCCTGCGGAGGTACCGCGTACACCTGCAGCGCCGGCACCTGCCAGTCGTCCAGCACCTGCAACGGCTCGGGTGGCTGCAGCATCACCTACAGCGCCAGCGGGACGAGCTGCCCCGGCGGCACCTGCAACGGATCGGGCTCATGCAACGCTTCTTACAGCTACACGACCAGCTGCGGCAGCTGGAGCGGCTGCTCCGGGAACGCCTCGGGGAGCTGTTCGGGCAATCAGACCCGCAGCTGCAGCTGCACCCGCAGTGATGGCGCCACTGTCGACCTGAGCTTCTGCGGCTCACCTTCGCAGTCGCAGGCCTGCGCGGTCTCCAACGGCACGTCGTGCGGCGGCAGCAACACCTGCTGCAGCGGAAGCTGCTTGTCGCCGCTCTCGGCCAGCAACTGCGGCGGCGGCTGCATGGCCTGTCCGGGCTCCTTGCCAGTCTGCAGGAACGACGCCTACTGTGGTTACGTTTGCTGCACGTCGTCGGGTATGTGCGCATGCTGACGCCCCTGCGACTCATTGCCCTTGTGTTCGTGGTCATGGGCGGGGCCTCGGTCGCGCAGGCGGCCAAGCCTCCACTGCCGCGCGCGGGCATGAAGGCGTTGCAGGCTGCGGACAAGCTTCTCGAGAAAACAGAGGACGAGGCGCGCGTGAAGGCCTGCCTCGAGGCCAAGCCGTTCCTTGCGATCGTGGTCGACCAAGGCCCCGGCTACGCCTATGGCATCGGGCTCGCGGCCGAGTGCGCCTACCTGCGGGAGGAGTACGAGACGGCCGTCCAGCTCATGGAGCGCTATCTCGTCCTCGTGCCGCCCAAGGCCCGAAAAAAAGCCCTCGCGCAGAAGGTCGAGACGTTTCAGCTGCGTCTCATGAAGGC
>JACCDP011254235.1_pt1 | contig 17920 bp, 13 predicted proteins | sample 7445841 | NCBI WGS metagenome assembly JACCDP01 (sample SAMN15323441, study PRJNA562643) | freshwater metagenome | isolation source: river surface water | place: USA:Blue River Watershed | collected 2017-08-17
AGGACTGAAGTAAATAACTATTTTCAGGTTTTTTATCTGCTGAGGTTTTCCAAGCATCGCCTGCTAGACCTAGTGCCCCAGATACTCCAAACTCGAAGTCTTTGCTCAGCATCCGGGAATAGGTCAAATCCAATTCGTAACCAAGCGAATTACTATACAATCCTATTTTTTCAATTCCTTCGCCTTTAAGATCGCTCGGCATTAGCTCATTAAGTTTGGCGGTGACAAACTTGGCCTCGAAGTCGCCATTTTCGACACTTTTGTATCTATATCCCACTTGATAAACAGTGGAATTCATGACTCTGTAAGGATCGAAAACGCCGTCAATTCTGAGGCTATCACTTTTCTTTCTACCATTAAAAAGTAGGAGTGCTGGTTTAAAGTTTTTATGAAATGCCATGGCTCTTACTTGTTTATCTCTTTTGCTGGGGGATTCTTCGTCAGGATACTCTGGGTAGTAACCATCTGAATCGCCTGGAGCGTAAGCGTAACCTAAGAACAAGGAATGGCTACTAGCATTTCCCTGATTAAATTCCTTCGGCCCAAGATAAGTCCCCGATCGGGACAAGTAGTATTCCAGTGACCCAGCGAGTCCAATTCCTTGGAGTTCGCTATCGATGACCTCATCAGCATCTCGTGTGCGAACAGCACCAAGGCGTGACCAGTTAGGATCAGCAGAGCGTCCTAGGCGGAAGACTGCTTCGTTTTGAAATACAAAGTCTTGCATAAGGAAGTTGACATAAAGGTCAGCTAGCTTGAGATCTGTTTTGGTATCTTTACCACCAACGATATTGGCAAAATAAATGCCAATCTGCTTAGAAAAACCTTTGCCTACATTTGCACGTTGATCGTTGTACTCGATTGTGAAGAAAAATTGATCAAGATCATCACCATTATTGGTTGCTCCATAGGTCTGGCTTGATAACCCACTAGAAAGGACAGAAGCGCCCGTTTCACTGATTTTATCGTAACCTACAGAAAACCCTAGTGTCTGAGTTTTCTGGATGTTGATATCGCAGGTCACTCCATCAAATACACTCGCGTCCGTTGTGAACGGCTTTGTACCGTCATCTAAAAGGATACCCATACCCCAATTTCGGCCTCGTCGTCCTATAGACAAGAGGCAGTAGTCCATAGCATACACGGCATAGGCTTTTGTGACTTTAGGCGTGTATGGTTGGTATCGGGGTTCACCAGAGCTTTGGGCACTTATTTGGCAGTTTGGATCGGAAGCATTTGAAGCCCCAGATGGACATGGTTGAGGAGCTGTTTTGTCACCAAGATAGCTATCTCTCTCGTCATCAAAGAGCTTAAACTCCAGAAAGACGCTCGATTGATCGTTGACTCTCAGTTCAGTATCCAAACGAAAAAATTGATCTATAGCTTGATGCGCGCTTGATCCATTTTGAAACTCAGGTCTTGTCCGCGTCTCACCCCTCAATCCATAGTATCCGTGACCGTCTACAAAAAGGGAGTAAGCGTTGCTACTCATAATTGAAGATGCGAGACCAAAACTAGCAAGAAAGGTATGAGGTCGAAGGTTCATGCGCTTAAATTCCTTGATAGAGGGCATGGGCTGTTTGGCCGAGAACCTTGGCATGGTATGCCCTGCAATTCTACTTGTCAATTAGCGTCTCGAGAGGCCCAGGCTTTTTGTCGTAATCGTGTGAGCACTTTTTGCAACTCACTCTAGATCTTCGATGTTTGAACTTATTTCGAGAGTATCTTTAAGCTTGTCTAATTCCCATCTAAACCGTTCAATCTGTTTGCATTGCCCTGTGATTGGGTCAACGGTTGCCACGATAAAGCAGAACCAGAGGTCGTTAGTAGCTGGTTCGAACTTCTTTCTCTCTCCCGTCTTCATTCGCAAAATAGCCGCTTCGGACCTGATTCCTATGACTGAGTCGTAAGGGCCTGTCATTCCTATGTCGGTTGTGAAACCAGTGAAGTTGTCTAAGATTCTTTCATCAGCTGTAGGTACATGGCTGTGAGTTCCATAGCAAAGAGACACTCTTCCTTTGAGGTACTGAGCAATGGCTTGCTTTTCGCTAGTTGCTTCACCATGAAAGTCAACAATTCGTACTTTGCAACTTGACGGTAGCTGGTTCAGTATTTGATCAACAGGTTCAAAAAAATCTCTGTTGTCTGGGTGCATGAATGCGCGACCGATCAGATTGATTACAGCGAACTGAACCCCACTTTTGCTGGTGAGTATCCGGTAGCCTTTCCTCAGGCCGTCAACATTCATCATATTTACGGGCAGCACGATTCTTTCTGCTTCGGGCGCAAAGGAGTGAATCTCGGGCTTATCATGCCAATGGTTCCCCATGGTCACACAATCTACCCCGAAACTATCAGTGAATTGAGCATATATTTTTTTTGTGAGGCCAAAACCTCCTGCCGCATTTTCTCCGTTACAAAGAACAATATCAGCTTGAGTTCTTTGGCGTGCAAGGGGCAGAAGTTTAGCCAAGGCGCGTCTACCAGGTTTGCCAATGACGTCGCCAATGGCTAAAATTTTAATCATTTTGCAAATTCCGCGTATTTACTTTCCCGGAGGACTGTAACTTTGACTTGCCCTGGGAAGGTAAGCTCTTTTCTAAGTCGCAAAGCTATCTCGTTTGCTACGTCAATCACTTCGGCATCACTTACACCTGTTGGTGAAACAAGTGCTCTGATTTCACGACCCGCTTGGATAACGTAGGATTCGTCAATTCCCTTAAACCCGTTTACGAGGGCTTCCATGTCCTGGAGACGTTTTACATAAGTCTCCAAAACTTCACGTCTTGCCCCTGGGCGACGCTCGGAGAGGATGTTTGCTGCCTGAACCACGACAGTTAATGGGAAGGCATAGTTGAGGTCTTCGTTATGGTGATTCAAGATGGCATCGATAACTTCAGCTGGTTCATTGTACTTAGCAACTAGATCAGCACCGATCTTAGAGTGATGCCCTTCAGCCTCTTGATCTACAGCCTTGCCGATATCATGTAGAAGTCCAACTCTCTTCGCTTTCTTGACATTTAGGCCCATTTCTCCCGCCATGATGCCACAAATGTGAGCTACCTCTACTGCGTGCTGAAGCACTGTTTGTGAACCTGCTGTTCGATACTTCAGGCGACCGAGATGTCGTATAAGTTCTGGGTGAAGATCCGTGATACCAGTATCAAACGCAGCTTGCTCACCATTTTCCTGAATAATCTGCTCGAACTCCTCGCTCACCTTTTTAACAGTTTCCTCAATCCTAGCTGGGTGAATACGCCCATCTGCAATCAACCTCTGTAAGGCGATATTTGCAATTTCGCGACGAATTGGGTTAAAGCAAGAGATGATGATAGCTTCGGGTGTATCATCGATGATGAGGTCTACTCCTGTGGCCTGTTCTATAGCTCTGATGTTTCGACCTTCTCGCCCAATAATCCTTCCCTTCATTTCATCTGAAGGGAGACTCACGACAGTTACGGTTGAGTCGTTTACAAACTCTGAAGACACTCGCTGGACCGCTAAACTTACCATCGAACGTGCAATTCGTTCCCCTTCTTGCTTTGTCTCTTCTTCTATTTTTTTCAGATTTTCACGAGCGGCATTCTTTGCTTCTGTTTCGAGTGAGCGAATCAATTCTCTCTTGGCTTCTTCTTGAGAAAGGCTAGCGATAGTTTCTAGCATCTTTCTACTGTCTTCCAAATTCCTCTCGTAGTCTTTTCCGAGCTGTTTAAGCTTTTCCTCTTCGACATTAAGATGGTTAGACATTTTCTCAAGATCTTGTTCTTTTCTCTCAAGCTGACTCAGTTTCTTCTCAAGAGTTTGCTCTCGAGTTTTAACTTTTGCTTCGAGTCTTTCCAATTCACCGCGCCTTTTCTTGGCCTCTTGATCAAACTGTGCTCGTCGATTTTTGGCTTCTTGCTTGGCCTCATTGTTGGCCTCTCTTAAAATGCGTTCCTTTTCCGCGTGTGCTTCTTCCAAGATACGTTCTGCGTCAGCTTGAGCTGATTCAAAAGTTTTTCGGAAGTTTTTTTTGTTGATGGCTATGCTCAGTGCAAATACGGCGGCCACGGCCACTAGACCTAGGGCAATATACAAAATTGTCACTTTAGGTTTCTCCGGATAAAAACGTTCCCTTAGAAGGTTACTTCAACAAATGACCTTGGTACTTCAACCCCAATGTCCGACTCCCTTATTGTAAACTTTCGGCAGAGGATTCGCTGCCTGATTTTACTAAGGTAGAGTTTGGCCTGGTAGGGGTCAGAGGGTCCTCGACGGACTCGAGATGGTAGCCCGATAGCAAAAAGAAAGCAATGAGCTGCTGCATGCAAGCGGTGGATTTGCTTTACGAATGGACATGGGAAGAGTTGAGGAGACCAAGACAGTAGAGCCCCGGACTTAAGAAGTCCGAGGGGCATCTAACTTAAATTAGGGAGTAGTAACAACGAATTCGTCGCGGCGGTTCTTAGCCCAAGCAGATTCGTCATGACCTTCGACAGCTGGCTTCTCTTCGCCGTAGCTCATCGTAGGAAGGCGAGACGCATCAACGCCAAGTTGTACGAGGTAATTTTTAGCAGATTGGGCACGACGTTGGCCTAGTGCCAAGTTGTACTCGACAGATCCACGTTCGTCAGTGTGACCTTCGATTTGAACAACCGCGCTAGAGTTGCCTTTGAGGAAGTTGCCAAGAACATTGAGCTGAGCTTGTGATTCGCTGTTCAGAGAGTAGTCATCGAAAGCGAAGTAGACAGCTTTAGTTGCTTCACCAGCTGGAGCTGTCGCTTCAGGTGGAGTTGCTGGCTCTTGGCTAGCAGTTGGTTGTACAACTTCTTTTGGCTTTTCGTCTTCTGAACAGGCAACGACGCCGAGGCTCAAAGCCATCGCGAGAGCAGCGAGGGGTTTGCGAGATTTGAAAATCATCCTGTCTTCTCCTGAGAGTATAAAGCTAACTGACACGTACCAATGACAATATCGAACGCCCATCGTTATCACGAATGACCCTTGAGCGCAACCGAGTTTTCGATCCAACTTGGCTTGTAAGCCTCACCACGGTAGCTCAATTTACTTTTCTATGTGGGAGAGGCGCTCACCAAGTCGGTACTGAATGCCAGAAAAACTGCCGCTGGACATAAACAAAATGGTGTCACGCGGCTTAGCTATTCCGACCAGGCTGTCTAGTAGAGCCTCGTTGTCCTGAAAGACCCTCGCCTTGTCTCCAATGAGCTTTGCCATCTCAGAAGTGTCCATGCGTTTTTCTGGCGGTATTCTGAGGTCTACAGGACAAGGTCCGATGAAGACTCCATCGGCCAAACTGAGACTTGAAGCAAAGTCTTTCAAAAAAACGTTTCTTCGACTTGTTGCGTTTTTGGGTTCAAAGGCGACCAAGAGTCGATTACTGGGATATAGTTTTCGCATTGACTCAATGACCGTTTTGACAGCTGTAGGGTGGTGAGCGAAGTCTTCGTATATGTCTACTCCCGATACACTGGCAAGCTTATCGAGACGCCTTTTTACACCCGTAAAAGATTTTATGGCTGCAACTACAGAGTCTACGTCGAAATTTGGTAGTTGTTTGTTCTGAAAAAGTTGCCATAGGCAGGCTAGGACTTGGCAGGTATTTGCCGCATTGTGGGGCCCAGCAAGCGTGGTCTTTAGGGTAATTTGCCCTAATTCTTTGATGATAACATTCAAAGTCCAAAAGCCATCATCTTGAGCTGAGGGCGGATTCAGAGCAAGCAGTCTAACTGCGGCTTCGGTGTCCTTACCTTGTGTAGCAACTCTAGTTACTTTATCTAAGAGATTAAGTTGATTTAGTAGTTTTACAACCCCAGGGTCATCAGTGTTTGCAATGATTGACTTTGGATTTGGTAAAAGTTTCAAGAGTTCAGCAAACTCAGCCTCAATTGCTTCCAGGTTTGGAAATATGTCGGCATGATCGAATTCGATATTGTTGAGTATCAAGAACTTCGGCCTGTAATGTAAAAATTTCGAATGCTTATCAAAAAAGGCAGTATCGTACTCGTCGCCTTCGATTACAAATAGACCGTCTTTGCCAAGATCAAAGCTGTTTGGTAATGTTCTAGGGATGCCCCCGATGAGATATCCTGGTTTTAAACCCAGCTGTACCAAGGTGTGCGCCATCAGCGAAGATGTGGTTGTTTTTCCGTGAGTCCCCGCAACTACGATTGTCGAACGTTTTTCTAAAAAATATTCGCCAAGAAAAGCTGGGAAGCTTGTATATTTCATGTCTGAGGCGAGCATGGCCTCAAGCTCGATGTGGTTTCGCGAGAGCGCATTTGCAACGACCACGATTTTACTTTTACTTTTGACAATATTTTCGGGTGAATAGGGTGATAAGACGGGGATTTTCAAAGCCTCTAACATTGTAGACATTGGGGGATAGAGGTTCATGTCGCTACCTATCACGTCAAAGCCAGCTTGTTGAGCTAAACCAGCTACAGAGGCCATTCCTGTCCCTCCGATGCCCATAAAGTAGACTCGATCGCCAGCAACTAATGTGATGTTCTCTGCTTTAGATGCCATGATTGCTTTTCCACTCCCAAATAAGGGTTCCTTGATCTACTCGTAAGCCCGCTCCAACTGGAAGAGGCCAGTTTGGGGAGCAATGCCCAAAATAGGGCGTATGCCACACGGGCAGGCGAAGTCGGTTGGCGATTTCTTCAATCAGTAGTGCCTCTGTCGATAGGCCCTCTTTGAAACAGTCCACAAATCGGCCAAGAATAATTCCCTTAGCTCCTTTTAACGCTCCGCTCTGCATCCACTGGTTTATCATTCGCAGAATACGAGCGGGATGTTCGCCGATATCTTCCCAATAAACAATTGCACCTTCTAGTGATTCTGGAAAATAGGGTGTTCCTATGAGGTTTGTAAGAACCGATAGGCATCCACCAAAGGCCCAGCCTTCTATTTTGGGCGTAAATCCCCGTCCAAGGTACAAGAGTGGCATAGAAACGGAGTTTTGTTTTCCTGCAAGTATTGCAAGTAGGGACTCTACGTCCTCATCGGTTCCCGTTTGCCAGTAAGAGGTTGCTGGCATAGGGCCGTGAATTCCCAGCCAACCTAGTTGGGTGAAAAATGCTGAGTGCAGGGCTGAGATATCAGAAAATCCAACCAAGGTCTTAGGCTTAGCTTTTCTAAGGTGATCCCAAGGTATAAGATCGAGGAGGTCACTAGCGCCGTATCCGCCTCGGCACGCCAAAATATAACTCACATGGCCATCAAAGAGAGCTTCCAGAAGTTGTTCCGCACGCTTTTGGACAGAGGAGGCGTGAAAAGGCCAGCTTGGATCTGCTTCGAGTTTGTGATAGCTGACCGATAAGCCGGCTTTCTCGAAGTATCGAAAGGTCACGTCCCAGTCAATTTCACCTTCGCGGCTAGATGGACTAATGAGTCTGATTTGGGTCGGTAATGGACTTTCCATGTTTTCTCTTAAATGTCTGAGTACATGCATTTAAGTATAACAGATGCTGGGATTGAGAAGAAATAAGCAAGGTAGGAAAGATAGATGTCCAACCAGGATTTAGTGCAACAGATGGAATTCAAGACAGATTGTAGGCTATTTTCAGGCTACAAGCCTTGCATACACAAGCGTTCTTGTAAAGATTGCCCTTCCTATAGCCCGGCTCGAAGAAGAATAGCGATCGTTTCGCTGGAGGCTATGGGCGCAGTATTGAGATCTACATGCCTTTTGCCTGCGTTAAAGAGAGAATATCCTGACAGTCATATTACTTGGATCACGCTCAAAAGTACTAAGCCTTTACTCGACAATAATCCCTATATAGACAGAGTTTTGTTGGCTGATACCACAGCAATTCATAGTGTTTTCCATTTGGAATTCGATCTTGTTTTAGCTGTTGATAAATCGATTGAAGCTGGAGCTATTGCGGAGCGAATTCACTCCAAAGAGAAGAGAGGTTTCGGGTTATCTAAGCAAGGTGTGATTGTCCCGCTAAATAGAGCGGCTGCTTACCAGTACCAGGTAGGTCTAGATGACCAGTTAAAATTCTTCATCAACCAAAAACCAGAGACTCAACAAATCACAGAGACCATGGAGCTCAAGTGGGCTAGGGATCCCTATGTCCTGGAACTTACTATTGAGGAGAAAAAGCTGGTTGCACAAAGGCGCTCTGAAATTTTGAATTTAGGTGCTAAAGGCATAATTGGCTTCAATACCGGATGCTCTGTTCTGTTCCCTTATAAGAAGTTCACGGTTTCAAGAGCAGTAGAAATTATTCAAGCGTGGCGTACTGCTTTTCCAGACTGGGCTGTTGCTTTATTGGGTGGAGGTGAAGACACAGAGCGGCAGGCAGAAATGAAATTGGCATTCGCGAATGACGAGTTGGTTGTAAATACCCCGACTCGTGAGGGTTTGCGGTCTGGTGTACTCTGGATGGATGCTTCAGATATTGTATTGTCAGGATGTTCGCTTGGGCTTCATATCGCGATTGCTTTAAAAAAGCCTGTGATTGCCTGGTTTGGGGTCAGTTGTATTCAGGAAATCGATGTATACGAACGTGGAATCAAACTTCAAGCAGACGTCAGTTGTTCACCCTGTTGGAAAAAGTCATGTCATCAAGAGGTAAAGTGCTACGATCGAGTAAGCCCAGCCTTAGTTGTAGAAAGTACTGGACAGTTGATAAGGCAATATTTTCTTTCCTAAAGCTCAGCTAGGCTGAAAGCTTACACTGCATGCGCGAATGTGGCCTAGCTAGATTGTTCTTTTTGGCATACAATAATGGTATGTCCCCACGATTATTTCATTCTTAAATCGGATCCCCTTCCAGCGGAGGTCTTCGGATGTCTTTTCTCACGGAAAGATTCTTTCAATTGCTAGAAACACATAAAATCTATGAGCGAATGAACGACGAGGCGTCGCTCAAACATTTTGTGGAAAGTCACATCGTTTGTGTTTGGATTTATAATTATCTTTTACGAGATCTCCACAAGGAAGTTGCACAAAACCTTCAGCCTTTGAGTTCCGGGGAGCAGAAGGAAGCTACGCGATTAATCGCAGAGCTTATTTTGGAAGAGGAAGTAGAAGAACAGGAAGACGGTAGCCTCATGAGTCACATGGAAATATACCTGGAAAGCATGCAAGACTTAGGAGCAGATGTTGGACCAATTATGAGCTTCTTAGACATGCTTGAGTCAGGAATATCGCTGGCAGATGCAATAGACAAGGCGGGCTTTCCCGAGGCTGCTCAGCATTATCTTCAAAAGCTGAGTGAATGCTTTTTGCTTCCCTTGCATCAAAGGGCAGCGGTTTTATTCTACGAAGGCGAGCCTTACATTCCCGATAGTTTCCTGACGAAGCTAGGCAACATGAGTGCAAACATTAAAGTATCTCGTCTTTTAGATTATTTTGAGAGGCATATTGAAGGCTTAAAGCGACCGGGATTTTCTGCAATTGGACGGATTGTTGAGCTCTTTTGTGGTGACGATGAAGTCCTAAACCTTGAGGCAGAAGCAAGAGCAGAGAGTGTTATGAAGCTCCGGCATGAACTCTGGTCAAGTCTTTTAGATCAGTTGGGAGATCAAAGCTCAAATCTCCTCAAGAGAGGTAAGCGCAGTAATTTAAGACTTATCACCACTGCCGTATGACAAGGCCTGCAATGCTTCAACAAAATCTGAGTAAGAATTCACTGCACCTGCTGAAGTGAGAACCTCTGGACTATGTTGGGAGCAGATTCCCATGGGAGTCATATACGCTGCTAACGCGGCAGCAATTCCATGGGTGCTATCCTCAAATACAATTATATTTTCGTGATCCGTGAATTTAACACCAGGTAGCTTCTGTGCACCCTTCATGTAAGGCTCAGCATCTGGTTTGGGCTTCTGATAGTTTTCAAGACCGAGTATAAACGGAAATTCTAGCTCGAGATGCTGAAGAGTAGCAGTTATAAATGCGATAGGTGCATTGCTAACAATTCCAAATGGGATTGCTAAGGTGCGCAGTTCTCCGATAAACTCTTCGATCCCTCGGATGGTGTGTATTTCTTTGATATTCTCACCGATATAGATATTTTTCCTGCGGATAAGCTCAGCTTTTGCCGTTGGAAAACCACTTTTATCAGATAAAATTCGTCCTATCGCAGATGTCGAACGGCCTACCAGAGACTGTAACTCTTTGGGATCAAGCTTTGTAAGAAAGAGATCGTGATAGGCAAACTCCCATCCTTTGAGATGCAGGGGTGTGCTATCTACAACGACTCCATCAAAGTCAAAGAGGACACCTTTCCAGTTTCTCATGTCTCACTATTTCCTTTGAAATTCGCTATAATCTAGCCGTGTGGTAATTGCCGTATCCCACTGAATTCATGCTGCTGTCAAGGAGTCCTTATGGTCCAGAAACTATTAAAAAGCTCTACTGTAAAAGTGACTGAGGCACTCCAGGCTGCTTTGATGGAGTATGCCAATCAGCGAAAATCCGTAGTTGGAGCTGAGGGTATTCTTATGGCCCTTTTAGATCAAAAAGATTCCATATGTTTGAAAATATTTAAAGAACTTGATCGAGATCCAAGAGAGCTACGTTCGGAAATCGTAGACCGTGCCATGAATGCAATCAACGATCTACCCCAATTTAATCAGGGGCAAATTGGTCAAATAAGAATGACTAAAGATGTTGAAAACCTGTTTGAAGCGGCTGATCGTGAGCGACGAAGGTTAGGAGACTCCTTTATCTCAACGGGTACACTTTTTCTTGCATGCTTCGAACGGGGAGTTCCTGGTAACTCTCGTATTCTAGAGGAGGTTGGGCTTCACTATGACTCGTGCGCTAAAGCACTCGATCAATTGAGAGGTGCTCATAAAATAACAGACCGCGAAGAGGAGTCCCGCCAGAGCGCACTTTTGGAGTACACAGCTGATTTGACCGCAATGGCTCGTAAGGGAGAGCTTGATCCCGTGATCGGGAGAGAACTAGAAATTGAACGTGTGGTTCAAATCCTTTCGCGTAGGAAAAAGAACAATCCCCTTCTACTAGGTGAGCCTGGTGTTGGTAAAACAGTTATCGCGGAGGGACTTGCTAATAGAATCGCCTCTGCCGATGTTCCCGAATATTTAGCCAACAAGCGAATATTGTCACTGGAGGTTGCAGCTCTATTAGCTGGAGCCAAAATGCAAGGTGAATTCGAAGAGCGACTGAAGAATATTCGAGATGAGGTTATTGCATCCTCCGGTGAAATCATCCTCTTTATTGACGAAATACACACTGTAGTGGGTGCAGGAAGGGCTTCAGGAGCACTTGATGCATCTAATATGTTAAAACCAGCTCTCGCAAGAGGTCAGTTACAGTGTATCGGTGCAACAACGAATCGAGAGTATAAGCAGTACATAGAATCAGATAAAGCTCTAGCCAGGCGATTTGAACCTATTAGAATTGATGAACCTTCTGTCGAGGAAACAGTGCAGATTCTAAGAGGACTCAAAGATAAGTATGAACTTCATCATATGGTTCAGTACACAGAGGATGCGCTCCAGGCAGCAGCTGAATGGTCTCATCGTTATATTCCAGACAGAAGTCTTCCTGATAAAGCTATTGACTTAATTGACGAAGCAGGTGCAATCCAGAGGCTTAAGGTAATCTATATCCCCCCAGAATTAAGAAAGCTTGAAAAAGCCAGGCATCAGCTTCTAGAAAAAAAGTCAAAGGCATTCAATGAGCAAGACTTCGAGCAAATGTCTCGTTATCAGATGGAGTTAGCTCAACTTGAGTCTGATATGGAGCTTGGTCGTAAGAAATTTTTCGAAAAAAATGGGGATCAGGATAAGAGAGTCGATCGTGAGGTTATTGCTTCAATAATTAGCAAAAAAACAGGTATACCCTTGAATAAGATGGTAGAGAACGAGGCAGAAAAGTTATTGAAGCTTGAAGATCATCTGGCTAAGAGAGTTATCGGACAAAATCATGCGGTAAAATCTGTAGCCAATGCAATTCGTAGGAATAGATCTGGTCTTCGAAGACCCAATGCTCCAATTGCATCATTCCTATTTCTTGGACCGACTGGTGTTGGAAAAACGGAGCTTGCCAAAGCGATAGCTGAGGAAATCATGGATGATGCTGGAAGGATCGTGCGAATCGACATGTCTGAGTACATGCATAAGCATGATGTCAGTAAATTGATTGGCTCGCCTCCGGGTTACGTCGGGTATGGTGAGGGAGGTCAGCTGACAGAGAAAGTGAAACGTCAGCCATACTCAGTTGTACTTTTTGATGAATTTGAAAAAGCTCACCCTGATGTTTTTAATCTTTTGCTTCAGATATTAGATGAAGGTTGGCTTACTGACTCTGAAGGTCAAAAAGTAATCTTTTCGAACTGCATTATTATCGGTACATCTAATATGGGCTCTGAAGTGATGTCCGAAAAGAAGACTCCGATAGGAATTGGACTACAGGTTAATGAGTGGTCGAAGGATGAGGAGACCAAAGAAGTATTTAAGATTGTAAAAAACTTTTTGCGCCCTGAGTTTATTAATAGACTGGACGAAATTATTGTTTTCAATCGACTCGATCTTGAGCAGTTCCGACAAATTGCAAACCTTTTGATAAAAGATTTAGAAGCTCGACTTGGAAAACTTGGAGTTACATTGGAATTTAAAGAGGAAGCTCGTGATGCTTTGATAAAAAGCATAGACACTATGCACTACGGAGCTAGACCTTTAAAACGCAAGCTTGAAGATGTGGTTGAAAATCCGATAGCTAGCCTTCTTATCAAAGACAGAAGGGATGGACCAAAGACGACTATTGTTACTGCCGTCGATGGAAAAATTCAGGTACAAATTGCCTAGATTATGGATCATTCTTGCCGCGTAGCGTCAGGGAATTGGCCGTATTCACAGCCTAACTTCAATCTTTTAGACTTAATTTAAGTGAATCTAGATGAGAGTGAGGTGTCTATGGCTGAGCAGTGGCTTTCCATAGTGGAATATGCGAGAACTTTTGCCGTCTCTGATATGACTGTAAGACGTCGTATCAAGACGGGGCGTTTAAGAGCCGTTCTCAAAGAGGGGAAATACTACATTCCGGTCAATGGAGAAGTTGGAAGTCTTGAAGAAGCAACCTCTCTCAATAGTCCGGTAACAGCACTGAATTCAAGCCCAACGTTTACTCCTACAGTAAGAGAATCTCCAATAAGTTCGGATGCTCTTCGTCCTGGAGCGAGTCATAAAGGGCTGCCACAGCAAATTACAGGTAACATCCAAAAATTTGAGAGTTCCCTTGTAGACAGTCAGGCCCTCCTCCAGTTTTGTGAGCACAGTGTCACTCGCATCAATACTATCGAAAGACATCTTCAAGACATTTATCAAGCAAAGATCCAAAGTCTGGAAGCTGATATTAAACTTAAAGATCAGCTTATAAGTCAACTCCGAGAGCAAGTAGAAGATTTACAGATACTAGTTAGGCTGATGGAAAAACCTAGTACACTACATCGTAAATAAGGCAAAAACTAAAGCCATAAGAGACTTGCGTCTCCGTAGCTAAAAAATCGATAGTTCTCTTTGATCGCACATTCGTACAAATCTTTAGTTTCTTGGTATCCGATCAAAGCAGATATAAGCATGAGAAGCGAACTTTCTGGTTGGTGAAAGTTGGTCAAGATAGCATTCACACCCCAGGGTTTGACTCGACTATCTTGGTTTTCTGGATAGATAAAGAGTTTTGTCTCGTGCCACTTGTCAACAAGATCCTCAAAAGTCCCAGTCTGATTCACCTTTCGAGCAAAAGATTCCAAGCATCGCAGTGAGGTGGTTCCCACACAAACAATGGATCTTTTTTCGCGTTCTGCTTCGCGGATCCGTTCCCATGAGTTGCGCGAAACTTGATAAAGCTCAGAGTGCATTTCATGTTGGCTAATGTCCTGGGATTTCACAGGCAAGAATGTTCCGCCTCCTACGTGGAGGGTCAAGGGAACAGTTTCGACGCCACCTAGACGGAGCTTTTCCCAGAGTTCTGGGGTAAAATGCAAGCCTGCAGTTGGAGCTGCAACGGATCCAATGTGTTTTGCGTAAACGGTCTGATATCGCTCCTTGTCCGTACTTTGATTGGCCGGCAAAGGATTTTTTCTCTCAATATATGGAGGTAATGGTACGAAACCATTTACTTCCAACCATTTTACAGTGTGGTCAAAGCTTTGATTAAATGTGATCTCAACACTAGGCTGAACTCCATCTTTAAAAACTTTTAGGATAGAGAGAGTTAATTGGGAATCCAGCTTAATTTCTAGGCCTGGTTTTAACTTTCGGAAGGGTTTACCAAGGGCGATCCAAGTATTTTTCAACGAATCAGTCGGTTTTAGCAGCATAAACTCAAGTTTTCCGCCGCTTTGAGTTTGAGTCAGTATTCTTCCTGGAATGACTCTACTGTCATTATAAACGACAACGGTGCCCTTTTTGAGAAAAGTGCTGAGGTCTTGAAATTTACGATGGAGGAGTGTCCCGTCTGAATATCGCACAAGTAAGCGAGACTCACACCTGTTGAGCAGTGGCTCTTGGGCTACGAGGTGATCGGGTAGATTATACGAAAAATCAGTTAATTCAAGCTTCATGACAGGTCCTCAGCTAATCAGCTGGCTGAATCTGCCACAGTCCAAAGCAGCAAAGCAAGGCTTAGGATTTATCCTTTCCCTTCAAAACAATGTCGTCATATTGGCTATAAAAACGCTGTGTATTCTTGCTTTCTTCGACAGCTTTTTTAAAAGGATAATCAATGGCTTGAAGCATCCCAGGGAGAAATTGTTGCCAGTATTCCCCAACCTTGCTTGCTTGTGTGGTAGCCAGCTCGAGTGTAACCGTGGGAATATGACGTTCATTGCCTGCAAAGTTACCAAGTGAGCCAGGGTAGAAAGAATAGTCCACCACTCGATAGTTTTGGGATTTTCGCGAAATCACCTGAGCGAGCTCACGGGCTTGGGTTTCAGTGTGTGATTCTGGTTTCGGCTTTTGATCGCCGGGGCCGTCGTAGTCCAAAAATCCCAGAGGTGCATGAATCGACAAAATCTTGTCCGGCTGAAAGTCGTCAATCAATCGAACTTGGAAAATCGTTTCAATTTCAGAATTCGGAAAATGACCAGGGAAATAGGGAAGGCTTCGCTTCCGCAAATTTTCCCACCATGAAAGTGATTTTTCATACCAATCAAGTGTAAAAAAATTGCGATTGGGATCCACACCTCTTGCGTTTGTTCGCTGTGGTTTTTCCGTGAACAATCCATCGGGGTTTACAAGTGGGGCTATTATGACTTGTTGGTCGGGTTTTATGAGTTGAGGATTTTCCATTAAATACTGAGCGAGTTTAAAACCCATGGGGACGGGTGTGAGTTCGTCAGGGTGAACTCCGCTCAGGAGCAAAGTTTTTTCCTCTCCCTGGCCAAAAACTACGTAAAGCAAAGGATGTTTTTCAAGAGTTTGAAAACTTGCCTGCCAAGGACTTCGACCGCAAGGGTCGCGATCCCATCCGTACTGCTTAAACTTCAAAGTCAGCTTTTTACACAGGTCTTCAATTTGCTTAGTGCTGTCAGACTTGGCAAGACGGAATCGAGCTTCGGACTCAGGGTTTATAGACGAACTCTTGATGAACGCTCGACTTAATAGCGAATCGTTACTGTATCCTGTACTGGATAAAGCACAACCGATAAAATTTGCTAACAAGAGATTAAGAGATCCAAGCTTGAGTGTTGCCACAAATTTTCCTTGGTCTTTGGAATAGATTGTCACTTCCAGTATATCTCCTCTCTAAACCAAGAAGCCAGCGTTACAACCGACTGCAAAAAGTGGCACTTTGAGGTGAAGGCCGTTCCATTCGGGTGCATTTGCATTCCCAATATGGCAGTGCGACATGTGCTGCGGTATAAATTCTTCAGAAATGTTTCTCGAAATGGTCAAATGTTTTAGAGACTTTTGATCTTCAGCCCAGATTTTCCATAGTTCGATGTCTTCTCTTTCTACAAATACAATAGGGAGAGCCCATGGTCTGTCCAAAAGATAGCTGGAGAGGGAGAGGGTCGGACTCCAAGACATTGTAATTAAAAGCGGTGAGCCTGCTTTGGATGCCCGAAATATATTTTTTGACTGCTTTCGCCATGCATACTCTGAATGCAGACTGCCTAGTTTGTCGGCTTGGCTTCTGTCTTCTATCAGTTGATTTGGTATATGCCTAAAAAGGCTATCGAGGCACTTATTATGAGATAGCTGACCTTCTTCGCTTATCACGAATATTGTCCGACTAGAGAGACACCCCACTTGCCCTAGAGAAAGTGCATCTTTCCAAACCAGGGGGGCAAGTTCTTCTAGGGCTTGGCTATCGAGGAGGGTGCCCGTTATGCAGTGTCCAAATCCCTTTATAGCTGCAGGCTTTAAATCCGCTAAGAGAGATATTGTCTCATCAGAGCCAAAAACAAAAACTCCAATATCAGCTTCTCGGATAGTGGAGGGTACACGGTATGAAGTTGGAAGCCACTGTACATCTAAGTCGGGCATTAATCTTTTACAGAAGTACTCCAGAACTTCCGGACTTTTGCCGGGCTTAACCTGGATTTTTAGACCTAGAAGGCCCGCTATGAGGAGAGGATAAAAGCCAGCCACAACATGTGTGTTAGGCAATAATATGAGCCACTTTTCAAGAGTGTTTTCAGAGCTTGCAGCTAAAGCCGCTTTAACCCAACCATCGATGGTTTTGGGCATACTTTTTTTGATATCACTGAGGCACCAATCTACTAGAGTTTTGTTTTGAAGCGAATTGTATAGAAGGTCTGCAAAGTGACTATCGACAAGTAGTTCAGGTAAGTAACGATGTATTCTTTCAGCATGTTTGCGTGTAAGAGTGGCGTTGTATTTCCATGTTATGTTGGGAGAATTGGTCATAGAAGACCTATTGCCCTGCCTAGGTTCGATAGTGTCTTCTGCTAGCAAAGAACATCCTTTTAGCGGACTAAGTGGAGCTCGCCCCAGGAGGCGAAACGTTCCTTCTTCTCTAAGCAATGCAAGATCTTCGGTTTTCAATGCCCAAGGCAAATCTATACGCACGGCATCTTCGATACAAAGTATTCCAACACCATGTGACCTAGGTTGCCCTTCGGAATCGATAACAAAAGGCTTAACCCATGAAGGGAATCGAAAGAAACGAGCTCCTAATGAAGAATCTTGGTTTGTCTGAGGCGCTACGAAATCATAAGCTTGGCTAGCCATCTCGCACATTCCATATTCGCTAATAATTTGTGCTTCTGGAATACCGAAGGACTGCTCGATAAGCCGATAGAGCTCTTCACGTGAAACGGATCTTGATTTTCCCTTGGTTCCACCGGTTTCTATGACTATGCTTCCTTGTGGTAATTGAACTCTATGACCTGCATCTGCCCATTGCACAAGATGAAATGCAGTCGCAAACACCCAGATAGGTTTTTCATCTAAAACTGGTGGGATATTTGAATAATGAACCTCGGATTCTTCTCCGATCCAAGCAACCATTTGTGCGAGACTGGAGTCGGGCCAATCTTGTGGAGGTGGAATAAAGCTCCAACCTGCGATTTTCTTAGGTGCTTCAAAGAAGTGCCCAAGGATTTCCCAAAAAAACTTTGTTGAAGAATCTTTGTATGCTTCAAGACCCTGTCTACTAAAAGGGGATTGTGAGCGATCTCTTTGTGTAGTTCCACTTGAGAGAAAAATTTTTGCGAGGTTCGATTTGCCTTTTACATATTGAACCCAAAAGCAACCTTCGTCTTTGAGCGACTCTATAGGAAGCAGAGGCATAGCAAAAGTATCCCTAGCCGCTCTCAATACATCTGGGTGTGGTATTTGTTGTGAAATCATTTTGTGAATCTTCTGTATTGCCTTAAGAACAAGTCCATTTTTACCTGCGAAGTTATGCCAGTTGGTGCTGGCGAAGTCTATCAGTCAATGCGCTTAAGGTAAAATTTTGACACCTCATTCC
>JACCDP010870938.1_pt1 | contig 17914 bp, 36 predicted proteins | sample 7445841 | NCBI WGS metagenome assembly JACCDP01 (sample SAMN15323441, study PRJNA562643) | freshwater metagenome | isolation source: river surface water | place: USA:Blue River Watershed | collected 2017-08-17
GCTCAAAGTGCTTGTCTGATTCATCCCAACCATAAATCTTGAATGATGAAAATACATCAAGATGAATGTGTGGATGCTTCTTAGATAGAGCATCAACCACAGGAATCAATAGTTCTAGACCACGCTGCGGTGTTGAAAAGTAAATTAGATTTACCTTGTCAGCAGCCTTTGGTTTTAGCTCTAGTGGTTCAATAGGAGTTTCAATAACCTGTAGCTTGTCAGTTAGTGGAATGCCTAACTTTACAGCCCAATCGTTCATTTGCCAGTTTGAACTGAACACCATTTTATGAAAACGATCACGGCTATGTTCTTGCTTGAAATGAGCACATTCTGGATCTTCTGCCATGTCATGTGCCCAATAAATTCTGATCTTCTCTTCATTCAAATCACGAATACGTGATGGAATAATCTGAAAGTCCGCTGCTAGTTCGTCTGGAATCTTCTTTCCAATTGAACGCTTAGTAATTTCAGTTCCGCCTTGTGACTTAGCGGAAATCTCATTCTCTTCAACAAATGCCATAATTTACCATCCTGTCTTATAAATAATATCTATCGCTGCACCAACGGTTGATACTTTGTAATTAGGTCCAAGATCTTCAGGATCTTCTGAAGTATATGGACGTTCATTCACATATATAGTCGTCAGTTCAGACTTCTTTCCGGCGACTATATCTTTCCAACGATCACCGACCATAAAGCTGTGTTCACGATCAATATCATATAAACCAATCAGTGCTTCGATCATACCATTGTTTGGTTTATATAGTTCTGTGCCTTTCTTAAGAGCATACAGAACATGTTGGATACCAACTTCATCTTCTAAGAATCCACAGATATCATCAAGTTCTGTCATGTACATTTCACCATCAAGAACTCCGGGTTGGTTTGTGACAACAAACACAACATAACCAAGTTCTTTTAGTGTATCTACATATTGAAATATATGTGAATCTAGATGTTCCATAAACTCTTGTAGTGTCCAAGGAGAAGTCATACGACCATCTGGCCTTGCAACTAAAGAGTTTATGATACCATCTTTGTCTAGGAAGACTGCTTTTTGCATCTGTTTCTCAATTCTGATGAGGAATAGTTATGCACACGGTCAATGAAAACAATTTCAATGCCACGTATCATACAGACCTCTTGACCTGTGATATTCTTGTCTTGATAGTCGGAACCAATAAATCTCTTATCAATAGCAAGAGTTGATAACATATTTACAATGTCTTGCTCTGATTCATATGGAACGATTTCATCAACAGCCTTCATTGCATTAAGCTGTTTCCATCTTTCATATACAGATTGAATTGGTTTATTCTTTGTGTCTGGTCGTTCAACAGTGGGGTCAACATGTAACCCCACCATTAGAAAATCGCATTTCCTTTTGGCTTCTTCAAGCATAGCAACGTGTCCTGCGTGAAGCAAGTCAAAAGCACCAAAAGTAATTCCTATAATCATGCTTGTCTTTCTAGGTAAGTGTGATTCATTCTTGAAGGATTGAAATACTTATTTACCATGTATAGAACTTCATCAACCTTAAATGTCTTACATGAGAAGACATCAAGATATAAATCACCGCTGTCATCACAAAAATGTGCACAGATATTGCTAGTTTCAATAAGCTGAACTAGTGTATATCCTGCCTTATTTCCTGAACCAAATTTTACGATCTGTGGTTCGCCATACGCAACCATATCAATGCGCTCTACTAGCTCTTTACTGAAATCGTAAATAGTTCCAGCACTCATGACTGCTTCTCTATTACAGTCACCAGCATTGATAATTAGATGATATCCCCAATAAGCATTTTCGGTCATGTTTATGTCCTTTAATATGTGTCTACGATTTGGATGTAAGTAACATTATCAATATGGAATTGCTTCCATCCACCGTCCACAATATCCCATGCTGAAATAATATTTGGATTGTCAGCATGAAACTGGCGTTCCTTTGCTTCTTCTGTTAAAACATAAGATTGAGGCAAATCTTCTACTTTAAGGGTACAACGAACTGCTGGACCATTCTGTACAAAGATTTGACAAACATGTTCACGTAGATCACCAAGGATCTCATCACGATTAAACTTCTGTTTCATATTATAGACTTTCGTTCAATAGCTTACGATTATCAAGTCTTTCCTCTGTAATATAATGGAATAGCTGGTCATAACCACCAATATTCATTCCATCTACAACAATAACAGGAAAGGTCTTAGCTTCTGGAAACTTTGATAGAAGAATATCACGGGTGAAATCTTCATTCAACTTATATTCCATAAAGTCTTTTCCATGGGTATTCAATAGCTGCTTTGCCTTAACGCAATATGCACAGCCTTCTTTTGAATAAATCTCAATTGCCATCTAGCATGTTCTCCCAATATAGTTTAACGTCTTTTGGATTTTGAGGATTATATCCTGTAGTCACCATATCTATCTCTACCAAAATCTCTAGTTCGCTCTGCATGTTTCCTCTTTAGAATTGTTATTTATTATACACCAAAATGATCTGTTTGTCAACCCATCATAGTTTTAACAATACCCATCGTATAAATGATAGATATAAAAATCTGGATTGTTATAAGAGACCATTTTCTCCAAAGAATACCCATGATAAGCCACAAAAGATTTCCTGCTAGGCTCACATAGATATTCATTGGATACATATTATAAGAAGTAAGAGCCACGCCTACTATCAGTGTAATTGTGGCTATTACTTCAATTGCTATCTCAAGATTCCTTGACATAGGAAGCCTTAATGTTTCCCTTTGCCACTGTCTTAAAACCGTTCTTGAATAGATATTCGTTCTCAATCATATCATGATCGTACATCCAAATATCATCAAATACCCACATGGCTCCAACTGGTGCCTTATCGAAGAAATAGTTCATTTCATCAATAACAGCCTGATTGGTATGCGGACCATCAAAGAAAACAAGAGCAAACTTATTCTCAATCTTCTTCTCTTCATCATATACTGGAACACCTTCAGCATAACGGCTGAAAAATTCAGTATCCTCTAGGAAGAAGAAGCTGAAATTAAAACCTAGATTGAAGGCATAGTAGTATAGTGATGGAACAATTCGATTACGCATGTTATTAGTATAATCGAACTTAGCAGCAAGAGTCTCTTCCTTTGACTTAGGATCGCCCTTGATATCATACTTATCTGAATAGAAAGTAGAAGCATTGATATTGGTAATCTCTAGATCAATGTTACCATATGGATCAACACAGAAGAAAGAACGATTTGTATCACCATTCTGTGCTAGAGCATCCATCATAATTCTAGCAGACCCACCTCTACGTGAACCAATCTCTAGAACTGCACCTTCAACACCCTTGACCTTTGAAGCAGCATCAGATAGAATTTCATATTCTGAACTATCTGTGCTGAATACTTCATCAGGGTTCAATCTAATCATAGTCATTTCATTTCTCCATTAGTAAAAGTCAACAATGTGATCTGCTATACCGTATTTAATCGCTTCTTTTGGGGTTAACCAGACATCTTCTGCTGGTAGTAGGTATTTCTTGATAGTCGCTTCTGTCTGACCAGTGCAACGCTTATAGTGTTCTATAATTCTCTGGCTGGTATTATTGAATTCTTTAACTGAAGCCATTAGCTCATGTTCTTTACCAATGGTTCCCCATGAGAACTGATGTGAAAGAATAGCTGTGTTTCTAGTTATATATCTATTTCCTTGTTGACCCGCCATGAAAGTTAAAAGACCACATGATGCAATTTCACCCAAACCATAAGTGAAGATTGGAATCTTAGATCCTTTCATAGTATCAATAAGAGCAAACGCAGAAGGAACTTCGCCTCCCGGTGAATTAATGATCATCTTCATCTGTTTTGGTTTATTTTTTGTTATCAGATTTCTTGCAATAATAAAACTAATTGCATCGCCGGTTGACGATGGATTGAAATCTGTATTAAACATATAATAGTGATGTTCATCTAAGGAAGGAATAACTGTATCTTTTTCTTTTTCTACGTTCACATGGTCCTCCATGATACTAGGGGGTGACACGGACAGCCACCCCCATTATTTATTATCTTTGAATGTGCATGTGGTTAAAGTGACCCTTAACACGCCAAAGAACAGTGTAGCCAGCAGCACGAGCAGCAGATGCAACTTGATCAAACTTATGCCCGTATCTGGAATGTGCTTCATAAACGCCACGACCAACATTAACGTCAATCGCACGTCCAGCATAATGTGCCCAACCATGATGAACATGATGAACACCACCGAAAGCTGGATGTTCGGATACTCTTAGACCCATGCGCTGTAACAAATGACCGTATGAAACGATAGATGTTGACATGTGACCAGAATAATGGTGTGTGTATGTATTATATCTCTTATTGTGGTAAGAGGCATGACGTGATCTATGATTCATTGGAGTCATGATAGACCAGCCTTTACCGGGTCCACCAAGAATGTCACCAATTGGATCATATGGAACGTCTTCATGTTTTGAATACTGAGTATTCTGGCTGGAACCACGTGCCTCTGCTACGTTGCAGAAGGCAAACATAGCAATGGCTGTAGCAACAGCAAAAATAATCTTCTTCATAATAGTACCTTTCTGTTATGTGCAACCGACCCTTAACACGGATTAAAATTTAAATGTGCGGTTCCTGAGAAACCAAGGGCACGAGCCACATTCTGATTAACGTCAATATTTCTTCCTCTGACGAATGGCCCTCTATCGGTTACAACGGCTTCTAAAGATCTCCCATTTGCAGGATTGTGAATACAAACTGTTGTTCCAAAGGGGAGAGTTCTGTGCGCTACACCGTAATGGTGGCGCATACCGGATGCTGTCCGTCCGCTCCGGTCATTATACCACGAAGCATTATGCGCTCCGGTGGAATAGGTATTTATATGTTTTGAATGCTTACTATAGCGGGGGTTTACCTGTTGCTGTGGTTGTGGTTGACCAAAAAGGTCGTCCAAAATACCAGCGTTTGCCGTAGAAGCTGATAGTAAAAATAATGCTGTAATCACGTATTTCATTATATATCCTTTTAGAGTTTGGTACGCCGGGAGGGATTCGAACCCCCGATAGAACCGTTATGAGCGGCTGGCCTTAACCACTTGGCTACCGGCGTGTTAGTTATGCAAGTAATCTATCAGCAGCCACAGAGGCAGCAAATGCCTCCGGTTTAACAAAAGGAACGACATTACACATTCCTTTAATATATCCAACTGCTTCAGATATTACACAAGAAGAACCATATTTCACATTAGGATTGATGTCAAGATGGATCTCAACATGCCTATTAGAGATAGATTCTTCTAATTCGATAAACATTTGTCCTGTCTTTATGACTTCATTCATGAGTCTCAAACGAGGCTTATCACGTTTCTGGTCATAATCTCTTTCAGATTCAAGTTTACGGAACAATTTACAACCACTGTTACCATTATAATGTACAACCACAACTGTACAATATTCCGCAAACCAAATTTCACCACGTTTATATCTGACAGAATCAGACCCAATATATATCTTGGTTTCAGAAGAAGTATTAGAGATAAATCTTTTTACTTCCTCAACATCAAACCGCATTACTTCCTCTTCTTACCCTTCAAACGTCTAGCCTTACGCTTTTGTGAACCAATCTTGCGGCGACCCTTACGTGGTCTGTTCTTGTGTGGATGGGCCATATTATTTCTCCTTCTTCACTGTAAAGTTAAAATTAACAGTTATTCTTCTATTCACATTCATAGGACATGTGCTTGAATGATAAGTATAGCCATCAAAACACACGAACCTATTTTCTTTACATTCTATATTCTGGTTTACCGTAACTTTTCTATGTAGCACTATATCATAATAATCGCTTTCTGTCAAGCCACTTTTTGGATTATATTGCTCATTATATATTAGAGTATCACCATCACTATCGTTTAAATATAAAAGACCAACATGATGTTCTAAATATTCATTATCAACATGAGGTGTGTTTGTATACAATCCTGTTGGTTTTGGCTCTAATAATCCGGCTCTTATTCTTGAAACAGAATCAATTTTTAAACCAATTTTATCTGCTAATGTATACAAAGCAGCCCTACAGTCAGCCGCTATAAGAGAATTAACCTTATTATTATCTAAGATAAGATGACTAAAACTATTACCATACATAGATTCTTCTGATAATTTATTTGATGTATGGTGATAATACCAAGGAAAATTAGAATCAAATATCTGAGATTTGATGTAATTAAATAACTGTGGGCTTAGAGCATTATCCAACACATTCATTTAGTCGCCTTTTTCTTCAAAAATGTAAGATGTTTCTTGTGAATCTTACAAGAAATCCACGCATTATACCATTGTTCTGATTCTAGAACACCATGCTCAAACTGATACTTAGCTTCAAAATAGGACATTTCTCCCTTTGAAGTACAAAGTCTTAGTATTTCTCTTTTGAATTGATCTTTACCAAAGATATTAACATGGTGATTAAGTTCTTCATTAGAACCATAATAATCCAACCAATCGGATTCTACTTTTAACTTTTTCTTTTTACCTTTGACCTGTTTTGTCTTAGAAAAATGAAAAAGCTTTTTACCGATATATTTTCTATCTGTACGAAGATTGGTAATTATGTATACAAACCCAACATAATTACCAATCTCTTCTAGTAACTCACCTTTATAAGTCCATGACATCCCGAATCTCCTTCGGGATATTTATTCGTCATCAAAATCCAAATCTTCTTCTTCATCTTCTTCATAATAACCAATAAGTTCACAAATTTGTTCAATAAGATCTAAAGCATTGGCTTCTATTTTATCAGACTGATAGATAGTTTCACTACAAGTAATTTCGTTATCTTTAATGAAATCTCTACAAAGATCGAAAAGTTCTGCGTCTATTTTCATTTATTCCTTTCCTTTTAAATATACAGCACAATCTTCTTGTAAATCATCAAATTTCTCACAGTATGTCTTAATCCAATCATTTCTTACTGCTTCTTGTGCTTCTTCTACTGTTAAGATACCGTCACAAATTTCATTATGTAATCTATTCTCAAGTTTATCTTTCACATGGGCATTCCATGGCTTTGTCGTATAAGACTGTGGCCATAGATTCTTAATATCATTACTACCACCAAGTTCAAGACTAATAAGATGATCTACTTCAAATCTATCTTTTCTTGGGTCTAGAAAATACATAACAAAAACAGAAATTCTATTAGTCTGTGATACATTTCTAACAGAACCAGTATATCCAGAAAGACAGATCTTTTCTCTAGTAACTCCGGGGATTGTATCCCCCGGAGTCATTACTGGATTTGGTAGTATTGGCTGAACCACAATTGGTTCACCGTAAGCTACAGCATACCAAAGGAAACAAGCCAATAATACGTAAAACCAAAGCTTAACTGTCTTCACTGTATGATCTCCTATTTTGACCATACACTACTGAACCATAAATTTCCTCGTATGACAAGCCATCAGGAACAGTATTTACTGCTGAACTTGGTCTACCAGACATCCAAGATGACCATTGTGCATTAGCAGCACTAGACGCTGTTAATGGAACGGTTGAACAATAAGCTTTAGATGGGCAATGTGAATATGCACAAACATAACCATATGCCTTACCGGCTTCAAAGAACTTACCACAAACAAAACAAGTTGAACCAAAATTCTTTTGCTTCATCCAATCCTGTTGTGGTTGCTGGTAAGGGTTTTTGGGAAGACCTTCGGTCTTCCCTCTATTATACCCTGCTTCCCATCCATTTTGGTATCCAGCAGTATAACCATTTTGCCAATCGTCACTCATATTTCACAATTCCCTGATGTACAGGCTAGAGTCTGAACGCCTTCAACATTATCATCTACTTCGACAAGAGCATCCCAATCGACATTCGTAGGAATATTTATGATTGCCGATTCGTAATCTTCCTTAGTGATTGTTTCATAAGGAGCTTGTCTATAAGTTCCACCATCGTATGGAAGAAATGATACACCAGACATTTCGTCAAAGTGATCATAGACCCAAGCACCAACACGTGGCCACTCTTCTTCCTTCACGTTAATAGTAACAGAAGGTTTATGCTCACACCAATGACGCTGATATTTCAACCATAGTTCTAGGTGATCAATAGCTGATACACTTTCTCTTGTGATTGAAGTTTCTGGTAACTTCATTGGGAAAGTAAATACAGTAGTAGAATGAGGCTTAGTGACATCTGGCTCATTAGGAACACCAGAATCAATAAGATGCTTGGTGAGTGGGTCTTTATTGTCGCTACGAACACGGCGATAATAATACTTATCATGGCCTGGATGAATACCAGAAGGACTAAGAACCAATTGACTGACGGTTCCTGAAGGCTTAACGCAAGTAATGGCGACTGATTGATTAATTCCAAGCTTCTCACTCCATTCCTTGTTTGTATCAATAGCAACCTGACGAAGACGTTCCAAACGTGCAGGAAGTTCTGGATCATTATAATCGTTCATCAATGGACAATCATAAATGCCAGTTAGTGATACACCAAGTAGACGCTCTTCTTCTGTATTCTTCTGCCAAATCTTACGAAGATATGGGAAATGGGTCATGGTTGATTGAAACGTTCCCAATACTGTAGCGATTCTAATCTTTCTTGCAAGAGATTCCTCACTATCAGTGCTTCGTATAACGCACTCTGTAAGGTTGCAAAATTGATACGGGCGAAGGATAATCTCCGAACAGGGGTTAGTTCCGAATTCAAACGATGAATCTCTTCTTCCACTTCTTTTAGCAACTTTTTGGCTTGCTTCTCTGGAAAAGATGCCACGTTCGCCCGACTTAGATTCGTAGATGGAGAGCCATTCTTGCATGAACTGTCCAACTTCTGGTTTTTCTGTATAGACTGCTGAATTGTTTGATAAAGCTCTTTGTACATTTGCTTCCCACCATTGACCAGCTTTAGCATGACGCATACGATCATCGCTAAGATTAGATAGAGAAATCATAGCAGAACGGCGAACACCACCAACTACAACAACTTCACCAATTTTACACATAATGTCATGGCATTCTAACGATGTTAGTTTACGACCATGTGCATTCTTGAAAACACGAATAACGAACTTGAATAGATCGTTCAATGGATCTGGGCCAGAAGAACGGCCACCAAACACCTTTAGTGGTGCACCAGCAGGACGAAGGTTTGATAAATCCCACTTTGGAACTTCACCAGCGTAAAGGAGTGAAATAAGCATACGTAATGCTTTTGCCCAACCTTCCTTGCTGTCACGTACTGTGATCATGGTATCACAGTCAAAAAGCTGTTCTGGAATTTCTGGTAGCTTATTCACATACTGACGCTCAACAGAGAAGCCAACACCAGTGCCATTCATAAGAATGCACATGGCTTCATCAAAAGCCTTTGGATCGTCAATAGGAAGATAAGAACAATTGTAGCCAGCGACGTTATCACGATCTAGAGCCTTACCAGCAGTCATCAATGCTCTCATTGATGGCATTACTTCAAGATTATAAATTGCGTCAAATACTTCTTGCTTTAGCTTTTGATCAACCGTCCATCCCTGGCCTGTTGAAACTTTTGTGAACATATAATCCACATAACGCTGGACCGTTTCATTCCAGTGTTCACGACGATTCTTCTCTGGAAGGAAACGTGCATAACGGGATTTGTGGATGTACTGCTGGTAAACTGTAAAGTCTGTCATTATTTTGCCTCTTTGTTCTCTTTAGCCTTGTATATATATCTCTTCTTTTGTTCAACTGTCCACATAGGAGCGGCATATGGATTATGTTGATCAAAAAGTTCTAAGTATTCTTGTTCAGTTACTACACGGTGTGATAAGATGTTTTCACCAACATGTTCTTGTGCTACTTCATCAAATTCTGTTTCACCACCAGTAGTAAAATACATAACATCTTCTACAGCATAATCTGCTGGTTGGTCATCTTCAAGTTCTACAGCGTATATATGCCTGAACATAGAGACGGTTTCAACTAATACGATCTTAGGCATCAAGAATCTCCGTGATTTTCAAATATAAAGGTAACTCTGGATATAGATAACCAGAATATAGCTGTCTGATTTCTCTACCCATGAACCTGCTATTCACTTTGCGAACGGCTCTGGCGAATTTCTTAAAGTCGTATCTATCGAACAGCATTATAATCCAAACTTCTTTCTTGACCAAGGAAAATTATAATATTCGTCATGCCAAATAAACCACCTGCCATCATCAACTGCTTTTATTGCTGTAATAATCTCACCTTTGATGTTAGGGTGTGATATCTTTCGCCATGATCCATCAGGAAACGTCCATATAATTTTAGTCTTACTCATGACCACATTCCTGTCAAGAATGAAAACGTATAATACGTACCATCCTTTTCCATTAACAAAATTGGATAAAGGTCTTTGTCTATTGCTCTATGTATCTTCATGACCAGAACTTCCATGTAGCAACCGTGGCAACCACCAGTGAAAATACACCTATACAAATTAGATAAAGAATCTTGTATATGTCATGAATTGCTGTGACAATAAGCATTGCATCTTCGTGTGTCATGACCAAAACCTCCACCACCATGATTTAGGTTGTTCAAGAGAAGTAACCAACGTATCGCCCTTACCCGTGAAACAAACCCATTCTTCATATTCTTCTGGTGATGGAGGAGTCGGATACCAATATTCTGTCAATGACGGGAAGTGTTTTAGGATTTCTCCCTGTGCAGCAAGAGCAACCTGACGGTGTTCTTTCTGTGTGCCTTCTTCGGCTCTAACATCAATGTAATGAATCCAAGAACGAAGCGTCCCTGACATATATAGACGGGTTGTAGTTAGACCTTCTGGTAGAATTGCTCTGGCCTGTTCTTTGGCAATGCCCCAGCTTATAGCGTCTTTATAATGATCTTTAGCAAGATTAGTTATTTCTTCCTGAACACTATTCCATTGAAATTTTAGACCAGAAGGATTGATATCTCCAATAGATGATGAAATCGTTTCATCACCCACCTCAATACTATTCTGACGGTTCTTAGCATCCTGTAGTCTTGCCTCTCTCGTCACAAACGACATGTCCTTAGTAGGATCAGCATAACGCTGGCTAAACTCTTGGAATGAGAATGAACGATGGCGAATGATCTGGTGAGAGATATCACGGGTTGTGTTGATTTCCATTGTCACAGAAACCATTTCAAAAGGTGACCAGTGCTTATGTTCGATTAGATACTTTAGGAGTTTTTCTGATGTTAGGGTGTTATGCTGATTAGAAGGATTTGATACACGAGCGGTGTAGGCAATAAACTCATTGGGTGTCATTTTCTGTTGTTCACCAAACTTAATCTTATCACCGTCCAATAGCGGCTGTGTTAATGCAATAATCTTAGCGTCGTTCATTTTACTTCCTCAAAATATTTCATTATCTGATCGTCGGTAGCACCATTTTTTAGTTCTTCAATCAACTTGGGAATGTCATTAGGATTCACATATCGCATCAAGTCGGTTATCTGGTGAGTTAGCGATCTTTCTAACTCAAGTTTTCTCATGCAGTTCCGAGTCATTCTCTTAGCGTCGTTCATAGTTTCTCCCATTGTATTCTTCAACTGCTTCTCTAAAAGCATCAACAAATTCTTCATTCGTCATCCTGGAGTCAATTCTTTGTACAGGAAAGGCGATGGTCATTATAATCTCAGGAACAGAAGTATCTTCGTTTTTCCGAACGTCTTTAGATAAGATTCTCATTTTCATTCTGAAACACCCTTAGCATCGTTCATTGTGCTTCCTCAAGTTTCTTCTTCATATCAAGAAATTCAATCACTCTCTCATACTTGAGTTTTTCAGCAGTATCTTTAGGAAGAAGATTATATATGGGCGATTCCACAATCTGCTTTACAAGTTCTTCTCTTGACATATTGATAATGTCGCCGAAGAAACGGTTAGCAACATCTTTGCTAACATAGTTGAGATCCATTCCTCTCCAAGTTTCCATCATCTTGTCTCCTCAAAATATTTCATTATCTGCTCGTCGGTGGCACCATTTTTTAGTTCTTCAATCAATTTAGGAATATCATTAGGATTGACATATCGCATCAAGTCGGTTATCTGGTGAGTTAGCGATCTTTCTAACTCAAGTTTTCTCATGCAGTTCCGAGTCATTCTCTTAGCGTCGTTCATTATTTCATTCCTCTGTTAGTCCTCAAAATAATGCTCCTCATAATCACCATTTTCTATTTGATCTAAAACGTCGTTTATAACTTTAGCACGTTCCTCAACAGAGAGTTTATGCGCCTCTGGACCCCAATCCACGTGGAAGTTTACAAGTTTTTTCTCTGGATTGTTACATAACCTATCAATGAGTTTCTGCGATTCTGCAATAATCTTAGCGTCGTTCATATTCTAACCTTTGTCAGTTTTCTTACTGGTATCTGATAAAACATTTCCCCTTCAGGAACGTATTTATTAGGCACCTCTTTCATTGGTGATCCTAAAACATCAACCTTATTTGCTAGAAATGCATGAGTATGGTTAGAGTTAATAACCATAAACATTACTGGCTTATCACTAATTTTAGCAAACTTGGTCTTACGCTCTGGAATCTGTAATGTTGGAAAAGCAAATCTATCATTCTTCCAACTGTGTTTAACTTCGACCTCACAGTAGAATTTATCATCTACAATAAGATCGACACCATAATCATCAGGATTGACAATTGCTGTCATACCCTTTGATTTGAAATATTCTATGGCTTTGAGTTTTGCAGGATCATTTTTATTGTAAAGATCCTGATCAAACTTCTTTCTCATTCACAGGCTCATATGTAAGTTTAAAGATATCATCACGACAAGGATAAAATTCACCCATAATGCCCTTAATAACCCAATCATCCATCTGAGCGGTAACAATACCTTCAAGAGTCATGATCTGAATACTAGGACGAAAATTATCTTCTCTACGCTTAATAATACCATTACACCAACTAGCAACCTGATCAATGTTTGCCAGATTTACCTGTCTTGCTTCCACGCTTACTGCTTTTTTTCGGTACATCATATGTTTGTTCCCTATCCATGATCTTCAGATATAACTTAGCAGAAGTGAAATACTTATCTGGCCCGTAGACCACTTTTCTTCCATCTTTTGAAATGACAACCCAATTGCTATTAGTTAATTGAACTAAGGCCAAATCACCATCGTCATTCATATATAAGGATGATGATAATTTCTTCAAACTTTACTCCATTTCTGCAATGCTAATTTTGCAGATAGATCTTTGTGTGTGTTTGTTTTAATAATATGAGCTATAAACTCTGGACTCAATCCAGCAATAACCATATCGTTGATGTCTTTGTGTTGTAGATTTTCAGGCCAGATGCACACATTATACCCGTTCATGATAGCTTTGTCAAGCTTTTTTACTGTCTCTTTTGATCTTGGTTCGTTATCATAAACAATGACAAGTTTATTCTTATCAAAAGTTTTCACAGCAGAAACCAGATCACCACCGGCAGTAGCAATAGCATTAGGAACAAACATGCTATCAATCGGACCTTCCAAGACATATATAGTCTTACCAGTATCCACAGTGTCCAAGCCATATATTTTAGGTACAGATTCATCAAGTACAATTGTAATGTACTTAACGGCACTGTTCTTTCTAAGGCTTCTGCCTTGGTAGGCATGAACGGACTTATTAGAATCCAGAAAAGGAATAAGGAGCCTTGTCTCATCATGTGCCAAGGCATCTTTAGAAAACTTATCAGGAACCAAACCATTACTAAAACGCATGAAATTTGGACATACGAATAGTTTAGAGTGGTATATTGTTGGAATTTTTCGTTCGTCAACAAATACTTTAATTGGATGGTCTGGTGCAAGCTGACTAACCTTCTTTAATCCCTTTAATGGACCTTCTTTCATAAAAACAGGCTTTTTCATTTTAGAAACAAAAAGTTCTAAATCGGTCTGTTCTTTAGACTTAGTATTTCCTAATTTTTCAACAAGATACTGTTGATAAAGGTCATCAGCAACCAGTTTAAGAAAGTAAGAAAAACTATGTGAAGCGCCACAATTATGACAATGGTAAACGCTTTTTCCGTTTTTGTCATATACATATCCTCTAGCCTTCTGTTTCATCGTGTGGGAATCACCACAAATTGGGCAGGAAAAATTGTATAAATTATTGGATTTTCTTTTGAAATTTCTTAACCGACTACCAAGAAATCCGATATATTTCTGATCCAACCAATCCATTACAAAATGATCTCCTACCCATGAAGTAGAATTATACCAAATAATTCATTGGTTGTCAAGTGGATTTATTGTAGATTTAAGACTTTTATTATATTAGGTCCGTAGGCAAGAATAAAAGCTAAGACGGCAAAAGCACCACCAAGACGCCACATCTGCTTTTCCATGTCTACAATCTTTTCAGATATTTGCTCATATTGAGCATTACTATCTTTTCTTAGATCATCTATCTTCTTAAAAACAATACCTAGCTTTTCATCATATTCTTCACGGCGGCGTTCTGTTAGATTCTCAAAAAGGGTCAATTGTCTCTCTTGCTGATTAAGACGCTGTTCATGAACAGCTATCATCTTGCTCAAATCAGCAGAAATATTCGTCAGTCTGTCAACAACATCTTCCATACGATCTTGGCGGCGTTCCATGTTTGTTATTGTGTTTTGCATTTGAAAACATTTTTCGTCTGGCATGATTTTATTTCCTGTCTGAACGTTTTTCGTTTTTCAAATCACGACCAAGAATACTGCTTAATTTTTTTGGCACACCATAATTGTTTTTGTGTAAATTATGTTTAATATTATAATCCCATGATTGGCTTAATGATTTTCTTTTTAATGGAGATTTTAATTTTAAAAGAGGATCAACGGTATCAATACCACCAGTTCCGGGGGTAGAACTAGAACCACCCATTCTATTAGCTGGAAGTGCTGATGTTGTCATTCCACCATCTTCCATCATATTAGATTTAATGGCTTTATCTTTAAAAACGTGAGGATATTTAATATCAAATTTTCTCATGATACGACCAGCAAGTGCATTTGCCTGATCTTCATCACCAATTTTAGATTTTGTGGTATTTTGTTTAAAATGGATTAGTTCGTGTGCAAGTGTTCTCATTACATCAATTGGGTGACGCTCTGTTATTCTAACAGTAACACTATTACCCATACTATGTCCAAACGCACTTTTTTTATCTTCTGAACTACCAACAAGATTGATCTTAGGCAAAGATCTCAATCCAAGCTCTTTGGCAGCAAACTTTAAAAAAAGTTTTATATGAGTCATAGAAGCTTGCATCTAAACTTTCCTTAAATGATCTATAACAACCAGATCCATTTCTATTAAATTTGTATCTATAATTTCTTCTTCATCAACACTATAAATTTTTTCTGGTAATATATTCAGAAATATCAAAAATGGTTTCACATACTTCATCTGCTTTTTTAATTTCAAATAAAGTATCTTACATGTTATCTCAGGACCAAAACAATTATTAAGAACAATGATATGATTGAGAATCAACCTCTCTTTCAACTCATCACTCTCAATATATCTTGTTATTAGTTTTTTGATATATTTCACACGGTTTAAATCTTCAACAAACTCTTCAGTTGTGTAATATTTATTACCGTTATAATGCTGTGCACAAAATATCAAATAATTGTCATTAGTCAATTTCTCATAATTCATTAACTTAATCTGATATGAACCACCCCTGTTGTATCATAATACAATGAACCTACGCTAATACCACCATTAGCAGCTAGTGTGTCATTAGCGTAGGGACCAGGTACCTTAATTGATCTAGTGAAATTATTGACTGTAATAGTTCTAACAGAAGCATTAGCAGAGGTGTTTGCGGCATTGTACAACACCATAACACGGTCTGTTGATGCAACATTTGATGTTTGTGGTAATTGAGATACCTTTAAACTATTATCAGTCATTTATCACCTATTAAGTATTAATAGTTACTGAAGCAACGCTTGTGGTGACGTTAGCAGCACCAGTTGCTCTAAGAAGAACACGGAACTGTGCACCAGTGCTGAAGCTATTGGCATAAACAGTAAGATTGGCTGTAGTATTGCCAGTAGTACCAGCAGCAGCATTTACGAAGCCAGAGCCTGTATTTGCTTGCCATAGGTAAGTGATTGTACCACCAGTTGGCTGTGTTGCAGCAACAGTGAATAGAACAGCAGTATTATTAACGTTTGAAGTTGCGTTAATGGTAGTGTTAACTGGCTGTGTTGATACTCTGATAGTATAATCAGGTGCAGTAACATCATCTGATGCATCAGCAACTAGTGCAGGAGTGCCATATGCAGCAGTCTGTGCACCTAGTGAACCCATAGCAACTAGAGTCTCAATCTGGACACGACCAGCACGACCACCAGTACCTTCAGTTCTTAATACCCAACCAGCGTGTGCAACACCAGCTTCTGGTGAAGCCTGAACTTCTTGTGCATCAAGACCGAAAACACCAACAGCCTTACCAAGAATGAAAGCGTTTGCAGTTGTGTTACCGAACATGGCAACGTCAACACTAGCACGTGAGCCAGATGATGTGTTACCAAAGTGAGCGTTAGCACCATCAACACGATTTACCTGATCACCCTTAACGAGTGCCCAAGTACCAATTGGTGCGCCATTTGATGTTTCGACAGTAGTAGTGCTATTAGCAGTTACTGACTGGTCGTTTCTACCCCATTGAGCCATTTTTTTCTCCTTTAAAACTTTTTATTGTATTTATATTAATCTTTATCTACTGAAAGCATGTCGTTTAAATAGGGTGAATTATGACCACCTAACAGTATATCATGATGATGCTCTTTTTCGAATTTCTTCTCTTTTTTCACTTCTTGTTCTGGTAGTATCAATCCTCTTAATTCACTATAGGTAGGAGGAGCAGGACGCTCCTCCATTTTTTCTTTTTCACTAATGACAATATTATTTGCAACTATTGGCATAGATTTACCTATTAGTTAGTTAAATCTCTGCTATCAACAGTGTCACCAAGACCTCTTTCATCTTCATTACCCTTACCGACACGAAGATTTGGAGACTTCTTAGCAACTTGCTCAAAATAAGCTAGTTCTGATTCTGTGAAAGAAACTTCTTCTTTAGCAAGCTTCTTATCTGCCTTTTTAAGACCAGAATCTCTCTTGCGCCATACATCAATTGCCTTCTTAGCAGCAGCATGATGACGTTCCTGCTTTGCTGGATACTTCTCGCCATCAGTTGACATAGCCTTGTCTTCTTCTTTGTCAGCCTTGGCCCATGCACGATCAGCAGAAGTGGTTGCCTTCTTCTTATATGATCTTAGAGTCTTTCTTGAAAGTTCATCAAGTTGATAGTTCTCTTCGATGAAATCAACGATGTCATTGATATCATAGCCTTCTTCAAGATGAAATTCTACGAAATCCTCAAGAACGATCTCTTCAACTTCTTCTTTTACACCCTTCTTATCAAGAGCGCCTTTTGCCTTATCAATTACGCTACCAGCGGCGTTACCACCCTTGTAACCAGTGTAAGGAGTCTTTGGTGTTGATGGATCGACATACTTCTTTGGGTCCTTAGTGATAGTGCTACCACCAAGATGATCTAGTGATGCCTCTTCAACATTCTTTGAGCGAAGTGCTTTGAAGTCCTCTGCATCAATCTTGTCCTTATCACCAGCAACAGAAGCGATCTTCTTCTGCTTTGCTGAAAGATGCTTGGCAGCTTCAAATACGTTACCGTGATTTGAACCGTTTAGCTCAAGGAAGCTCTGGATTAGTGACTCTGAAACAGATGGACCCTTTGGATTCATGTTTCTTAGTTTAGCGGCTGGCTTGGCCTTCTCACCCTTAACGGCAGTATTGTATTCCTTACCACCATAAGTGAACTTACCAC
>JACCDP011188530.1_pt1 | contig 17914 bp, 16 predicted proteins | sample 7445841 | NCBI WGS metagenome assembly JACCDP01 (sample SAMN15323441, study PRJNA562643) | freshwater metagenome | isolation source: river surface water | place: USA:Blue River Watershed | collected 2017-08-17
ATAAGTAAGACATGATGCAATAATTAGACTCGTGATTACATTTTCCAATGTTAGATTTACATTATTTTTTATAAAAATAAATATAATAAATAATTTTGATGCGTTAAACAAAATTCCCAAAATTCCATTAAGTTTAAAGCGGTCTTTTAACATTAAGTAAGAAAAAGGCACGGAATTAAGAGATTGTATTAATACAAAACATGCATAAAGAAATATTGCATTTGAAGCTTCGGCTCTATGCAGAAAATAAATTGAGATAAAGTTAGAAAAAAATATTAACAAACTAAAAACTAACAATCCTGTAAGTAAATCTAAAAAAATACTTAAAGCCAAGGCTGCTTTACTAAGTTCGAAATCTAATTTTTCTTGGCCTTTTTTATAAAAAGCTATTGCTGCTTCATCTGCTCTAAAAGATAATATATTTATAAGCACACTAGACATAGAAGTTATTATTAAAAATTCTCCAAAGAATTTTATTCCAGCAAATTTTGAAACAATTAAAGAAAAAGAAAGATTCAAGAGCATGCTAATGCCCTGACTTCCATAATTAAACATCGAGTCAGATTTGAATTTTCTATTAATCATTTAAAGCTATCTTATTGCCACAATCATTACAAATAAGAAATATCTTTTTGATAGTATTTGTATTAAGTAATTTCATAATTTAATGTGTCAGACTTTTCATATTTGCAATCTGTATAAGCAATTAGATAAAATTCATTTTGACCAGAATTAAAAAAAGCATGAGCTATCATAGGCGGCACTTTGACTGTTATTGGATCATCTGCATTCATATTTATTTCTTTACGAGACCCAGTTTTAGTACAAACAAGAATTAGAGTTGCCTCTCCATAAATTATAGTAAACCATTCTGTTGCATTTTTATGATAATGCCTACCTCTGATTTGACCTGGATAACCAATTACAAGATACAATTCTCCAACAATTTTGCTTAATCCTTTTTCGAACCCCGAAAGTAATTTTAAAAATTTTCCCCGTTCGTCTTGAATAGATATTCTCTTTATAACTTCAACATTTTCAAGATTGCTTTTATAATTAGTTTTACTCATGGCGCTCATATTTCTCTATAGTTTGCTCTAGTCCATGTTTCAAACTGGTAAAATTAAATCCATTTATTGTAGCCAAAAGTTTTTTATTATCAGCAACTGAAGTCATTGGATCTTCTGACCTGTATGGTAAAGCTCCGAATTTTACTAAGTCATCAAAATTTTTAAATGCGCATTGATTAAAGATGAGCGCAATAAGCTCTTTTAATTTTATTTTTATTCCAGTACCAACATTGAGAACTTTCAAGCCTGGATTTTTCAGATCGTCAAGAGATGCTAATCTGAAAAGTATTCGAATCAAATCATTAACAAACATAAAGTCTCTTATTTGTTCGCAGGCTGTTAGTTTTATTAGGGTTTTTTCTTTTATGGATTTAAGTACATATGGAATAATTCTTTCTGCCGGCTCTCCAGGACCGTATATATTAAAAAGTCTTAAGTAGTTTATACTAAGTAAGTCTTGGTATTGCCTCATAGCATAGTAAGAAGTGGTTTTAGATAAAGCATATAGTGACATTGGATTTAGTTTTGCTTGTTCATTAATCGGAAAATCAGATGCTTCATATTCATAACTACTCCCGAATACAAAAATATATGGCTTGTGTTTTAATTGACTGGAAGCAAATAGGATATTATCGGTACCAAAAACATTGGTCTCTATTAAGTCTTGTAATGAAAATTTACCTCTAGTTACTCCTTTGGAGGCAAAATGAAAAATATGCGTTGGCTGAATATTTTTTATAATATCAATAACCAGCTTACGTTCTCGAAGGTCTGCATTGTAAAATGGTGTTGATTTACAAGATGCATTTCGACCAATTTGATGGGCCTCTATGCCATTTAAAGCGCATTCACCAAGAAAGTTTTTGCCAATAAATCCTGACCCCCCGGTAACTACGATCTTCATTTTATTGCTCAAAATTTATAGCAAGTTTTTGATAGTTTATAATTTGATTAAGGCTAAGCTCTTGAATATTATTAGTTTTTTTTCTGCCTTTTACCCAGTCAATAGTGAGAGTAATTGCATCATTTAAATGTAATATTGGGTACCAATTAAGTTTACTTTTGGCTTTAGATGTATCAAGCTTAAGAGAGTTTGCTTCGTGAGGATTTTTTTGCAGATCAACAGACCATTTGTTATCTCCGCCCCATTCATTTGAAATTTGATTAATCAACCAATCTACTGTTTTTAAACTATCTTCATCTGGGCCAAAATTCCAAGCCTCCCCATATTCAATACCTTCCTGAAAGAGTTTTTGAGCAAGCAAGAGATAACCTCGAAGCGGCTCTAAAACAAATTGCCAAGGTCTTATTGCATTCAAATTTCTTATAAAACATATTTTTTCTTTTTCAAAGGCATTAAAAATATCTGGCACAAGTCGATCTTTTGACCAATCTCCGCCACCAATAACATTTCCTGCTCGTGCTGAAGCAATTGCAACTCCATGAGTTTTATATTGTTTAGGGTTAAAAAAAGATGCTCTATATGAAGAAGTTACTAATTCAGAACATGCTTTACTATTGCTATATGGATCAAAACCACCTAAAACGTCAATTTCTCTATACCCCCAAATAGACTCATTATTCTCATAACACTTGTCAGATGTAACATTAACAATTGCTCTAATAGTCGAAACTCTTCTTGTAACTTCAAGAAGATTTACTGTGCCCATTACATTAGTGGAGTAAGTTTCAATTGGATTTTCGTATGATTCACGAACTAATGGTTGTGCCGCAAGATGAAATATTATTTCTGGCTCAGCTGCTTTAATAGCATCATAAATCTGGTTAAAATTTCTAATATCTCCAATAATTGATGAAATTTCATTTTCTAATTGAATTTCTTCAAAATGACTAGGCTGCGTATTAGCGGGAAGTGAAAATCCAGTAACATCAGCTCCTAGATTGTGTAGCCAAAGAGATAGCCAACTACCTTTAAAACCAGTATGTCCTGTAATAAAAACTTTTTTGCCATTCCAAAAATTTGGGTTCATTTACCAAATCTTCCATGGCGCTTTTTTATCTGCCCATAACTTCTCTAAATAATTCTTATCTCGAAGCGTATCCATCGACTGCCAAAAGCCAGAATGTTTATAAGCTGACAATTGCCCAAGCGCAACTAATTTCTCAAGCGGTTCTCTTTCCCAAACTGTCTCGTCATCATCAATAAGATCAAAAATTTTTGGGGAAAGCACAAAAAATCCACCGTTGATCCATGCTCCATCACCATCCGGTTTTTCGTCGAAAGATTTTACGCAAGAATTTTTTATATTAAGAACACCAAATCTTCCGGGTGGTTTTGCTGCGGTAAGTGTTGCCCAGTTTTCATATTTTTTATGGTGCTGTATAAGATTGGTAATATTTACATCACTCAATCCATCTCCATAGGTACAACAAAAATCTTCATTTTTTACATATTCTTGAATTCTCTTAATTCTCCCGCCGGTCATAGTTAAGTCGCCAGTATCAACCATGGTAACAATCCATGGTTCTGCATTGCTTTTATGGATTTCTACCTTATTTTGTTTCATATCGTAGGTAACATCAGACATATGAAGAAAATAATTGGAAAAATACTCTTTAATAATATAGCCTTTGTAACCTAGACATATTATAAAATCATTAATGCCGTGTTTTGAGTAAATTTTCATAATATGCCAAAGCAAGGGCTTGCCACCGACCTCTATCATTGGCTTTGGCCTCAAAGTACTCTCTTCGCTAATTCGCGTCCCAAATCCGCCAGCCAGAATAACTGCTTTCATATTAGCCTTTTCAATTAGATTTTCTTTGGATTTAAGGGTAAAAAAATAAGTGCAATTTAACTTCTATAGCCTTAAATCGGATTCTTCTGCTTTAAAAATACTTTTTACGTCAAACAACAAAGAGTTTTTTAATCCAAATGATCGAATCTTTTTAGGTCCCATCTCTATAAACTGATTGTGAGCAACTGCCAAAATAATAGCATGATAAAAAAATTGCTTAGGTTCTTGAATCAGATGAATTCCATATTCTTTAATTGATTCATCAATATTTACCATTGGATCATAAACGTCAATATAAAGATTAAATTTTTTTAGGGTTTGGTAAACATCAAAAACCTTACTGTTTCTAATATCAGGGCAATTCTCTTTGAAACTTAATCCCATGATAAGAATATTTTTTGGCGTTGAACTGGGGTATATAGCATCTAGCTTAAGAACTAATTGATTCGAAACATAGTAGCCCATTGAATCATTTAATTTTCGACCTGCTAAAATAACTTTTGCATCCCATCCAATAGATCTCGCTTTATAAGTTAAATAATAGGGATCAACTCCTATACAATGACCTCCAACGAGTCCCGGTTTAAAATCTAAAAAGTTCCATTTTGTATTTGCTGCCTCAAGCACATTGTTAGTATCAATACCTAATTTATTAAAGATAATTGCACATTCATTCATTAAAGCAATATTAATATCCCTTTGAGTATTTTCGATTATCTTCGCTGCTTCTGCAACTTTAATGCTTTCTGCTTTAAATGTTCCTGCATCGACAATTGAAGCGTAAAGTCTATCAATAGAATCTGCAGCGCTTAAGGTAGAGCCAGAGGTAACCTTGATAATATTTCGAAGTCTATGCTTTTTATCCCCAGGATTAATTCTTTCCGGACTATATCCACAAAAGAAATCAAAATTGAATTTTAGTCCAGATATTTTTTCAATTAAAGGAGCGCAAATTTCTTCGGTACACCCTGGAAATACGGTAGACTCATAAATTACGATATCATTTTTTTTAAGATGCTTTGCAACAATTTCCGATGCACTAAGTAGTAAAGAAAGATCTGGATTGTTTAAATTATCAACAGGTGTTGGAACTGTTATAATATAATAATTACATGAAGCTAATAAACTGCTTTTCGAAGTAAAGATTAAATTAGAGGATTTTAATAGATCATTCTTATCAACTTCTAAAGTTAAATCAATGCCTTTATTTAATTGGTCAATTCTAGCTTCATTAATATCGAACCCAACAACTTCATAGCATTTCTTGAATTCAACAGCTAAAGGCAGACCAACATAACCCATGCCAATAATGCCTATTTTTATTTTTTCCATTATGTGAGAATTTTACAACAATCTAAGAAAATAACTTAAAAAACTAAACTTTTTTAAGTTATTTAAAGTAAGCTTAAGTTGAAAAAAGAATAGGAATTATCTTGACAAAAATATATAAAAAATTTCCGCAAATTCAGTTTATATTTTTGATTTTTTTTATAATATTCTTGCCTGCTTTTGAAGCGCCTAAAAACCTTTTTTTACTCTTATTTATATCTGTTGGAATTTTAAATAATATCAGCAGTATGAATTTTTTAAAATTTTGGAATAAATGGGATTACTTATTTTTTACAATAATTGTCACATCGCTGTTGAGCACAATTTTTACAAACTTCTCTGGACATGCGGAATGGAGAGGTTTTAGATCTAGCCTTTGGATAATACTCTACATTTGGCTTTTGACAAAATATAAATATACCCAAAAAGAGCTAAGTTTCATTTTTTATGCCACTATTTTTTCATGTATTCCGGTGCTTTTTTGGGCGCTTTTTAATTATTACTCACATGGGATGAAAATTCAGCTAAATTCAGTAGGGCATGTTAATCATTCTGCAATATATTTAACAATAATTTTTGGTGCTGCTTCAGGATTATTTATTTCACTTTTTAAATCGAAATTAAATACAAAAATTTTCACGGCGGCTGGCGTTTGCTTATTTTTTTTAATATCAATAATACAAACAGAATCACGTGCTGCTGTTTTATGCGGACTCACATTAATACCAATACTTTGTTTACTCCCCTTTTATCAATCAAAAACTAAAAATAGAATAACAGCATTTTTTTTCGTGTCACTTATAATTATTTTATTTTTTACAATAACTAAACCTAATGTTTTAGAGAAACAAATTGAATTACAGAAAAAAAATAACGTCTCGCATGATAGAACAATGGTTTGGAATGTTGGAATTGAAGCTGCCAAAAATAATATTTTTTTTGGGATTGGTTTAACTAACTGGGGGGAATTAAAAGAAAAAGATATTAGAGATTTAGTTCTTGCTAGGGAAGAAGTGTACAACGAAAAAAACTACCTTTACCTCAGCCACGGTCACAGCTTGTATCTTACATCTTTTGTAGAGAAAGGCATTTTTGGATTTTTTGCAACTATTTTATTTATGGCAACTTGGATTTATGAGCTTTTTATTTCTTTTAAAGAAATTAATTCAGAAAAACAAGGGATATATTTATGGGTTGCTTGCCTTGGTGCATGGTTAGCAATTTTTGAAATTGGTTTTTTTAACACTACTTTCCATCATGAAAATGCATTGCTAGCAATGACTTATTTAGGTATCTATTTGTCTTATATTAACAATAAAAAATTCTTAAAAAAATAAAAAATTTTTGGCGTAAAAAATCATAAAAAAATTTTACTCAAACATTTGTGTTGCTTTTTTTTTGAATAGCCGTAAAAAAATGCTTGTTTTTGAAATTAAATCTTTTTTGCTAATACCTTCTTTTTTTTCCAAATAATCTACTTGTGGAAATGTCGACCAGACTTGGTCTTTTAGAGGTTTTATAATAAATAAAGATCCGTTATCAGAGCTAGCTACTATTGAATTACTCTTGCTTACTAAACTTCTAATTCTTGAGCCTACTTCAATTCTCTCAGCATATAGAACCTTATCATTTAATAAACGCAATCTAAAGATACTATGCTCTTTTAATGACCCGACCAGCAGATCAGAATGCCAAAAATTGTTAAAGGCGCCGCCGTTAACTTGAGTTATTTGGGATACTCCAATCGATGGAACCCAAGAAAAAAAAGGCTCTTTGTATCCGCGATGTGTATTAAATTTTGTTTGAAAATAATTTTTTTTGCGATTAAAGTAATCAGCCCCTAGAGTAACGTAAGGCCATCCATAATCTTTACCGCTTTCTATAGCATTTAATTCATCCCCCCCGCGCGGACCATGCTCAGACTCCCACAATTTTGATCTTATTGGGTCCCAAAACAAGCCCTCGGGCGCCCGAAAACCTATTGCAACTTTTAAATATTTATTTTTTCTATATTTGTCTATCGCAACTATGCTGTTAAATAAATTAGTTTCATTGTTTAATTCATAATAACTTGCATCATTAAAACAACATAAAGCCTTTCCTGGAAAGTCAATATTATACAAATCTGAAAGCACATTACCCCCACTAACAAAAATATATTTATCATTAGATGCTAATCTTCCAGCAATATCATTAAAGCTTTGAAGTCGGCCAATGCATGGGGTAGATTCAAAAATATTGGAAAATTTTTGACTATCAAACTTATAGATAATAACTTTAGAGCATGAACTTGTATCAAGAAATGAATTAAAAGTTGACAAATAAAGAATGTTATCATTTGGGGAGACATAGATATCTAATAAATACACAGACGCTGCAACTTGATCTGCATTTTTTATTGTTGGAATTTTAATATGTTCTATTACTTCGAGCTTGTCTAAATTTTTAGAAATTTTAATTTTGTCAAAAGCTCCTGCATCTCTAATGGCAGCATAAATTGTCTCTGAGTTATTTGATGAGGCAATTAAGACTTGGCCTCCATTTTTAGAATATTTATACTCGTTAATTTGAATAAATAAAAAATTTGTCTCTTTTTTATATTGGTTTATTAAAGGGATTAAATTTTGAGAAAAAACTACTGGGGAAAATAAAAAAAAAGAAAAAATAAAAAAAAATAAAAAAAAACACTTTTTTAAAATAAAATTATTCATTTTTTAAAACTTTCTAATTACAGCGCTTCCAGATTTATCAGCAAGAAGAATGGGATATAAATTATTTTCGCGGCAAAATTCATCTACAGCAATTTTAGCTCCCTCCCAAAAATAACTACTATAATCATGAATGAATAAAATTCCTCCTGTGGACAAAAGTGGAAAAAAATAATTTAAACCCGCTTTCATTGGTTCATATAAATCACAATCCAAACTAACGAATGAATATTTAATTAAATTATTAAAATCTTCAGTAGAGTCAGGGAAATAACCTTCGATAAACTGACAAGAGTCTATATTTTTACCAATGATTTTTTTTACTATATCAATTGAAGTGTCATTAAAAATATTTTTTTTCTCGGAATCAATGCCTGTTATATCTTTTTCGTCGAAACCTTTAAATGTATCAAACAAGTAAACCTTTCGATTATTTAATTTTGCATAATAAGCTAAAACAGAAGCTGTATTACCTCGATAAACTCCGAGCTCAGCAAATTGCCCTTCAATACGATCATTAAGTAATTGCTTTACATTTAAAATTAAACTCCATAAACGAACTATATCTCCAGAATTATTAAGCTTGTTATTTTTGATAAAATTTTTCTTTAATTCTTTAAATTCAGAATGCTTACTAAAGTAGTTATATGAATCCGGATGATATGAAATAAATATATTAAAAAAAGAAGATTTACCGAAATAAAACAGCAGTAAAAGAGAACTCTTAAATTTGGAAAAAATAGAGAAAATAGACATTTTGAAAAATGATAAGATATTTTTAAAATTTATAACTACTTAAATTTATTATTAGGAACAAAATCAAATAATTATATGCCTATTATAGATGTTAAAAAAGACAATATTACTAAAATAATTGCTGATGTTTGCATTATCGGCAGCGGACCCGCCGGGGCATTTGCCGCGGTCGAATTAGCAAAGATGAATATTAATGTCGTTATATTAGAGCCTGGTTCAAATCTAGGTACTCAAATTTCAAGTATCGATCAAATTAATGCCCTAAATGAAACATTCAAAATATGGGATAAAAAAAGTTTTGGCGGCCTCTCAAATTGGTGGGCTGGACGCATTGCTGTTTTAGATAATTTTGATTTCATAAATTGTTTTGATAATGGCGCGATAGCGTGGCCAATTAGCTTTAAAGATATACTACCCCACTATCGAAAGGCTTCTAAGATCATGAGTATTCCGTTTGACGAAATTTGGTCTAGCAATTTATTAAAAAGTAAATTTTTTGACGAATATAGACTTTCGTCATCTTTTTCAGAAAAGAGTTTTTTTTGGTCTTCTTGCCCTCCTTTTAATACAGCAAAATACCTACAAGAAAATGCAAATAAATATGAAAATTTAACTATCTACTTAGGCATTCAAGCTAGCCACTTTAAGCAAATCTCAGAAAATAAAATTGATAGCTTGGAGGCAGTCTCAGCAAATCATTTAAAAAAAATTAATGTTACCTGCATAACATATATTTTAGCTGCAGGAGGCATAGAAAATCCAAAAATTTTACTAAACTCAAAAGAAAAAAATAAAAAATTTAAAATGGCCTACAGCAATATAATTGGAAAAGGCCTTATGACACATCCAAAAGCTATTATTGGCAAGCTAACTTTAAATTTTCATACAAATATTAAAGATAGACTTTTCTCAGATATTTTTTACTTGAATGGTGAGCATCGAATAGCGATTGGTCTAAATAATAGTCTATTGAAAAATAATAACTTAAATCATTGTTTTTTTATTTCGCCTTTAATCAAAGATAAAGTAACTGACATATTAATACGGCTAGCTGAAAGTAAATATTTCACAAAATCAGGGAGAGCTGGTGAAATTATTTACTCTTTTACCCTGAGAGCTTATAACAAATTACATAATATTTTAAATATAAAAAAAACCTATGACACTTTTATTTTAAGGGCTTTTTTCGATCAAATTCCTGCTAATAAAAATAGAGTTTATCTGTCTAATAATATTGATAATATTGGAAACCGCAAAGTAAATATCGAATGGAAATTGATGGAAAAAGATAAAAAAAGTATTATCAAACTTATTAAAACAATCAAAAATTTTTTTGAATCTAACAAAATTGGAAATCTTGAATGCGAATTCCATGACTTTAAAAAAATACGGGTTACTGAGATACATTCACATTTTATAGGTACAACTCGAATGGGAAAAAATAAAAAGAAATCGGTTGTTGATAAAAATTGTCGAGTTCATAATATAAAAAATCTATACATTAGCGGGCCTTCAGTTTTTCCAATTGGAGGCTATGCAAATCCTTTTCTGACAATAGCTGCATTTTCATGTAGGCTCGGAGTGCACATATCTAAAAAATATTTAAAGAAAAATCTTGATTAAGAAAAAATCATTTTTGATAATTGGTGCAGGAAAAAGAGTCTGTGAAGACTTTATTCCTGCACTTCTTGCTACAAAAAAATTTAAAATAAAAAATATTTTTGCAACAAAATATAAATCAATAAATGTTAATCACAAGACTTACGATGTTCTACCATTAGTAAAATTAATTAAAAAAAATTTAATAGCCTGTGACTATATTTATATTGCAATACCGCCAAAATCACTTAATGATGTATTTAATTTTTTATCTCTATTTAATACGCAAAAAAAAATACTCATAGTTGATACGCCATTTGGATCAATAAGATACCAAAGAAATATTCGTTTTTTTAAAAATTATAAAGAGATTTATATAGCTGAAGACGCTGCTTATTTGCCATGGATTAATGCTGCTAGAAGAAAATGTGGTGTAATTAAAAAAATTGTTTTCGATCGATCAGGATACAAATATCATGCAATTGCTACTGCAAAAGCCCTGCTAGGTAATCATAACTTTATAAAAGCACAAAAATATAAAAATCACATTAAAATAGAATCTAAAACCCTATCTGATTTAGGGGAAATTCATATTATAGAGCCAAGAGATTACACAAAAGGTAAAATAGAAATATATGGATCAAGATTATTTCTTACCGACTCTCACAATTCAAAAAAAAAGAATATGTGGCCAATTATTAAAAATGATTTATGTATAGGTTTAAATATTGCTGGAGAAATTATTTATTTTAAAAAAAATGAAATTTTTTTAATTGGCTCTGTAAATAATTTTACATCAATTACATCACTGACTCATCAGCTAAAAAGAATTGGATTAATGTATTTTCTTTCAAATCTTTGTAATCCATCAAAAATAATAAAAAGCAAGGAGGATTGTATAGAGGATGTTCGTCTCGACGAGTCGCTAAGGATATTTGGAAGATGGGTTAATCTAAATAAATTTTTTAATTTTTATAAAAAATGCTTCTTTCAAATAGAAAATATAAATAAATAAAAATGTAACAAAACAAAAATAGAGTTATAGCAAAGTATACAAAAAGAGGTTTCTGATAAACCCAAGGTACAGAAACAACTGGAAATACCCAAAATCCCATTAAGATTAATGTTACCAGCGGATTTGCTACTTTTTTATACACCAAGCAGCTTCTAAGGCGACTATGAACTTTAAGGTGTAGATGGTCTTTATCAGGATTGTAAATCTTGGTGCCACAAAAAAATCGACGCAGTATACTAAAAACAACTTCTGTCGCTGGATATATGAGAATAAGCACAGCTACCCAAGGTGAAACTTCTGGGTGTCGTCCAAAAAGAATGATAGAGATCATGCTCGAAATTAAACCCAGGCTATAAGATCCTAGATCCCCTAAAAAAATGTGGCCATATGGATAATTTATGAACATAAAAGGAAGGAAAAGTAGTATGAGACTAAAAATTACAGATAACATTACAATATCGTTTGTTTTATAGCTTAAAAATAAAAGTGAACATAAAATTGATAAAACGGCTGCCCCACATAATCCATTAACCCCATCAATTAAATTCATGCCATTAGCAATGCTCACCATGCTAAGAATATAAAAAAAACTAACGCCACCTTGAAGAAGAATTAATTTTCCAATAAACGGTACATCAGTTAAATTAGGAAGTGGGTATGTATAGTTAAATCTAAATAACCAACCCACAAAAATAAGCGAGAGCAGCCTCACGAAAGGGGATACATTATGAAAAACATCCTCTTTAAATCCCACCACAATAATTGGAATTAAACATATAAGTAACAATTTAAGAAATTGAATGCTTTCGTTGGTATTGCAATAAATTACATAAGAAAGCAGTGAGAGAATAAAAACTAATCCACCTAGCCTTGGAGTTTCATTTAAATGGATTCGCTGCATAGCCTTATAAGTTTTAAGTCCTAATTTGCGATAAAATTTTTTATACCAAAGATAGGCAATAAAGCCATTCAAAAAGAATGAAAATCCCATAAAGATGAGAATGTTTGGATCGAACCATTGCATGAGATTAAAATTCATTAGGAATAATTTTATCTTAATATTCTTCTATTATTTTCAAAGGAATAATGAGCTTGATTTAAAGCTTTGCCCCGAAAGATCTTTAGAGGATAACGTAATCTTTAAGTTTTTAGGCCATTCTATATCCAAGGTAGGGTCGCTCCATAAAATACAACGTTCACTTTGGGGATCATAAAAATCTGTTGTTTTATAGAGATATTCTGAGGTTTCTGATAGGGTTAAAAAGCCATGAGCGAAACCCTGAGGAATATAAAGTTGTTTTTTGTTGTCACTTGATAAAATTTCAGCAATATATTGCCCATATGTAGGCGATGACTGCCTTATGTCGACAGCAACATCCAGAACTTCGCCTTGAATCACTCGCGTTAATTTACCTTGCGCATGCGGTGATAATTGATAATGAAGACCCCTTAGCACGCCTCGAGAAGATTTTGAATGATTGTCTTGAACAAACGAAACATCTAATAAAGTTTCTTTTCTAAAAATATCTTCTCTAAAACTTTCAAAGAAAAAGCCGCGTGAATCTTTGAATATTAGAGGTTCAATTAAAAGCACATCTGGAATGGTTAAAGGAGTAACTTTCATATTTAAATATTTTTTGTAAGGTCTGTTTTAAGCATCAATTGTAGCAACTTTAAGCATCGCTAATACTTCTTCTTTCCAATCAGGAAATTCTAGCATGAAGGTTTTTCTAATTTTTGTCGTATCAAGCCTAGAATTTATTGGACGTTTTGCAACTCCTGGACGTTCATCACTCGAGATCGGTTTAATATCTTGGGATGTCATGGTCGTTTTTAATCCTAAGCGTATTGCTTCATCAGTTATAAAGCATGCATATTGATACCAGTTAGTTTCGCCCTCGAGGGAGACATGGTATGTCCCAAAATTTTCAAAGTTAGAGTTTTGCAAGATAGTTTTTATAATTTTATAACTTACGTCAGCTAAAATATCCGCTGAAGTTGGCGAACCTTTTTGATCGCACACAATATTTAAAGATGATTTTGCTTGAATAAGCCTCAATATAGTTTTTAAAAAGTTTTCCCCATGACTACCAAAGACCCATCCTGTTCTTAGGATAATGTGTTTTTTATAATTACGAATAGCTTCTTCGCCCTCCAATTTCGTTCTCCCATAAACAGATTGGGGGTTGATTTGATCCCCCTCTATATACGGTTCGCTTTTTAAACCATCAAATACGTAATCAGTAGAAAAATGAATCATAGGGATATTAAGTTCAGATGCTTTTTTTGCTAAAGACTTAGGGGCTTCTGCGTTTACTTGATAAGCCAATTTAATTTCTAACTCTGCTTTATCAACATCTGTATATGCTGCAGCATTAATAATAATATCGGGCTTAATATTATCAATAAATGCACTAATTGCATCAGCATCTTCTAAATTAAGGTCTTTTCGATCAGTTGCAATAACCTCCCCTAGGGGTTCTATTTTTTTATTTAATGCGAAACCAACTTGACCATTTTTACCTGTGAGCAAGATTTTCATGAATACTGGTTTTGAATCCAAAGTTGATATTCACCAGATAAAAGATGGTTTATCCATAATTCATTTTCTAAATACCATGAAACTGTTTTACGAAGACCCGTTTCAAAATTTTCTTGCGGCTTCCAACCTAACTCACTTTCTATTTTCGAAGCATCATTTGCATATCGCTTATCGTGACCGGGTCTATCTTTAACGAAAGCGACTTGGTCTCGATAACTCTTACCATCAAATCTTGGTTTTAATTCATCCAAAACAGCGCATAAGTTTTGGACTACCTCTAAATTCGTTCTTTCATTCGAACTACCGACATTATAAGTTTCGCCAATTTGCCCTTTATCTAAGATTTCGCGAATCGCACTGCAATGGTCTTTAACATAAATCCAATCGCGAACCTGCTTTCCATTACCATAAATAGGCAAAGGCTTCCCGTTTAATGCATTAAAGATACATAAAGGGACTAATTTTTCTGGAAATTGATATGGGCCAAAATTGTTGGCAGAATTAACTGTCAAAACTGGCAATTTGTAAGTTTGAAACCACGCGCGGACCAAATGATTACTTGCGGCTTTACTTGCACTATATGGACTGTTAGGTTTATAGGGGCAACTTTCAGTTGAAGGCTGATCTGAAGTATGAATTGATCCATAAACTTCATCTGAAGATATATGCAAAAAACGAAAATCTTTTTTTAAATTTTTATCTAAATCACTCCAAAAACTTTTTGCTGATTCAAGTAAGTTATAAGTGCCCACAATATTAGTCTGAATAAAATCTTTTGAATCATGAATTGATCGATCCACATGGCTTTCCGCTGCGAAATTTATGATTGCTCTTATTTGATATTTTTTTAGAATTTCTGAGACGAGCTCGTAATCGGCAATACTTCCCCTAATAAAATGATGACGAGGATCGTTGTCTAAAGAGGATAAATTTTCGAGATTACCAGCGTAAGTTAATAAATCCAAAGAAATCACATTTTCTTCTGATTGACCAAACCAATCCAAAACAAAATTTGAGCCAATAAACCCTGCAGCGCCTGTCACGAGAATAGTCATAAGATAATTTTATCACCATGATTAAGATTTAAAACTTATCAGAACATTATTTAATTTAACAAGCCTTTATTTGATTGTTTTAAGGGTTGAATCTTTGTCTTAAATCTTCAATTCAATGATGATTGATATAAAACCCAATTACTACTCTACTGAGGCTGTATTTAAACACCGGGGACAGATTAAGATGTCCTGAGCCTAATATAACAATTGTTTAAAATTGCTAATACTATGCATTTAATTATTCATAATATTTTTTATACCATTCAACAAAATTAAATACACCTTCTTCTATAGATGTAACAGGCTTATAACCAATTAAAGTTTCAAGCTTATTGCAATCTGCAAAAGTATCTGGAACATCGCCTAATTGAAGTGGTAACATTTTTTTAATGGCTTTTTTCCCAAGAGCAAGCTCAATAGCCTCTATATAAACATTTAATTCGACTGGTTTATTATTTCCAATATTAAGTATTCTAAAAGGTACATTACTAGATGATGGATTGGGATTTTGACTATCCCAATCGGAATCAGGCTGAGCTATTTGATCGCTAGCACGAACTATGCCTTCAACAATATCTGTAACATAAGTAAAATCTCGCGTATGTTTGCCATAGTTAAATACTTCTATTGGAAAGCCATTTAATATATTTTTGGTAAACTTAAATAAAGCCATATCAGGACGTCCCCAAGGCCCATAAACAGTAAAAAATCTTAGTCCAGTTGTAGGTAAATTAAATAAGTGGCTATAGCTGTGTGCCATAAGCTCGTTTGCTCTTTTTGTGGCAGCATAAAATTGAAGGGGGTGGTTTGCATCGTCGCTTTCATTAAAAGGAAGTTTTGTATTTGCCCCGTAAACACTACTAGTGCTTGCATAAGTAAGATGAGGAACTTGATTGTATCTACATGCCTCGAGAATATTTGTAAAAGCAATTAAATTACTTTCAACATATGCATGCGGGTTATCTAGTGAATATCTCACACCAGCTTGAGCGGCCAAATGTATTACTCGATCAAATCGATATTTTTGAAAACAGGCAGAAACTTCATTTCTATCTGATAGATCTGCACGAATTAAGCAAAAGGAGTTATTTAGACTTGATGCAATTTCATTTATGCAGTTAATGCGAGCTTCTTTTAAGGCTGGTTCATAATAATTATTTACATTATCAAAACCAATTACATCATCTCCTCTTTCCAAAAGATGCTTAACAGTATGGAATCCAATGAAGCCAGCTGCGCCAGTTACTAAAATTTTCATATTATCTCCCGATCGAAATTTTTTTCTTAACTAAAATCTTTTGATAAATATTGAAAATTAAAAAGAGCTTTTTTTAAAACAATGGTAGCTTAGCTTCGATTAAATCATTTGCTTACATTTCACAATAAATATCCTGTGCTGAGATTTTAGGTATGGAATTTACCTTGTTTCTCTCTTGCTAAGGTAAAAGTCGCCTAAATATACCCACTTCGTTTGATTGAGTAAATCAAACTAAAGGGAAGCAAGAACCAACAAAACCTACAACACCTATGAGAAGAATAGTCATATCGCAATTTTATCATTTTGACCACGATTTAAGCCTTTAAAGATTTTTAATAAAAAGATTTTTTTAGCTAGAGTTTGCTCAACCCTTGTCTAAATCTTTCCTATAAAAAAATAAAAATAATCTTAAATTGCTTCACCCTATAAATATAAGCCATTCCGCTTTTTTATATAAAGGATATGTAAAGTAGAATTTGACATATGTTATTGATTTACTTGAAATTTTTAATGCCATCCCCATATTAAAAATTCAATTAATTATTTAAGAAAGAAGTTTTAAATATGGCTACAGAACCACAAATCAAAGCAAACCAAGAAAACGCCAAAAAATCTACCGGTCCTTCTTCATCAGAAGGCAAGCAAAGATCAAGTATGAATGCGATGACGCATGGTATTTTTTCTAAGATACTTAGCCTTCCTGGAGAAAACCTAGAACAATTCAAATTATTAGAAGAGGAGATTATAAAAGCATACCAACCGACGGATGCAATGGAATGCATTTTGGTCCAACGTATTTATCTCACCTGCATCCGTCAAATAAGACTCCGCGAAGCTGAAGCTGCAAAACTAGAAATCTCTATGATGCCTGAAATCATATGTAAAACTGTCACACAACTTTTTGAACATAACGACACTAAAAAATTTACAGCAGAAGATATATCAGCCCAAACCGAAGCTCACTATATGTTTTTTCAAGCTTTGGAGAAAGAAATTAAAGAAACTCAGTATAAATCTTTAAATCTAACTATTGAAATGATTAAAGAAAAAATGCCTCTTACATCTCGCTACATAAAAGATATACACGAAGAAGAATATAAATTAAGTTGGGTAGAGTTTATTCAGAACCCTGCGATGCTCAGAGGGGCAATCTCCAAAATTGCTGAAAGAACTAAAGTCGAATTAGCTTCAATCAAAAAGAATCATATTGGTTTTATTTTACAGAGCAAATTAAAGGTTGTGCATCGTATTCCTCACGGTGACGATATGGTAATTTTCACCAAGTACCAAGTACAACTCGACACTGATCTCTATCGCGCAATGAGAGCACTTCAAGACTATCGTAATAACAAAGCGAAAATCATTGATGGAGAATTGATCAGCGAGATTGTTTCATAACCATTTAGAATAAAGAATTATTGAGTCTTTAAGAGTTGGACTAAATAACGGAAATAAAAAGCCGCCTCTCGGCGCCTTTTTACCCTAACTCTTATTGGTGGAGCTGCACAAAATGGGATTGTCATGTTTTCCCGAATTTAATCAATAAGATGTGGGTTTTGCGAACCCCTCTTACCCACAAAACTACCCACAAAAACTTTAAGGTGGGTTTTTGATGCCCTGCTCCAGATGATAGGGGTATTTTAGCAGAGGTAGGTAAATGGGAGAGGTTTTTCAAATTGCCTATTTTTTTACTAACTATAGTCTACGTTTAAGGTATAGTTATTATTAATTTCAAGCACTAAAGGTTATTAACCTTTTAGTCTAATCCTCATCACGCCTGTTCATGAGTTTTTTACTAAAACTTTAAAGAAAATATTTATATG
>JACCDP011352982.1_pt1 | contig 17902 bp, 18 predicted proteins | sample 7445841 | NCBI WGS metagenome assembly JACCDP01 (sample SAMN15323441, study PRJNA562643) | freshwater metagenome | isolation source: river surface water | place: USA:Blue River Watershed | collected 2017-08-17
CGGCATTTTTACCTAACCCTCTAAAAATACCGCACTGTGAATTTCGCATATAAATCCCAGTGTTAAATCCTCGCCAGATATACCCACAAATTTGCGGCATAAATGGTGTCAGTTCTATACACTTCAGGATACTTCATATTTTTTGACATAAAAATTGAAATACTTTTTACTTTTCGAATTCAAAAAGCAAAACCATTTTATGTGTTCAGTGTCAAAAAGTAAAGTCGGCGCCAGGGATTTTCTCAGCGATTTACGTGGTGGACGATGAGAAAACGGAAAAAATCGAATAACAAATTCTTTAGAGAATTTAGAACCGTTGGTTCGTTATTCGATTTTTTCCGTTTTCTATATTACTATAAAAAAAATTCAATAAATTTCCTCACCAAAAACTCCTAAATAATTCCAAAAAATATAGGTATACACTTTTCCAGATAAATATCACAAATCATCTAATTTATGATATTCTACTTTTGTTTCATAGGTCTTCCTCTTTTGACGCATTTGTCAATTATTTTGATACCACCAACATCACCCCCACAAACTCTAGCAACCCCGACACGCTTAATCGTCATTTTACCATACCCGTTGCTAACTAAATCGCCAGCACCAACGTGTTTTACAATTAATTTCCTAAAATCCGCCAATGTTATCGCTCCAGAATCATAACCATCACGTTTAAACTCATCCCACAACGTATTACACGACAGTTCACCATCCGATTTAACAATATTCTTGTTCCACCAGGACACAAACTGAATATACTGTTCATTTAATAATTTTTCTTCACTATCAATCAATATCCCCTCCAGGAAATTAACCATACGATTCCTATACTCATTCACCATCTTAATCGACGACCTAACATCCTCCTCCAATTTAGTCACCCTCTTTTTAGCACACTTTAATTCCTCCATCTGAATCTCTAACATTTTACTCTCATCTTCCACACCTCCAGAATCATCACCGCGCATTTTCAACGCATAATACTCCTTACATAAATAATACACACTCCTCAAGCACCTCTCAGGCTCATTATGTCCCAATACCAACGAATTCACATAAAAAATACACATATCCCCCACCCACTCACTCATCACCTCCGCCTTATCCCAAACATCAATATTACTATTTAATGACACCAACCACGCAAACCTAACCCGATTATTCTGTAAACGCACATTTCGCAAATCATCCGCCAACTTCTTCCTCTGTATCGACGGAACATTATTCGTGTAATTTTTTACATCCACCAACACGGTAAAATCATTGAAATGTAAATGGTAATCACCCATGTGTTTTTTACTACTCATATCCTCCATATAAAAATCATCATTCATAGAAAACGCCTTACCAGCAATCTGATTAAACAATTCCTCGCCATCATTCCCCACCTTCTTCAACGACCCTACTCTACTATGCGAACACACACTCTCCTTCATCTCATTCACCGAATTCACTATTTTACTTACATCCGATGTTAACACACTCGATATCTTCATATTCATTATGTCCTCCAACATTTTCTTATAATTACGATTCTCCTTTTCAATCATATCCGCACAACGCCTTTTCTCATTATCCAAACTCATTGTACATTCATCCAACACCCTATTTATTTTTGTATCACACTCTATCCTCAACTCTTCCATCTCATTATTATATTTTATCATCTCATCACTCATCGATACAGACACCTCATACAATCTAGAACATAATCCCATCACCTCATTTACTTTCCCTAACTCATTTAACCTATTTAACCACTCATATACCAACCTATCCTCCAAATTTAATACCAACGAATACATCTAATCAATTGTAAATATATTAATTATAAATTTATACGTTTAAACCTACATTAAACATTCGTTGCTATGCTTAATAGACGATAGTCTATTATGCTTCTAAACGAAACCATCTTACACATACAAACAAAAATACATTACATACTAATCTCATATAATGTATTACTTACTCACAAAAGGATAAAAATTCAAATCATAATCACCACGCGCATTATAATTCGGATAATCTAATCTACTATCCGGTAACTCCGAAACATTCTTTTCTGGAACAACTCCCATAAAATATTCCTTACGAACATACGTCAACTCAATCACATCAGGTATACCATTTAACACCTCACTGTAATTATTACCATGCGCATGAATTATATAATGCGTCTTACACAACTTCTGTAAACAACGCACCTTATCCATATAATCACACTCATAACTATTATTTGTTATACCATGAAACTCTATCACAATCTGCTTAAACTTTTTCAACTCCATCTCTTCCATCGACATCAACCAAGGATACTCGCCACCCTCTATATCCATCTTCAAAAATATATTATCATACCTACTTACCAAATCCTTCAAATTACTATGCCTTTCATTACTTACACACCCTATGTTTTTCCTGAAAAATGTAATCTTATCCGTATAATGATATGGATAATCACTGATTGTACCATCAAACGCAAAACTATTTGTCTCATCCATCCTATGCCTATTTATGAAATCCATCGAAAAACTTTCCTCTCCAGCAACCCCAGCAGATATATAACAATCATACACTCCATCCAATACACCTATTACATACCCACCATCCTCCATAAAACCTAAACGTTTCTTATTGTCAAACCTATAAACCTCCAAAAGTTCTAAATGATTCATTATATCTATACACCATAATATTTACTTATACCCTTTTACATATTCGAAAAAAAAATATGTAAAACACTCGTTGCTATGCTTAATAGACGATAGTCTATTATGCTTCTAAACGAAATTCATTACTCATAAAGAATCAATGTAATCATTGTAAATCTTTCCAAGTTTATTTTCACCACGTTTTATTGTTCCATCTTCATTCATGTGTGCTCCCCAGTACATATCTGTTCTTGAAAAATGCACAAATCTTATATTATGTCTTGAAGCAATTTCCAATATGTTTTTTATATACTCATTTTTTGATATTTTTGACATCACTAACTCATACATTATTTTATCCACCCGATTAGGACTATTCCAACAAGACATATTAAGTTCAACTCCATGTTTCTTCATACCTGATTTACTACCCGCATTTTTAGCCTCCGTAGCAGTTTTTAATGTTCCAGTTTCACTATAAAACATTTCCGCCAATTCAGGTTTATTAGTACATTTATATTTCTGAGCCTGATACGCGTGTTCAACCGAAGGATAACTATTACCTTCATATTCCACTGGATCTTCACTAAAATTTGAAAGACGTCTCAAAGCATCTTGAGGCAAAATACCATTTTTTATAAGAGCAGATTTAGAATGAAATTGCATCATTTTTATAGATTCCTTTGGCATTTCAACTTTATTAACTTCTTCATACTTATTCAATTTTTCACACTCACCCGATTTCTTATTTCTACGAGTTCCTGGAGGACAACGCTTAACTGTAGAAACATTCTTAGGAACATCTGGCACAACATCTGGAACAACTTCTGGAACCACTTCTGGAACAACCACTGATGTCTTCTTATCTCCAGATGGTTCGCAATTACCCGATTTCTTATTTCTACGAGTTCCTGGAGGACAACGCTTAACTGTAGAAACATTCTTAGGAACTTCTGGAACAACATCTGGAACCACTTCTGGCACAACTTCTGGAACCACTTCTGGAACCACTTCTGGAACCACTTCTGGAACAACATCTGGCACAACATCTGGAACAACATCTGGAACTACTTTTGGCACCTTCTTCTTATCACGAATAGGTTCACATTCACCCGTCTTCTTATTTCTACGAGTTCCTGATGGACAAACTAATACTTCAGAATATTTTCGACGTTTTTCTGTAACAACCTTCTTAGGTTCACATTTACCAGTTTTAATATTTTTACGAGTTCCTTTTGGACAAACAACAAATACTTCAGAATTTATTATTTGAGGCTTTTCTGGCACAACCACTGACGCCTTCTTATCACCTGATGGTTCACATTCACCCGTCTTCTTATTTCTACGAGTTCCTGGAGGACAACGCTTCTTATCCACAACTGTAGAAACATTCTGATGAACTTTTGCTTCTGGAACAATTTGACGACCCTTCTTATCTATCACCATACGAGGCTCTTTTGATCGCTCATTAGTTATACCATTTTTAATATCATCAATATCCAACTTCATCTTCTCATTCCACTGTAGCATCTGACTACGCAGTTTATTTAATTTCAACGCCATCACATCCGCACTCTTCGGCGACAAACTCTTATACGTATTCCTCAACTCCGACATCTTCTTATTTACATCCAACGGATAATACAACGCACCAACCATCTCCGACTCAAACGGATTATTCATCACATATTCATTCACCTTCTCAGATATTTCCACATCCACCTCTTCTTCCCCTGTAGAAACATCAACATCATCTGATTTATGAACACGACCACGTTTCATTAATTTTATCGTCTTCCACGCCTCCTCATCAGATTCTTCAACCACTTCCCTCTTCACATTCGCCTTCAACGCAATTCCACAATCCATTAAAGTCTTATTTATGATAACACTACATCCCTTTTCATCACACCCATAATTAAGAAACGCCAACACTATGTTCTTCGCATTCTCCGATATAGTCATACCTATGTCATCATTCTTTTTCAAATTCTCAAGTTTATACACCAAATCAGATAAATCCTCCTTTATACCCACATAATGAACCCCTTCCGTCAAATAAGGGTCAATCCATGATACATAATCACTCTTCACACGCAATATTACCGAACCTGTAGCCATCGTCTTCAACAACCTATACGCATTCACATTTCCATCCACGTGAATTATATACTTATATTCCGCCTGAGCCTCCATACTCATCATCTTACTCTTCTCATTTTCTATACCCGTATTCAACATCCCAAGACCATACACCGGATCAAAACGAACCGACATCGAATCTATCGTAGACTCCGAAGAATTCGTCAACAACGCCACATCCAACAAATCCGGATGCTTCTTCGCTATTTCATACAACCTTATTCTCTGATTCGTATCTGCCGTATACCCACAACCCGTTGGACTACCACGAAATACCGCCTGCGATTTAGTCTTTTTACTCCAATCACTCTTAAAACCAGATATAGGATTATATGCCGGTGTTTCCACCACACGCTTCATACCCTTCGACGGAACATATTCACGATTCTTCTTAAACATATAAATACCTCTCACATCCTTCGATGATATACCCTTAAACGCTATACCACGCTCCTCCGAAAAACCAAATAGATGCGGAACCTCCCTCAAAAAATCACTTATTTTACCAGAACTCGTATCCCCAATATATATCCCAAAATAACTACCCATTTTTATACACCGCCATACCTGCTCAAACAACGGCTTATAAAACTCCTCAATCCAATCCACATACTGACCCCGATCCTTATACTTTTCAGGATTATACACCTCAAACTCAAAAAAAGGAGGACTCGTAAACGCAAAATCAAACGAATTGTCATCATAACTCAAAATACCTTCCTCGAATCTCTGCGCATTCATCTCATACCCATTACTAAACACCAACTTCTTATCCGTCCTACTTTGTAACTCATTTCCAGCATACTTCATTATATCCACATACCCCGGACGAAGACTCATATTCGGATCAAAACCAACATACTTCTTCACCGTTCCAGATAATACAGCACCCAACAACCTATCACCCCACCCAGAACATGGATCCAACACCACCTTTGAATCACCCTTCACATAATTATACACCGCTCGAGCATACCCAGGCATAAAATTAGTCGCAAGTCTATACCCATACTTTCTAGCCATCTGCCATTTCGCCTCATGCTTATCACCCATACCCAACAACTCATCCCTAAAACCAGAATTCAACTCCCAAACAGTCCAAAAACTCTTCTCACCAGATACCTCCGTCTTCAACATCTCCTCCTCCTGAATCGCACGCACAAAATCCGCAGTAGACTCATCCTTCAATTCAAACACCACATCATATTCCTTTCCACCCTTCTTAACCACCGGCACCTCCTCCTTTAATTTCTTAAACAAACCAGCCATATCCACCGAATCAATCAAATACGGAAATCCCTCATGTCTCGTTTTCTTATACTCAGGCGCCTTATACAACATTATATCATCATAATTCGGTATCGTAATGTCATAATAACCCTTCTGACCAGATATCGATAATATTGGAATAAATGTATCACCTATTGTATCCGGCAACTTCGGAACTCCGCCAGGACTGTTCACAAACACACTCGTAAACGGATGCTTCCTATCCTTCCTTAAAATAACCGCATCCGTCAAATTAAATATGTAAACACCCATCGGCAAATCAAGTCCATGTAACATCGTATAATACTCATTTTCTATTTCCTCCCTATCCTTCGACTCATCATAATGCTTACAAATACACTGCATTATACGAATATTAGATCGCACCTTCCCATTCTTACCCAAAATAAAATCCTTCACATACCCCTGCTGCTTTTTTGTTATTGTTTTATTACTACCTATATTCTTCACCGCATCACGTAATGGCTCATAATATACCTCCGCTGTTCTTGGACTGTATAACTTATACATTACTGGACCATTATCCGATACACATAACATATAACACGTATGACACAAATAATTCATCACATAATTCAATGTATTCCTTAAAGACTCATCATTCATTTGCCATACAGGGTCGCGACATTTATCCAATTTATTAAATCGGGTATCCTCCTTTCTTACTTTTTCTAGTTTTTCAATATACTTCGATGCCACTGAATAAGCACTATTATAATTATCAATTACCTTTACCAACGGACCACCACCCATTTGTGATGTTTTGTGAATTCTTTTTTTCCTACTAAATCTTAGAAGTTTCCCATTTCGTTTTATTTTTGAAATGTTCCTCAGTCTACGAGTCCGTTTCATTATATATTTTATATATAATAAAACTTTTATAGGGGGACACTGTAGAATCATCATCAGATGTTGTTGACTGGAGTTTACGTCGTCAATTAATGATTGTTAATTCATTGAAATAAATATATATAATTTTGGGTTTGTGTTCGTTGGAGAATCTGACATACTAAAAAAATACTAAATAAATTATACTAAGTTATACTTTTCCTATGTTAATCCAACAGTTACAAACATTTAAAACGCGTCGCTCTGCCTCCCTTACATCTACATATTTGCCTTCTACAAATTCATCAGAAAGACGTATTATGGATTGCTGTAGAAGTGTTAATTTCTCTACATTAAGAATAAATTTATCTGTTTCGTTAATAGTATTACTTGGTTTTAATTTCGCATAAGACTGACATACATTTACAACTGCATTTTCTAATCGACGAATATCAATCCAACAACCTTCTCTTACCTCATCAGCCAACCCAACAATGGATTGTTGAATTTCGACTAGGCGTTGTTTGCTAACAATTATGCTCATTTTATTTAATTCAATTGATTGTAATCTAATAATTTCAATTTTTTCGAATTGGCAATTTCATCAGATGTTCCTACAGATAACCCTGTAGAAATAATTTGGGTGTGTCCGATTCGTTCAATTACACCAGGTAATTATAAATACATCTACTATGTTAAATAACTTCTCTGGAGAAAAAAACCGTTTAGCAAACAACTGGTTCAGAGTTGTCGACGTCGAACATTACAAAAACAAACCAATCAATTACCTCGAAATAGGAGTATTTCACGGGGCTAACGTTTTATCCGTCGCCAACAGTTACGGATTACATAACGATAGCAAACTTTACTGTATAGACCCCTGGGAAGATTACGAAGATTACCCAGAATACAAAAATAAACAAACATCCATATACCAATCTTTTATGAACAACGTAGAAAATTCAGGCGCAAAACATAAACTAGTCATCAACCGCGGATATTCTAACAACGAAATACCCAAATTCGAAAACGATTTCTTCGATATTATTTACATCGACAGAAACCACGAACCCGAATACGTCCTAGAAGACGCTGTCCTCTCTTTCAGAAAACTAAAAAAAAACGGAATCATGATTTTCGACGACTACGGATACGGATGGGGAGGTCCAGAACTCAACAAAAGAGGCATCGACGGGTTCTTATTCGGATACCATAAAAAAATAAAAATACTAGGCGAATCAAATACTCAAGTTTTTATAAAAAAACTGTAAATACACGGCAAATACACTGTAAATTATATGCGAGAAACATAGAATTTACATTATTCAGGATGTATTATACATTCCTGTAAAACTTATAATTTTCCTCCGTCTTCAAATAATGAAAACTTATACAGTTTTTCAATTCATCCTCCGTCTTATGCATGTAAGGATTAAATAAACTAATATCCACTATACATTTTTGCGACACATTTGTTAACCAATGCCCCATACACAAATCGCCGTATATACTCAACAACAATTCTGTATCCGACCTACTTTTTACATATTCAACCAACGCCATATACAACGGTTTCGACAACAAAAATCCAGCACCCCCAGACATATACACCGGATAAGATATATGTTTACAAATGTTTCCTATATAATAACTTTCCTTCTCATTATACTTCTGTAAAAACGCATGTAAACGGTCCACATACACAAACGTGTCGTCATCCATAAAATAATACCAATCATAATCAATCAACTTATTCTGTAAAAACCTCACATATTTCAAAGGACAACCCTCATAATTATCCGGAGTATTCCATCCATAAATATTCGGTGATTTCGAATTCGCCGACAAAACATAGACATCCTCCGGATTTACCGACCACAACGAATTTTCCATTACATATTTCAGACGAGTTTCTAAATATTTTTCACAACTCAACACAATGTAGCAACACCTCATAATATTAAACAATATTCATTTCTACAAGATTCAAACGTTCCTGGCAGATATGTCTGATGGTTTTACCAGATGTTTTTACAGATAACCCTGTAGAAATACATCAGATGTGTCTGGCAACAAAAAATAGCAATCCTGTGCTAATCCAACAAATTCGTCACAATCACATCCGTCCTACATTTATCAATCAACTGTAGAGTCAAACAATCAATCGTCATTATCTTCGTCTGAACATCCTTCTCCAATTTCGCTATTATCTTCTTCTGATTTTCTACCAACTCAGACAATCGCACATTTTCCACATACAAATTCCCTTTATTATCATTCAACTCCTTCAACCAACGCTTATGCCTCTGCGTTTCGAAATGCTTCAACATCCCCTGACGATTCGTAAACACCGTCTTCGTACATAAACACCTTACTGTTCCCACCTGAATGTTATATGGAACCATATCCACATAACATTTATTATCATCTAACACCGGCTGATACACCTCCGGTTCCACCACTAAATCCATTTCCGACATCTTTTATTCACACCCCACATCAACACTAAACAAATTCAATTTTACAAATGCTCACATATAAAATCCTTCACATACAAATGATTCCCAATATGAACATTCCCATCACTCAACCCCTTCGACAAAAACCCATTCTCATCCACATACTTGTCATACACATCCATAAATATATACCCGTATTCCGCACACTTCTCCCCCAATTTTTGATTGAAATACAAAACATACTCTTTTCGCTCTTCATCACTACCTAAATACGGATACTCAGGATTCTCTACAGTATTATACCTCTGAACTGGAGGAACCACATTATACACACACACATTCTTCAATTTAACCGACAATGTAGAAACATTCACTTTAATCGCCTCAAAATAGTTACCCACTATACTATCTATAATACTTTGATAAGATACCTCCGATGTCACGTGTTTGTATATATGACATCTACAATCTATTTCCCCAAAACAAAAAACAATACTATCCCCCTCATTTAACTTAAAATCACTTATATTACACCTAGTTAGTTTATCCTTGCCAAAACTGTAACATAATACCGGACCTATATGATGCTGTATACTTAACCCACTGAAATTTGAATGACTGTCCCCCGTAGTATGAATACTCATATATTATTACTCTATTTGATACCACTCCTCACCAACGCAATAATTCTTACCTATTTTCCTCCTATCTATTTCATACACTGTAGGAACCATTCCATCGGCATCCAACCCCTCCACAGATATATCCGGAATCGCTGACAATATTTCTACAGTTTCAGAATTCATATTTTGTAAAACACAACCCACCTTCGCAAACGATTTCTTGAAATACTCAACCAACGATTCAGACATCACATACATTTATTGGTCTCATATTTGGTCGCATATAATATTTCAATTTTACGCAAAGGGAAAAAATGGGGGGGGGCGAGCCCCCATCTTTTATTTTTATTTTTTTGTATTACGTTTTTCTATTTTTACATTTTCATTATACGTCCTCAACAAACTCTTCCAATAAACCAACCTGATCTGATACTATCCAAAACTGCTGATACAACATCTGGTCTATTCTGCGTATCATATACTCGACTTTCCTTTCTACTGGATAACTCCTATTCTGATACTTGTTTAAATAGTACAAATATGCCTGCTCTATCGTAATACATGTCGTATCTACCTGCTCGTCACTTATTTCACGCGTCATACAATCCTGTAAGGTCGGTTCTTTAGCGTCGTTAACAGCATCCGGATTAGCAGACACGATTTGCCCTGTACCTAACCCGTAACAATATATACCAATTATATTCTCGAGGGGATACCCTTTTATTGGCGGCTCCACCACAGGCTCGTTACAACAAGGACAATTAAACCTATGCTCGTGACCATGATACAATCGTGGGTCTCTAAAATATTCCTCCAAACATTTTTCACAGAATATATGACCACAACGAGTCTTTTCTGGACACACCGCCTCTTTTAAACATAATTCGCAATTCATTGTATTTTGTAATTTTATACTTTGTAATCATCCTGTAAAAATGATTTCAATTTTTTATAAAATTCTCTTGTTTTCTTTATAGTATAGCAGCCTCTACAAATATATTCTATACATTCTACAATGAACATCCTCGAAAATCTTATAAATCCCAATAAATGCCCATCAGATTCACCCGTTTTCATCGTAGACACACAAAAATGTAACCCCCTCAAAACCGTAAAAGAACGACCACCGCCACAACCCAAATCCATCAAAGCATACACCCTACGCAAATCCACCAACTCATACGCACCACGCATCAACAAAAACCTCGTAACACTCAAAACCACCAGACACCCCCCCGAAAAATTAAACGCCTGTAACCTAAAACAAGCATTCACCTACAAAGAACCCATCAGATTCAACATCCGCGATAAATGCCTCGACTACAAACATCCCGACTCACAAAAAAAACTACTCAAAATCCTCAAATCCTCAAAACACATTAACCCCTACAAAGTAATACCCCCAAAACAATTCGACGCCAATTGCTGGTTTAACGCTCTTTTCGTCTGCTTCTTCATCAGCGACAAAGGCAGAAAATTCTTCCATTTCCTACGACAAGCAATGATACAACCACTGAAAACACCACTCGACAACTCATTCGCACTACTGAATTACGCCATTCTTTGCGCACAATACGGATACCCTGAAGCATACAACCTCAACACCAACTACATCATACAACAAATCTATCTAGCACTCCCAAAACAAGCCGATATATACAAACGCAACCAAGCAGGAAACCCACTATACTACTACCTCAGCATCATCCAGTTCCTCACCCAAAACACCCCCAAACTAAAAACCACCAACCTGTACAATACCATCATCACACACCCCAACTGGCACCTCGACATATTATCCGCGCCAGATATTATTACCGCGCAAATCGACGAAGAACAATCCGGAAATATACAGAAACCCATGGAATTCACACTACCCACCGGAGAAAAATATAAACTCGATAGCATCACCATCCGAAACACCGAAAAATCACACTTTGCCTGCCTTATCACTGTAGAAGGCAAATATTTCGGATTCGACGGCGCCAGTTACTCCAGAATCGTCCCTTTCAACTGGAACACGCAACTCAACAACAACTTCCTCTGGTCATTCAAAGGATCCTCCGAATACGATATGTCCAAAATCACCTGGAATTTTACAAACGCATATATGATTCTATTCTACTATAGAGTCAAATAATACTCATTCTGATGTTATTATACCAACGCATAATAACAACGCATTTATCGTCGTCGATTAGACCTTTTTTTGCGACAAGATTTACGACAAGTTTTACGACGTCTTCGACCGCCAACTAACTTTTTACCCAATTTTTCATATATTTCAGCAACCTTAGTGTCATTTATATTCAACTCTAAATACTTATTGTATACTATATTTAATTTTAGTTTTCCAATAATTCTCGTATTTAGTAACTGTATTAAATCATCCACACAAGTAAGAGGCTTTTCTCTTGGCTGTTTTATTATTTCATCTATAATTTTCATCATTTCGTGTATAGATAGTTCACCTGTTATTCTAGAGTCAATTTTTGTCAATTCATTTATAGTATTTTCACTCAAATAGTCAGTTAACATTTTATTCATAATTTTTTCATTACTAGATTTATTGGCATCATTGTCTTCACTGTAATAACCATACTTGTTATACCAACTTTCTCCAGTTAATAAAATATTATAAGTTGCTAAATCAATTTGGCATACCGCTCTCGAACCTTCTCTTAATGGGAAAAATTTATACGAACTATCCTCCAATACAATATTATAACCTAATTCTTTCGCTACATTGTATAAAGAATACAACAATTCAGCACCAGTTGCTTTACAAATAGTGGGTTTATCATATTTCAATTTATTTAAATAAATTATTTTATCATCACCCATAAATACATGTAAACACGCGGTATCTTCATCCAATTCAGTTTCATTAATTTCAGAGGACTTATAGTAAACAAATATGCCAAAATCATTCACCTGAACATAATACTTATTAGACGGAAAATGCTTCTCAAATATACCTCGGATATCTACTGGTTTTGCTGAATTTGTAAACTCCATATATAATATGTCCGTAAATTACCTGCGACCTAACAAATTCATCCCCCCTGTAGAAAATAAATACTCCATCTGCGGCAAAATATCAAAACAATCCATAATTATCGAAGAAGTCATCCGAAAATTCAACAAAAACGACATATCCATCCTAATCGCATCCATTCCAAAAATAGAAGAATTATACGCATCATCTGTTGTTGTCCGAATAGGAAACACCAATAAAACAATTGAATCCGAATTTTCTACTGGAGAAATTATACAACACATCCCAGGATTTATTTCAAATTATACTCCTTGGTGCCATTTTACCTGTAAAGCCAACAACGACATTGAACCTAACCTACCAGTATGCTCCACATCAACCGAAGCACCACACGCGTCTGTTCTTATTATGAAATATATTACTGGTGGTTCTGTTCTACATTTTCGGTGGGACCCCCATCATTATCCACTACTGAAATCTATTACTCAACAAGTCATAATGTCACTACTGCTTGCCTACCATTACCACGGATTTATACATAACGACATACATTGTAACAATATTCTTCTACAAGAAACAAACGAAAAAACGATCACATACACATTACCCGGAAATAAATCCATTACTATACTATTACACGGGTTCAAATCAGTCATTATGGATTTCGACTCAAGTCTATTAACCAACCCATCCACAAATACATCCCATGATTATTTTTTATACAGTATACAAGACCTAATCGCCAGAGTTTCTACAGAACTCAAAAATACAAACAAAGAACGAATTACATTCGATTGCTACTCCAATACAATAAACTTCATTTCATCATACCTACAGAAAAAATCATACACCCAAAAGGATAAATTATACTACTTCGAAGTTCTACACATAATCCCATACATCGAAAACTCCAATATTCAAACCCCCTTTTTACCACAATCATACAATCCTAAAAAATTAGGAGGCAGAAAATCCCGTAGAAAACTCAAAACATAATCATTTACTGACCCCTGTAAATCATTATATAACTAATCGGTTGAAACAACAGCATCATCTGGTAATACCTCCTCCACTTTTATCACCTTATCCGGATCCACATCATTAAACTGAACCTTACCCCTCATATACGCCGAATAAAACACATTCTTTTCAGTATTCACTGTAGAATACATATCCGACAACTTCGTCAACATAAACAACACATTCGTCACAAATGTCGTTGTCGTCTGATTGTCCAAATAATAATCATAAATCACCAATCCACTTAACACCGTATTCGCAGCAAACAAACCAATTGTACAATACCCGACATTCTGATAAGTCTTATCCAACCTCAATATACTTTCCCTCCTTTCACCATCCAATTTATGTAACGCCAATCCTACCGACTCATTATCCGTCGGCAACTCCTTATTTACCTCCAAATACGTAATAAGCCTATTCTCACGCACTAACTCGACACCATACATCGCAACCATAAATCCCATTGTCACGAAATTGAGAACTAATCCAGCAATGTATTTGTTATTTGTAGCATCCAGATTTTCACTGTAGGAACAAACATGTCCGTCACAATCCTGCGGCACAAATAATATCAACAATGTAGACACCAATACACGATACATCTCCATCGCAGCAGTTAAAGCAGCAGCATTCTTCTGACTCCTATCCTGATTTTTCGATTTCTTTTCCGATTCCATACTTATATTACAACCCGTTTTTTTAAGTCGTGGTGAGATGGTGAATAATTATTTTTTATATTTAGTCTGAGAACCATTACACTTCCTACATAACATTCTTAAAATGGCGTGCTTTTTATGATAGTGTATCCAATTTTCTTCAAACTTATAATCTAATTGTGTAAAACATTTTAGGTGACTTGTAGTATCATCAAATGTATTAGGTATAGGCAATGTATTTATTTCCATAAAATCGCTATACAATTTGGCAAATGGCATTTTTTCACTATGATGGTCTATTTCTATTTGTTCAGAATCACCGCATAATTCACACATCTTTATTTTGTTATTTTTTTTGTATTCATCTATTTGTGGTTGAATAGAAACACGCATTGCTATTTTTAAATTATCTTTTGGTTTTCCAGTAATACACATCTTCATTACAGATACATCATCTATATCTCCATTCTTTTTTATAATGTAAACAACTAATTGGTTTTTAAATTCAGGATTGTAATCTATTTTAACATCATTCATTTCAATAAACTTTCCAGGATAATCAGGATGTCGTTTGAATACTTCACAAAAATCTGAAAACTCATCTGGATGATTTGTTTTCACACTATTACATAATCCAATTCTGTCGACAATTCCACGAAAATGGAGTTTTAAACTTGCTTGCGTTTTGAACTGGTTTATTGTCATTATATACAATTTAATATACTGAATTAGGTTTATGTAGTAATCCCCAGTTTACACATAATTATCCAATGAATAGTCTATTTCTTTCAGACATCTAACAACCTTTGCGTGATCCGCATCTAAATTACCTCCTATAGTTGTATCCTTTCCTTCTTGAATAATCAACCACGGAAAATAACTATAACAATGATTATAATACTGTAATCGCGATGTCATCCAATCACTCGAATAATAACAGTCTCTAAAATCATCCAGTAATCTTTGGGCTCCAGCACGCGAAATCACATATCCGGCTGCCAAATATTGCTCATAACATTTTACCCAAGTATCTCGCGGAACAATATGTTCAGAAGCATTCAAAAAAATAGCATGCCATTCTTTATCCTCATTATTATTCCAAAACAATTCCAGTTTCTCACGCCACAATTTATCAAAACAAGCATCATCTTCCAATATAAGAGCATATTCCAAATTATTTTCAACCACACGTTTCCAAAGATTAATATGCGATTGCGCACAACATTTTTGACCAGGATTTAAATTAGAAACAATTGGAGAAGTAATATCAGATTCGCAACATACAGCAGGCACACGCGAAACCTCCAGCCCCATTTTATCAAAACGGACTAAACAACGAGACCACCTGTCATTATTTGATAACAACGAAATACAAAAAGTGTTTTTATACGTAAATTCCATAATATTGGTAATTCAACAAAGGTTTATACTTTTTCCTGGATACTATTTCAAATATAAACCGTATAAAATAATAATCAATTATGGCTACAGATAATTTAATTGGGGTTCTTACAATGATTAAAAATGAATCGGCGTCCATCGCCGAAACATTAGAATCCGTAAAATCCATCACCAAACACATTATTGTTTACGACACCGGCAGCACCGACAACACCATTGACATAATCAAAAAAACTTGTAAAAAATGCGGATTCAAACTACACCTGAAACAAGGCACATTCACCAATTTCCCAAACAGTAGAAACGAATCTCTCAAATTCGCCGAAACTGTCGATGTCAAATACCTACTTATGATGGACGCCGGCGACATTTTTAAAACAACGACACCCATCAACGAACTCAAAAAAATCGTCCAAAAACTGCCGCGCAACCTAGCACTCGTCAGACACCAATGGCGTCACGAAAAAAACACCGATGACCACGTAGATATACGCTTCATACGAAACAAATTAGGTCTACGATACCACCCCGATTTCCCAGTTCACGAACGATTCGACACCGACGATTCCCAAGTAGCAGACATATCTTCCATCATCACACTCTACCAAGACAGAGTCGTCCACGGCGGATCCACCGAAAAAAGATACACCCGCGATCTAGAACTCTTACTCAATGCGCCGAAAAACCGTAGAAACTACTACTTCTTAGCGCAAACATATATGTGTATGAACGATTTCGAAAAAGGATTCGAATACAACGTAAAAACCATCGAGTGCGAAGACCGCGAAACCAACGACATCACATTTTCCTACGTCAGGGCTGGTTACTGCGCACTTATGTGTAATATGCCGAAAAGCGTCATTTTCAAATACCTGAACAAAGCAATCGAACAAGACAAACCCATCGACTGCTACATCTACATTATGAAATACTGTATCGACCACAACGAATTCGATGAAGCATATTCATACGTAAGGGATATGGTAGCCCTTGTAAAACCAGAAGTAGGCGTCGGAAAACTTGTCAATCACACATTCTACGACTACCTACGATGGCATTTCGCCAGCATCATTTGTTTCAAACTTATGAAACTGGTCGAAGGACTCGAATACTGTAAAAAAGCAGCGGCAAATGCTCCACCTGATTCCCCAGGAGATAAACAAAACCTAGAAACTTTCGGAAGACTTGTTGAAAGCGGCATAACACCCGATGAAATCTTTTTCGAAGACGGGGCGACCAAAGACGGAGCGACCAAAAATGTAGCGACCAAAAATGTAGCGACCAAAACACCAGCAATCATACAAAAAACACCAGGAAAACAAACTATCATCTACTATTGCGCAGAAGAATCCGCCTATTTCGACCCATCCGACCAAACACTCGGAAACAGCGAAATCAGCGTCATCGAACTTTCCGCACAATGGCAACAAATGGGCTACGACGTACACGTATTCGCCAACACCAAACCTCAGACCTACAGAAACGTCCAATATCACCACTCAACCCAATTCAACCAATCCGTCCACTACAATATTTTCATTTTCTGGAGAGCAGTAGCCACCAAAAATCTGAATCACATTGAATGGGTCCTCCACGGTCCACGCCGTAAAGAAACCGCCGTGTTCTTAGACATGCACGATTACAGCCCACCACACCAATCATTCTACAATTTCGAAAAAGACAGCAAATCCATCGACGCCATCATTGTAAAAAGCGAATATCATAAACAACTCTTCAAAGGCATTTTTACAGGACACCTTGTAGTAATACCTAACGGAGTGCTAATCGCCGAATTCGCAAAAGTCCAGCCGCAAAAACGCGACCC
>JACCDP010368333.1_pt1 | contig 17895 bp, 16 predicted proteins | sample 7445841 | NCBI WGS metagenome assembly JACCDP01 (sample SAMN15323441, study PRJNA562643) | freshwater metagenome | isolation source: river surface water | place: USA:Blue River Watershed | collected 2017-08-17
CCGCCCCGGTTCTGGGTCTCGCTCAGGGCCTTGAGCTGCTCGCGTCGCTCGGCGATCAGCTGGTGCTCGTCGAGCGCGGGGGCGGCGGCTTGGGGGGCGGTGTCGGACATGGGGCAGGTGGTGTGATGCGGGCGGCCCCAGGGGCTGGGACCAAACCTCGCATTCTAGTTTTGCGGCGGCAGGGCCTCCCCGGGCTCCCGGGATAATCCGCCCATGATGTTGAAAGCCGGTGTCCTCTCCCTGGCCCTGCTCCTGGCCAGCCGGCTCCTGGGGCTGGGGCGCGAGTCCGCCCAGGCGGCGGCCTTCGGCGCTTCGGGCCTGGGCGACGTGGCCGTCCTGATGCTCACCTTGCCCGATTGGCTCGCGGGAGTGGCCGCCAGCGGGGCGCTGGCCTATGTCCTGGTGCCAGCCTGGGCCGGGCGCGGGCCGGCCGACGTCGACAGCCTGCAGCGTCGGATCGCCCGGGTGCTGATCGCGCTGGGCGTGGCCACGGCCATGGCCTGGGCGGTCCTGGCCTGGCAGGGCCCCTTGGTGCAGACGCTGGCGGCCGGCCTGCCCGCGGCCCTCGGGCCCATCGCGGCGCAGGCCCTGGTGTGGAGTGCCCTGGCCTTCCCGCTGGCCCTGCTGGCCGCGCTCTGGGGCACGCGCCTGCAGCACGAACGCGATTTCGTGGGCCTGTACGCGTCCAACCTGGTGGTCAATGGGGTGCTGATCGCGGCCATCGTGGTGGCGGGATGGGGGTTCGCCGAGGGTGATGCGGTGACAGCGCTGGGGGCTGGGCTGATCGCGGCCATGGCGCTGCGACTGCTGTGGCAGGCGTGGCGCCTGCGACGAGGCATTGCCGGGGATCCCGCGCCCGTACCGGGGGGTGCCCCGGTACCGCTGCCTGCCGGCCGGGTCTGGGCCTGGGCCATCCTGAGTGCCGGCCTGCCGCTGGCCCTGCCCTTTCTTGCGCGCTCACTGGCTTCGCAGGGCGGCGAGGGCGCGCTGGCCACCTTCAACTACGCCTGGAAGCTCGTGGAGCTGCCCTTGGTGCTCGCCATCCAGCTGGTGGCGACGCTCGCCTTTCCGGCCGTGGCCCGCGCGGTGACGCAGGGGCTGGAAGATCCCGCTGCACGCGAGCCGGTGCGGATCGCCTTCGCCCTGGCCTTTGCCCTGGCCTGCGCCTGCGCCGCGGGCCTGCTGGTGGGGGCCGACGCCCTGGCGCAACTGCTCTTTGGCTGGGGCCGGATGCCCGGCCCGGCCCTGGCACAAGTGGCCGATTGGGGGCGGGTGGCGGCCATGGGCCTGCTGCCCCAGGCCCTGGCCGCCGTGGCCCTCACGGTGCTGGCGTCCCAGGGGCGTCTGCGGCCCGCCGCCGGCCTGTACGCACTGGCGCTGCTCGTGGTGGCAGGCCTGGCCGCGGCAGAACCCCGTGGCGGTGCGGCGCTGATGGCGGTCCTGAACGCGGTGTTCATGTTCGTGGCCCTGGGCCTGTTGATCTCACTCGGCGCGGGGGCGGCCCGTTGCCTGCCGGTGCGCGCCATGCTCTGGCCGCTGGCGGCCCTGCTGCTCGTGGCGGCCTTGCTCCGCGCCACGGGCGGTGCAGGCGGCCTGACCATCGTCCCCGCCCTGGCCCTGGCCCTGGTGGCGACCGGTGCCGTCCTGGGGGCGGCGTGGCACGGCGCGGGGCCGATGCGCCAGGCCCTGCGGCGATAATCACGCGCCCCCTGCGGGCCCCGCTTCATGCTCGACCTCCTGCAGTTCACCAACGACCCGGTGCTGGCTCGCCGATGCGACGCCCTGGACGGCCTGCGCCTGGTGGTTGATCTCGAGCGCCTGGGCAAGGCCGAACGTCAGGCCGGCCGCAACACCTTCATCAGTGCCCACACCCTGGAGGATGTGGGACGCATCAAGTCCGAGCTGCGGCGCGCGCGCCTGATGGTGCGGGTCAATCCGCTGCACCCGGGCACGCCGGCGGAGGTGGACGATGCGATCGCCCAGGGCGCCGACCTGCTGATGCTCCCCATGTTCACCGACGCTGCCACGCTGCGCGAGTTCGCGCGCACGGTCGACGGGCGCTGTCCCCTGGTGCCGCTGGTGGAGACGGCGGGCGCCCTGGACAGCGTGCACGAGTGGGTGGAAACGGCCGGCGTGTGGGAGGTGTTCGTGGGCCTGAACGACCTGCATATCTCGATGGGCCTGCGCTTCATGTTCGAGCCGCTCGCCCTGGGCCGCCTCGAGGAGATTGCCAGGGCGGCGCGTACGCGCGGCCTGCGTTTCGGCTTCGGCGGCATCGCCCGTCTGGACGAGGGTCTGCTGCCTGGGCGCGCGGTGCTGGGCGAGCACCTGCGTCTCGGGTCGCAGGCCGTGATTCTCTCGCGCACCTTCCATCGTCCCGATGCCGAGGTGTCCTTCGAGGCCAGCGTGCAGGCGCTGCGCGAGGCCGAGCGCGAACTGGCGGTGCGCGATGCCGACCGCGTCCAGGCCGACGCCCGCGAGACCGCCGACCGCATCCGGCAGATCGCCGCCGACATGGCGGCCGCATGATGGCCAAGCGCGCCGTGGACCTTGCGATCGCCCTGGCCGCGCTGGCGGTGCTGTCTCCTGTGCTGCTGGCGACCGCCGTGGCGGTGATGCTCGAAAGCGGGCGGCCCGTGCTGTTTCGCCAGGTGCGCCTGGGACGAGGCGGGCGCGAGTTCGGCATGTACAAGTTCCGCAGCATGGTGCAGGACGCAGCCGCCATCGGGCCGTACCACACCCGTGTCGATGATCCCCGCATCACCCGCGTGGGCCGCTTCATCCGCCGCACCAGCCTGGATGAACTGCCCCAGTTGTTCAATGTGCTGCTGGGTGACATGAGCCTGGTGGGCCCGCGGCCGGACGTGCCGGCGCAGCGCGCGCTGTACGCCCCTGCCGACTGGGAGACGCGTTGCAGCGTGCGCCCCGGCATCACCGGACTGGCGCAGGCCACGCTGCGCTCGGCGGCCACCGAATCGCAGCGCCTGGCGCTGGACCTGCAGTACGTGCGCGAGCAGAGCCTGTGGCTGGACCTGCGCATCATCGGCTGGACGCTGGGGCGTCTGACCGGCAAGGGAAGCAACTGAGATGGGGGCCCCCACGCTGGTCATGTCGTGGACTTCGCGCCCCCCCGAGGGGACCTCGGCCTCCTTGAGGCGGCTCGGAGGAGGCTGACATGTGCGGGATCTTCGGCTACTGGCACCGTGACCGGCAGGCGTTGACCGAGGGGTCTCTGTCGGCCATGGCCCGAAGCCTGGTGCATCGCGGTCCGGACGACGAGGGCATCTGGCAACCGGCCGGGCGAGGCGTGGCCATCGGCAACCGGCGCCTGTCCATCATCGACATCGGCGGCGGGCACCAGCCTTTCGTCTCGGACGATGGCCGTATCGCCGTCGTGCAAAACGGCGAGATCTTCAACCACATCGAACTGGCCGCCGAACTGCGCGCCCAGGGGGTGCGGCTGGACACCGCTTCGGACACCGAGGTGATCCTGCGCCTGTACGAGCGCGAAGGCATCGCGTGCCTGAAACGCCTGAACGGCATGTTCGCCATCGCCATCGACGATGCGCGCGAGGACGTCCTGTACCTGGCGCGTGACCGCATCGGCGTCAAGCCCCTGTACGTGCATGACGACGGCCGGCGCATGGTGTTCGGCTCGGAGATCAAGGCCCTGCTGCCCGTGCTGCAGGCCACCGGGCAGACGCCGCAGGTGGACCTGGAGGCCATCCACCACTACCTGACCTTCAACTACATCCCGGTGCCCTGGACCATCTGGCAGGGCATCCGCCATGTGATGCCCGGCACCTGGATGAAGTTCACCCGCCAGGGCGTACAGGCGCAGCGCTGGTGGCGCCTGGCCGACCAGCACGAACGCGCCATCGCCTTCGACGACTGGTCGCAGGAATTCCTGCATCTGCTGGATGACGCCACCCGCATCCGCCTGCGCGCCGACGTGCCCTGGGGTGCCTTCCTCTCGGGCGGCGTGGACTCCAGCACCATCGTGGCCCTGATGGCGCGGCATGTGGACCGTCCGGTGAAGACCTTCTGCATCGGCTTTGCCGACCCGCGCTTTGACGAATCGCCGTTCGCCGCCGATGCCGCCCGCCGCTTCGGCTGCGACCACACCATGGAAGTCGCCGAGCTGAACATGCTCGATCGCTGGCCGCAAGTGTTGCACCACCTGGACCAGCCGCATGGCGATGCCTCCTTCATGCCGACCTTGCGCGTGAGCGAGCTGGCCGCGCGGCAGGTGAAGGTGGTGCTCACCGGCGATGGGGGCGACGAGCTCTTTGCCGGCTACGAGAAATACGAGCAGTTCTTTGCCCAGCCCGAAGCCACCTCGCTGGACGAGGCAGCATTTCGCCGTCGCTATTTCGATTCGATCTCGCTGTTCTCGCCTGCGGACAAGCAGGCCCTCTACCAGCCCGCCATCGCCGCGCGCCTGGCCGGTGTGGACAGCTTCGAGGCCGCTGCGCGACCCTGGTTCGACGAGGCTGCGCACTTTGACCGGATCAACCAGGCTCTCTACCTGGACATGCAGCTGCTGCTCTCGGGCAACAACCTCGTCAAGCCCGATCGCATGGGGATGGCGGTGTCGATCGAGGCGCGCACGCCCTTCCTCGACTGGCGGATGATGGAATTCGCCTTCCGTTCGCGAGGGGTCACCAAGCTCTCGCCCGCGGGCGACAAGAAGCACTGGTACAAGCAGGCGGTCGTGCCCCTGATCGGGCAGGACCTGGCCTACCGCAAGAAGCAGATGTTCACCGTGCCGGTGGGCGAGTGGTTCCGCAGGGAAAGCCACGACTGGCTGGCGCAGACCCTGCGAGGCAGCGAGCTGATCGCGCGCCTGCTCCAGCCGCAGGCGGTCAGCGGGCTGCTTCAGCGCCATCGTGACGGCAGCGCCAACCACACCCGCGAGCTGCGCGCCCTGGCCGCCCTGGCGATCTGGGAGGCCGGCATCGTGCAGCAGGGATTGAGCGCCGGAGTCGGCGCATGACCCGTGCAGCCGCCCAGCCCCCCGTCTGGCTCTTCGTCGCCTACGGCGGCGGACACGTCAAGGCGCTGCTGCCCGTCGCCTTGCAGGCGCAGGCCCAGGGACTGGCCCGCGTGGTGTTTCTGGCGCTGACCACCGCTGCATCGGTCGTGCGTGAGGCGGGGCTCCAGTCCTGCGGGTTTGCCGACCTGCTCGACGCCTCGGACCGCCAGGCGCTCGATCACGGCCAGCGCCTGGTCGAGACCCTGCCGGTGCAGGCGGCGCAGCGCGAGGAGTCCATCGCCTACCTGGGCCTGTCCTACGCCGAGCTCGAGGCGGATGTGGGCGTCACGGAAGCCGCTGCGCGCTACGCCCAGTTCGGACGCCAGGCCTTCCTCCCGGTGCGCGTGCTGGAGCGCGCCATCCGCCGATGGCAGCCGGCCTGCGTGCTGGCCACCAATTCCCCGCGCGCCGAGCGTGCAGCCTTGCTCGCTGCACGCCGAATGGGCGTGCCCAGCCTGTGCCTGCTGGACCTGTTCGGCCTGTGGGAGCGTGAGTGGCTGGTCCGCCCCGATTACGCCGACGCCCTGTGCGTGCTCAATCCGCAGGTGGCGGCCAACCTGGTGGCGGGCGGGCGACCGGCCGTTCAGGTCCACGTCACCGGCAACCCTGCCTTCGACAGCCTTCACGATGCGGCGGTGATTGCGCAGGGGCAGGCCTTGCGCCGCGACGCCGGCTGGTCCGCGCACCGCGCGCTGTTTTACGCGTCCTCTCCCGAGCCCCAGGAGGTCACCGGCCTGCCCGGGCGCGGCGACCCCGCCTGGCCGCGCCGCATCGAGGACCGGCTGGTGGAGGCCGTGCAGGCCGATCCGTCGCTCGCCCTGTGGGTGCGGCGCCACCCCAGCGAGGCGCCGGCCGACGACATCCAGGCGGCGGGCCATCCCCGCATCCGCGTTGCCGAGGGACCGCTGCACCCCTACCTGCATGCCTGCGACGAGGTGGTGGTGACCGTGTCCACCGTGGGCGTCGAGGCGCACCTCGCTGGCCGCAACGTGACGCAGGTGCGAGGCTCCATCCTGGACAGCCTGAGTCCTTACCTGACCATGGGCATCGCGCAGCGCGAGCTGCAGCTGCCGGAGATCGGCAGCCGGCTGGCGCAGACCGCGCCGGCCGCCGTCCCTGCCGCCCGCCCGGCGCAGGAACCGGCCGCAGCGCGCGTCCTGGACGTCGCGCGCGCGCTGGCGCGATCGCAGGGGACTGCGTGATGCGCCTCGCCGCCCTGTCGACCCAAGAGGCCCAGGCCCGTTTCGAGCGGCTGCCGCCCGCGCTGCGCATCGCCTCGCTCAGTCCCGCTTTTGCCGCCGCCGACGCCCAGCGCGACCCGACGCTGCGCTGCGTGCACGCCAGCCTGGAAGGTGGTGAGGCCGAGTGGATCCACTCGGTGCACCTGCGGCCCCTGGCGGGCCAGTCCGGTTTGTGGGGCGCGACTTCGCCCTATGGCTATGGCGGGCCGCTCACGCCGGCCACCGATGCGGCCTTCCTGGCCCGGGCCTGGGCAGCCTGGCAAGCCTGGTGCCGCGAGGAGGGCGTGCTGGCCGAGTTCTGCCGCTTCCATCCGCAGGCGTCCGCATCGCCGCGCGCTTTCGGGGGCACGGTCAAGGAGAACCGTCAGACGGTGTCGGTGGACCTGACCGTTCCCGAGGTGGCTGCAGGATTCAACAGTCTCACGCGCCGCAAGATCCGGCGCACGCAGCAGGCGGGCGTCCAGGCGCGCTGGAGCCGCGATCCGGCGGACTGGGCGCGTTACGCGCCGTTCTACCGCGACGCGATGCAGGACCTGCAGGCTGCGCCGTTCTATTACTTCCCCGACGCCTATTTCGAGGCCTTGTCGCGGCTGCCCTGCACCCACCTGCTGGTCTGCGAGCGCGAAGGCCGCTGGCTCTCGGCGGGCGTCTACCTTTTGGAGGGCGGGGTGGTCGAATACCACCTGGGGGCTAGCAGCCCCGAGGGCAAGGAGACCGGCACCCCCAGCCTGCTGCAGGCCGAAGCGGCCCGCTGGGGGCAGGCGCGCGGCGCGCATTCGCTCTATCTCGCGGGGGGCACCGACCCGTCGCCCGACAACCCCTTGTTGTTCTACAAACTGGGTTTTTCCCGGCGCACCCTGCCGTTTTCGGTGGGTGAGGCCGTCCACGACGACAATAGGTACTGGGCGGCGGCGGCTCGCCTGGGCTTTGACCGCACCCGCCCGCCTGCCCGACTCCTTCTTGACTGAAAGTGCTTCATGAGCCGTGATGCCCTCTGGGAAGAGATCTTCAGCACCCGTGCCTGGGGCCGTTATCCGCCGGAAGATCTCATACGCTTTTGCGCCCAGCGTTTTTATGCGCGCCAGCCTCGCAGCGACGTGAAGCTGCTCGAGGTGGGCTTCGGCACTGGCGCCAACCTCTGGTACTTCGCCCGCGAGGGCTTGGGCGTGCACGGCCTGGAGGGCAGCGAGGCTGGGGCCGCCCAGGCCCGTCAGCGCCTGGACACCGAGCTCCCGGGCTGGAACCGGGGCGAGGCCGACCGCCTGCGCGTGGGCGACATGTGCGACCCGCTGCCCTGGGCCGACAACCAGTTCGATGCGGTGATCGACAATGACGCCGTCACCTGCGTCGACCATGCCAGCGCCTGCCACGTGTACGCGCAGATGCACCGCGTGGCCCGCCCGGGCGGGTGGCTGTATGTGCGGACCCCCGCCGCCGGCACCTGGGGTGACGGCACCGGCGAGGCCCACGGGCACAACGCCTGGCGTTGCAGCGAAGGCCCCTTCGCCGGGACCGGGATCGTCCGCTTCGCCTCCGAGACCGACCTCGCTGACCTGTTCAAGCCCTGGAATGTGCTGCAGATCGAGCAGGTCTCGCGCACCCTGGAAAACCGCAGCCGGGTCCACGCCGAGTGGGTCATCATCGCCAGGAAGGCCGAGGCTTGAGCCCTTCAGGCGCCCTCATCGCGACCATCTGCGCGCGCGGTGGCAGCAAAGGGCTGCCTCGCAAGAACGTGCTGCCCTTCGCGGGCCTGCCGCTGATCGCACACAGCATCCGGCAGGCACTGGCCTGTCCGCAGATCCAGGGGGTCTACGTGTCCACCGACGATCAAGAGATCGCGCAGGTGGCGCGTGACCATGGCGCGCAGGTCCCCTACCTGCGCCCCGCCGAACTGGCCACCGACACCGCGGGCAAGCTGCCCGCGATCGAGCACCTGGCCGCGCACCTCGAGGCGGGCGGCATGCAGATCGCCACCATCGTCGACCTGCAGCCCACCTCGCCCCTGCGCAGCGCGCAGGACCTGGAGGCGGCCCTGGCCCTGCGCGGGCAGGCCGGCCTGGTGGTCAGCGTCACCCAGCCCTCCCACAATCCCTACTACACGCTGGTCGAGGCCGCGCCCGAGGGCGGTCTGCGCCTGTCCAAGCCCCTGGCTTCCGGCCAGGCCGTCGCCCGCCAGGCGGTGCCCGAGGTCTGGGGCCTCAACGGCGCGATCTATGTCTGGCGCCGCGATGCCTTGACCCGCGCGGTGCGCGAAGGCTTCTGGCGCGTGGACATGCGCCCCCTGGTCATGCCGCGTGAGCGCTCCATCGACATCGACGACCGCCTGGACTTCGACACCGCCGAGTGGCTCTACACGAGCGGGCGCACCGGCGCGACTCCCCCCCACGCACACGAGAAGCAGTCATGAAGCACGGCAAGGTCTTCGTCATCGCCGAGGCCGGCGTCAACCACAACGGCGACGTCGCCCTGGCCCTGAAGCTGGCGGACGCCGCCCAGGCAGCGGGTGCCGACGCCGTCAAATTCCAGACCTTCCGCGCCGAGGACGTGGTCACGCGCAGCGCCGCCACCGCCGATTACCAGCGCACCAACACCGGCGCCACCAGCCAGTTCGACATGATCAAGGCGCTCGAGCTGGACGAGGCCGGCCACGCCCGGGTCGCAGCGCACTGCGCGCGCATCGGTATCGAGTTCTTCTCCACGCCGTTTTCCGAACCGGCGGTGGACCTGCTAGTACGCCTGGGGGTGAAGCGCCTGAAGATCCCCTCGGGCGAGATCACCAACAAGCCGCTGCTGCAACACGCGGCCGCCACCGGCCTGCCGATGCTCATGTCCTCCGGCATGGCCACGCTGGACGAGGTGCAGCAGGCCGTGCAGTGGGTGCGCGAGGCGCGCGTGGCCGCGGGCCATCCTGCGACCGACGCCAGCACCTTGCACCTGCTGCATTGCACCTCGGCCTATCCGGCCCCGGCCGAGGCCCTGAACCTGCGGGCCATCCAGACCATGGCGCAGGCCACCGGGCTGCCGGTGGGCTACTCCGACCACAGCCAGGGCGTGGAGGCGGCCCTGGCGGCCGTGGCCCTGGGGGCGGCGCTGATCGAGAAGCACCTGACCCTGGACAAGGCCCTGCCCGGGCCCGACCACCGCGCCTCGGCCGACCCGCAGGAGTTCGCCGCCATGGTCCGCGGGATCCGCCTGGTGGAAGCCATGCGCGGTGACGGCGTCAAGCAGCCCACGCCGGTCGAGGCCAACACCCGCGACGTGGCCCGGCGCAGCGTGGTGCTGGCCGCGGCGCGTCCCCGTGGCCATGTCCTCACCGCCGCCGACCTGGTCCTGCGGCGTCCCGGCACCGGCATCCAGCCCGAGCACCTGGCCACGTTGCCGGGCCGGCGCCTGGCCGCCGATGTGGCCGCCGACACCACCCTCACCTGGGACCTGCTGGAAGGCGCCTGAACGATGCGCAAGGTCCTGTACGTCACCGGTACCCGCGCCGATTACGGCCTGATGGCGTCCACGCTCGCACGCATCGCGGCCCATCCCGCGCTGTCCCTGCAGGTGGCGGTGACCGGGATGCATCTGAGTGAAGCCTATGGCCTCACCGTGCGCGAGATCGAGGCCGCGGGCCTGCCCATCGTCGCCCGCATTCCGACCGGCGTGGACGAACGCAGCGCCGATGCCATGGCCCACGGGATCGGCCTGGCGGTGAGCGGTCTGACCGACGCCCTGCGCGAACAGGCGCCGGACATCGTCCTGCTGCTCGGAGACCGAGGCGAGATGCTGGCCGGCGCGATCGCGGCCCTGCACCGGGGTATTCCGATTGCCCACCTGCATGGCGGTGAGCGTTCGGGCACGGTCGATGAACCTGTACGCCACGCGATCAGCAAGCTCAGTCACTGGCATTTCGTGGCGACCGATGAATCCCGGGAACGGCTGGTTCGCATGGGGGAACGCCCCGAGCAGGTGTGGGTGACGGGCGCGCCGAGTCTGGACGGCATCCAGGCGGATGCTCGCCTCTCGCGCGAGGCCACGCTGCAGGCCCTGGGCCTGCAGGCTCACGATCGCTACGTCCTGATCGTGTTCCACCCGGTGGTGCAGGAGGCGAGCGACGCTTATGCGCAGACCCTGGCCCTGCGCACGGCCCTCGAGCGCAGCGTCCTTGCCAGTGGGCGCCAGGTGGTCTGGCTCGATCCCAACGCTGACGCCGGCGGCGGTGGCATCCTGAAGGCACTCGAGGGTGCGGGCGTGCGCCGGATCCGGCATCTGGGGCGTCACACCTACCTCAGTGCTTTGCGCCATGCCGATCTGCTGGCAGGCAACTCGTCCTCGGGCATCATCGAGGCCGCCAGCTTCGGCACCCCGGTGGTGAACGTCGGCAGCCGCCAGAACGCACGCCAGCGCAATGCCAACACGCGTGATTGCGAGCCGATGCCGCAGGCCATCGAATCCGCCCTGCAGGCCCAGCTGGCGCATGGGCCCTACGCGCCCGCCAACGTCTACGGCGACGGCCGTGCCGGCGAGCGCATCGTCAGCCTGCTGGCGACGCAGGACTTCGCCCCGGACCTGATGAACAAGGTCAACACCTACTGACGCCCCGAGCCACCGCCATGAATGCCGATACCTTCCATGCCTTGCGCGTGCCCGTGACCCTGCCCTGGAAGCAGGCGCTCACCGTGATGGACGACACCGCCCAGGGCGTGCTGCTGGCGGTCGACGGCCAGGGCCGCCTGGTGCGCACCATCACCGACGGCGACCTGCGCCGCGCCGTGCTGGCCGAGGTGCCCGCCGACAAGACCCTGGCCGACCTGCCCGGACGCGAACCCCTGGTGGCCGACGAAAACGCCTCGCCCGCCGAGTTGCAGCAACGCATGAACGCGCTGGGCATCCTGCACGTGCCGGTGGTGGATGGCGCCGGCCGGCCCGTCGATCTCGTGTCCGCGCGCGAGCTCGCCTCCCGCATCTGGCTGTCTTCGCCCCACCTGGGGCAGGAGGAGAGCGCCTTCGTCGAGGAGGCCTTTCGCACCAACTGGATCGCGCCCCTGGGCCCCCATGTGGACGGCTTCGAGCGCGAGCTCGCCGCGCTGGTGGGCACCGGTCACGCCGCCGCGGTCAGCTCCGGCACGGCGGCCATCCACCTGGCGCTGATCCTGCTGGGTGTGAAGCCGGGCGACACGGTGTTCTGCTCCTCGCTCACCTTCGTGGGCAGCGCCAACCCGATGCTGTATTGCGGGGCGAAGCCGGTGTTCATCGACTCGGAGCCCGACACCTGGAACATGTCGCCGGCGGCCCTGGAGCGCGCCTTGGCCTGGGCGAAGGCCGAGGGCCGCCTGCCCAAGGCGGTGGTCATCGTGAACCTGTACGGCCAGAGCGCCGACATGAACGCCCTGCTGCCGATCTGCGAGCGCCATGGTGTGCCCGTGCTGGAGGACGCCGCCGAGTCGCTGGGGGCCTCCTACCAGGGCCGACCCAGCGGCACCTTCGGTCGCGTGGGCATCTTCTCCTTCAACGGCAACAAGATCATCACCACCTCCGGCGGCGGCATGCTGGTGTCCGAGGACGCCGGCCTCATGGCCCATGCCCGCAAGCTCGCCACCCAGGCGCGCGAGCCTGCGCCGCACTACGAGCATGTGGAGATCGGCTTCAACTACCGTATGAGCAATGTGCTGGCGGGCATCGGACGCGGCCAGCTCAAGGTGCTGGCGCAGCGCGTCGAGCAGCGCCGTCGTGTGTTCGAGATCTACCGCGAGGCCCTGGCCGACCGGCCCGAGGTGCAGTGGATGCCCGAGCCCGCCGGCTACCGCTCCACGCGCTGGCTCACCTGCTTCACCCTGGGGGGCGCCGACGGCCCGGTGCGCCGTGATCGTCTGCTGCGCGCGCTGGAGCGCCATGCCATCGAGGCGCGGCCCGTGTGGAAGCCGATGCACCTGCAGCCCCTGTTCTCTGGCGCGCCGTACTTCCCCCATGCAGCCGGCGACGATGTATCGGCGCGGCTGTTCGAACGGGGCATCTGCCTGCCCTCGGGGTCCAACCTCACCGATGCCGAGATCGAGCGCGTGATCGGTCACCTGCGCCGGCTGCTGGTGCAATCCGCCTCCGACGATGCCGTTTCGTAAGCACACCCTGGCCGTCCTGGCTGCCGACCTGCTGCTCGTCGGCCTGGCCTGGGCCATCGCCTTCTGGCTGCGGTTCAACCTGGACGTGCCGCCTGAGTTCGCGCAGATGGCGTGGGTCACGCTCCCGCTGTCCCTGGCCCTGTATGGGGTGATGCTGGTGTTCCTGCGCGTGCCGCGCCAGGTCTGGCGCTTCACCGGCCTGCACGAGTTGCGACAGCTTGCAAGGTGCGTGGCGGTGGCGGGCCTGCTGGCCGCGGCGGCGGTCCTGATGTTGCGCGTACCGCAGTTTCCCCGCTCGGTGCTGCTGCTGCACCCGCTGATCGCCCTGGCCCTGATGGCGGCGGCCCGCGCTGCCCAGCGCAGCCTCCATGAACGCCGGCACGATGTGCCGGGCGGACGCCGGATCCTGGTGGTGGGCACCCTGCAGGAGGCCGCCGAGGCCCTGCGTGTCCTCAAGGGCGCCGCGCAATGGCTGCCCGTGGGCATCGTGTCCCCGGACCGCACGGAAGTCGGACGGACCTTGCAGGACCTGCATGTCCTGGGCACGCTGCAGGACATCGCCGACCTCTGCCAGGACGAGGATGTCCAGACGGTGCTGGTGGCCAGTGCCACCGGGTCTCCCGCGCGCCGCGAAGCCTTGCTCAATGTGAACGTGGCCCGCCTGACGGTGCTGACCCTGCCCCGGCCCGACCAGTGGATCCAGGGCGACGGCTCCGTCCCCCGACGGATCGAACTGGAGGACCTGCTCGGGCGCGCGCCGGTGCAGCTGGATGTGGCAGGCCTGTCGGCCATGGTCTCCGGCCAGACGGTGCTGGTGACGGGGGCGGGGGGCTCCATCGGCTCGGAGTTGTGCCGCCAGATCGCCCGCCTGGGCGCGGCGCGCCTGGTGTGCGTGGATGTTTCCGAATACGCGATCTACCAGCTGGAGCAGGAACTGCGCGAAGCACACCCGCAGATGCGCGGCCTCTACTACACCGCCAATGTGCGCGAGGCCGAACGCCTCGAGGCCATCGTCGCGCGCGAGCGCCCGTCGGTGATGTTCCATGCCGCGGCCTACAAGCATGTGCCCCTGATGGAGCAGCTCAATGAGATCGAGGCGGTGCGCACCAACGTGCTGGGCACCCTGAACGCCGCGCGGGTCGCCGGCGTGCAGGGCGTGCGCCGCTTCGTCATGGTCTCCACTGACAAGGCGGTCAACCCGACCAACGTCATGGGTGCGAGCAAGCGCCTGGCCGAACTGGTGGTGCAGGGCGTGGCGGCTTCGTACCCGGACACGGACTACGTGTCGGTGCGCTTTGGCAACGTGCTCGGGTCCAGCGGCTCGGTCGTGCCCTTGTTCACGGCGCAGATCGCGCGCGGCGGGCCGGTGACCGTCACCCACCCGGACATCGTGCGCTATTTCATGACCATCCCGGAGGCGGCGCAGCTGGTGTTGCAGGCCGGCCTCATGGGGCGCTCGGGGCAGATCTTCGTCCTGGACATGGGAGAGCCGGTGAAGATCGCCGAACTCGCACGCCTGCTCATACGACTGTCCGGCCGCACCGAGCAGGAAATCCCGATCACCTACACCGGCCTGCGCCCGGGCGAGAAGCTGTACGAGGAGCTGCTCGCTGACGATGAGACCACGCTACCCACGCCCCATCCCAAGCTGCGGGTGGCGCGCGTGTCGGGCCAGCTGGCCATGGATGTCGATGCGGTGGTGCGCTGGGTGGCGTCCGCCGGACCGGCGCCGTCCGATGCGGACCTGCGCGCCTGGTTGCGAGGTTACGTGCCGGAGTACCAGCCGCCCCGCTGAGGGGACCGCTCAGTCGCCCGTGATCCCGTTGCGGGCCAGCAGGTCACCCACCAGTTCGAGGCGTACCAAGGGATTGTCCAGCTCCATGAGGCGCTGTTTCACGCTGGTGGGCATGGGCAGCAGCTCGCACCAGCGGTTGGCCACCCAGCCGCAGTCCGCCAGGGCCCAGGGCTCTCGCACAGGCATCTCGCCGCCGGCCTCTGCCGTTTGCGCCTGCAGGGTCTCCAGCAAGCGGCCCAGCGCCTCGGCCGTGGGCTGCAGGTCGTCCGGCACCGGGACGCTCAGGTCGTCCGAAATCTGTTCCACATCCGCGACCCAGAGACCATGCTTGAGTTGCTCGCTGGACTGGATCCGGAACCGCTGGGTGCCGTGTGCCCGGATCATCATCAGGCCCGGCTGCGGGGCTTCCACCGCGGCCAGCGTGGCCAGCGTGCCGACGGCGGCAAATCCTTCCTGCGGACGCCCGGGCTGGCGCACCTCCTGGCCTTGCGTGAGGCAGACCACGCCGAAGGGGGCACCGGTCTTCTGGCAGCGGCGGATCATGTCCAGGTAGCGCACCTCGAAGATGCGCAGCGGCAGCAGGCCGCCTGGAAACAGGACGGTCCCCAGGGGAAACAGGGGCAGGGATTGCAAGGTCAAGGCCGCGTTCACATTGTTCACCACGTCAGGTCGCTATCATCCCACGAGCTTCCTGCCCACCCTTTACATGCTCTACCAGATCGTTTCCCTGCTGCTGGACGTTGTCATCGGTCTCATCGGGGGCGCCTGTTTGCTGCGTCTTTACATGCAGCACCAGCGTGTGCCTTTTGGGAACCCGCTCGGCCGCTTCGTCTTCGCGGTGACCGATTGGCTGGTGCTGCCGCTGCGCCGCGTGCTGCCCGCCCTGGGACGCTGGGACACGGCCAGCCTGGTGGGTGCGTGGTTGCTGGAGCTCCTGCAGGTGCTCGTGCTGTGGCTGCTCGCCGGCGCGGGCGCTGCGGCCGTGCTGCTGCCCCTGGCGGCGCTGTTCGGGGTGCTGCGGCTGGCGATCTCCTCGCTCACCGTGATGATCATCGTGTCGGCGCTGCTGTCCTGGGTACAGGCCAGCCAGCATGGGCAGGGCTCCTTGACGGCGGACATCCTGGACCGGCTGTCGGCGCCGCTGCTGCGGCCCTTCCGGCGCGTGCTGCCGATGGTGGGCGGGATCGACCTGTCACCGCTGGCCCTGCTGCTCGTGCTGCAGATCGCGGGGATCGTGCTCGCCTGGGTGCAGGCGAGCGTGCTGCGCTGATCAGGCCACCGCGTCGCCCGGCTGGCGCTGCAGCATGGCCAGGGCGTGGGCCACGGTCTTGCGCAGCTCGCGACGGTCGCAGATGAAATCGACCGCCCCTTTTTGCTGCAGGAACTCGGCGCGCTGGAAGCCCTCGGGCAGGGTCACGCGCACGGTGGACTCGATCACGCGGGGACCGGCAAAACCGATCAGGGCCTTGGGCTCGGCGATCACGATGTCGCCCATGAAGGCAAACCCTGCGCTCACGCCACCCATGGTGGGGTCGGTGAGCACGCTGACATAGGGCAGGCCCTTTTGCGCCAGGCGGGTCAGGGCCGCATTGGTCTTGGCCATCTGCATCAGCGACAGCAGCCCTTCCTGCATGCGTGCGCCGCCGGTGGCGGTGAAGCAGACGAAGGGCACCTTCTGGTCGATCGCGGTCTGGACGCCACGTACGAAGCGCTCTCCGACCACGCTGCCCATGGAGCCGCCCATGAAGTCGAACTCGAAGGCGGCAGCCACCAGGTTGATGCTGTGGACAGCGCCGCCCATGACGACCAGGGCATCGGTCTCGCCCGTGTTCTCCAGGGCCTCCTTCAGGCGCTCGGGATACTTGCGGCTGTCCTTGAACTTCAGGGGGTCGACCGGCAGCACCTCCTGCCCGATCTCGTAGCGGCCCTCGGCGTCCAGGAAGGCGTCCAGGCGCTTGCGCGCCGAGATGCGGTGATGGTGGCCGCAGGTGGGGCAGACGTTCTGGTTCTGGGCCAGGTCGGTGTTGTAAAGCACCGATTCGCAGCTGGGGCACTTGACCCACAGACCCTCGGGCACGCTGCGGCGCTCGGTCGGGTCGGTGGGCTGGATCTTGGGGGGGAGGAGCTTTTCGAGCCAGGACATAGGGAACTCCTTGGATGCGCGATTTTACGCGTCGAGGGCCTGACGGATCTCGCCCAGAAAGCCGCCTGCCGCGGCCACCACCTGATCGCGCGGCAGCTCGCCGACGATCTGGATCAGGCGGGTGCCGATCACCACCGCATCGGCCACCCGGCCGATGGCGCGCGCGGTCTGGGCGTCGCGGATGCCGAAGCCCACGCCCACCGGAATCTTCACGTGCTGGCGAATGCGCGGGAGCATCGCCTCCACCGCGCCGGTGTCCAGGTGGCCCGCGCCGGTCACGCCCTTGAGCGAGACGTAGTAGACGTAGCCGCTGGCCACGCGCGCGACCTGCTGCATGCGCGTCTCGGTGCTGGTGGGTGCCAGCAGGAAGATCAGGTCCATGCCATGGGCCCGCAGGTCGGCGGCGAACTGCTCGCACTCCTCGGGCGGGTAGTCGACGATCAGCAGGCCGTCGACCCCGGCCTGCGCGCAGTCGCGGATGAACGCGCCCTGGCCGTGTTTGAGGTCGTAGCGTTCCACCGGGTTGGCATAGCCCATGAGGACCACCGGGGTGGTGGTATTGCCCTGCCGGAATGCGCGCACCATGGCCAGCACCTGGGCCATGCCCACGCCCATCGCCAGCGCTCGCTCGCCCGCCTTCTGGATCACGGGGCCGTCGGCCATGGGGTCGGAGAAGGGCACGCCCAGCTCGATGATGTCGGCGCCCGCATCCGCCATCCCCTGCATCAGGGCGGGCGTGAGGTCGGCATAGGGAAAGCCGGCGGTGACGTAGGGGATCAGTGCCTTGCGGCCCTGCTGCTTCAGGCGTTCGAAGGTGGCGGCGATGCGGTTCATGGCTTGAAGTCCACCACGTGGGTCTCGCCCTTGACGCTTTGCCCCCGGCAGCTGGGGCGGCAGTAGAAATCGGCCTGTGACAGGTCGGCCACGGTGCCGATGTCCTTGTCGCCGCGCCCGGACAGGTTCACCAGGAGGCTCTGGTCGCTGCGCATCGTCTTGGCCAGCTTCATCGCGTAGGCCAGCGCGTGGCTGGACTCGAGCGCGGGGATGATGCCCTCGGTACGGCACAGGTAGTGGAAGGCGTCGAGTGCCTCGCTGTCGGTCACGCCCACGTATTCGGCGCGGCCGATGTCTTTCAGCCATGCATGCTCCGGGCCGACGCCGGGGTAATCGAGTCCCGCGCTCACGCTGTGCGTCTCGGTGATCTGGCCGTTCTCGTCCTGCAGGATGTAGGTGCGGTTGCCATGCAGCACGCCGGGGCTGCCCCGTTGCAGCGAGGCGGAGTGCTTGCCGCTGTCCAGGCCCTCGCCCGCGGCCTCCACGCCGATCAGGCGCGTGCCCTGGTGCGGGATGTAGGGGTGGAAGATCCCCATCGCGTTGCTGCCGCCGCCCACGCAGGCGATCACGGCGTCGGGCTGGCGGCCGGTCATCTCCGGCATCTGCACCAGGCACTCCTGGCCGATCACGCTCTGGAAGTCGCGCACCATCATCGGGTAGGGGTGCGGGCCCGCCACCGTGCCGATGATGTAGAAGGTGTTCTCCACGTTCGTGACCCAGTCGCGCATGGCCTCGTTCAG
>JACCDP010758103.1_pt1 | contig 17894 bp, 7 predicted proteins | sample 7445841 | NCBI WGS metagenome assembly JACCDP01 (sample SAMN15323441, study PRJNA562643) | freshwater metagenome | isolation source: river surface water | place: USA:Blue River Watershed | collected 2017-08-17
CAGACCGACACCGACGGCACCTACGGCAAGTTCAGCATCAACGCCGCCGGCGCCTGGACCTACACCTCAGACGATGCGCTGAACCAGCTCGATGCCGGCCAGGTCGTCACCGACACCTTTGCGGTTACCACCAGCGACGGCGGCACGGTCAACGTGGTCATCACCATCACCGGCACCAACGACCTGGCCGCGCTCGGCGGCGAGACCACCACGTCCCTCACCGAGACTGATGCCACGCTGAGCACCAGCGGCACGCTCACGCTGGCTGATCTGGACGCCACCGACGCCACTGTCGTTGCCCAGACCGACACCGACGGCACCTACGGCAAGTTCAGCATCAACGCCGCCGGCGCCTGGACCTACACCTCAGACGATGCGCTGAACCAGCTTGATGCCGGCCAGGTCGTCACCGACACCTTTGCCGTCACCACCGGCGACGGCGGCACGGTCAACGTGGTCGTCACCATCACCGGCACCAACGACGCCCCCACGGCCGTCAATGACACCAACACGGCTAGAGAACCGGGGGGTACCACCACTTCGAGCTCCGCGTACCCGGCCGTGAACGCCAGCGGAAACGTCCTCACCACTTCCCCCGGCGCCGACGTCGACCCTGACTCCTCGCTCGCGGTGTCATCCTTCAAGATCACGGGCTCCGGCACCGACTTCGCCTCGGGGAGCAGCATAGGCGGGTCCTTCGGTAGGATGCAGATCAACGCCGACGGCAACTATATCTACACCCCCTACAACAACTCGGGGACCTCGACAGCCGTAGCGAACACGAACGCGCTGGAAGCGGGGGCAAAAGGCTACGACTCCTTCACCTACACCGCGAGGGAGAGCACCAGCCCGTTCGCCACCAGCACCGCCACGCTGATCATCGAGGTCACAGGGTCGGACGACGCCATCGCGCTCACTGCCAATCGTTACGGCACCGATGTCGAAAGCGGCGGCGGCCCCGTGGCACTGGAAGATACCAACGCAAGCGATGACAACTTCGCCGTAACCGCCTGGGAGGCGAGCGACATCAACACAGCCAATGGTTGGACATACACCGCCACCATTGGAGCAACAGGCAGACATACCGGCGACACGCTCAGCATGTCGTGGGCAGGCGGCGTCGACCCCAATGGCATCTTCGATGCAGTGTGGGACGGGGCAACCTACACCCTCACAGTTACCCCAAAGGCCACGGCCTCCGCAACTGACGCATACGCCCATCGCGCGGAAGTCTTTGCCGCCATGCAGTTTGAGGCTGTGGATGGCGCCAGCATCGGCGACCGAGAGATCCGCTATTCAGTGAAGGCCGCCACTTCCGCCGGTGGATTGGTCTCCAACGTGATCACCCAGCAGGTGACCGTCATCAACGAGGTGGGATTCGCACAACCCGAGCCTTCCAGCGCCCCCGAAAACGCAAGCAGTGCCACCACGTTGTCTCTGCTGGGCGTAACAGGCACTCCCACCTGGCGCATCCTGCCAGGGGAGGACGCCGCAAGCTTCTCCTTGACTGGCAATACACTGTCCCTGGCCCCGCAGAACTATGAAAGTCCGCAAGACGTTGGCGCCGACAACACCTATCGCGTGCAGGTGGAAGGCATCGCGGACGGCGTCGTGAGCAGTGGCTGGGTCACGATGCAAGTGACCAACGAGAATGACCCACCCTCCGGACTGCCCACCATCCTGGGCGCGGCGGAAGAAGACCAAGAACTCAGCGCTGGCACGAGTGACCTCAAGGATGAGGACGGCATTGCCACGGGCAGTGGCACGCCATTGTCCGGCGCGCCGGTTCAAGGCATGTCGCTGACGGCCAGTGGGGCTGCTGTCAAGGATGACGACGGTGCGGGGATATTCAGCTATCAGTGGTTGCGCGACGGCGCAGTCATTGCCGGCGCCACCAACCCCACCTACATGCTGGGTGACGCCGACGTGGGCAAGCGGATCAGCGTGCGGGTGAGCTACACCGACGGGCTGAACAACACGGAGACGGTGACGAGCGCTGCCACATTGGCAGTACTCAACGTCAATGATGCCCCCGCCGGCGCACTCACCATCACTGGCACCCCCACGGAAGATCAACAGCTCACCGTTGTTTCCACCCTGGCCGATGCCGATGGCCTGGGCACGCTCAGCTACCAGTGGCTGCGCGCCGGCAGTGCCATCAGCGGCGCGACCGGCACCACCTACACGCTCGGCGATGCCGATGTGGGCAGCGCCGTCAGCGTGCGCGTGCGCTACACCGACGGCCAGGGCCATGCAGAGGAAGTCATCAGCGCTGCCACCGGCGCTGTGGCCAACGTGCCCGATGCCCCCACGCTGGGAGCGTCTTCGTTCACTGCCAATACCACGACGCCCTATCCCACCGAACACAGCACAACGCCCATCCCCGTGACCATGGCTTCGCTGCTGAGCAGCCTGACCCTGCAAGATGCCGACGGCGATCTGTCCGGGCTGAAGGTGGCCTCCCTCGCCAGCGGCACCTTGACGGTGAACGGGGTGAGCTACTCCAGTGCAAGCCTGGCGAGTGTGCCCACTCTCACTGCGGTCAGCAACGTGAGCTGGACGCCCGGCACCGGCAACGACCTCAACGGCCTGGCCACCGCCTTCACGGTGCGTGCACTGGACTCGACGGGATTGACGTCATCCACGGCCAACGTGCAGTTCAATCTCACGCCGGTGAATGATGTGCCGGTGCAGACCTTGGCAGCGGACTCTTCCGACGCAACAGGCCGGGTGGCAGGCTGGACCAGCGTTGTTAAAACTCCTGTCACCATCACCTTTGCCGACATCTTGACAAGATCCCTCGCGCAAGGACTGTTATCCGATCCGGACGGTATCAGTGACATCGTGGCCTTCCGGGTCACTGCGGTGAATACGAACTTCACCACGTTTACGGTTGGTGGTACGCCTTACACCAACACCTCCGTCAGATCCAGCACCAGCGTTGCCCTGATCACCGAGACCGCCAGCGCCGTCTGGACACCGCTCGAGACAGTGGCTGCTGGCTATACCAACGTCATCCGCGTCGTTGCCATCGATGCTGCCGGCACCAGTGCCAACCCCAACATCACCCGGACCAACTCCTTCAACGATACAGAGGCCTCGAGGGCCGCGGCGATCCGCCTCCAGATGACGGCCACCAAGAGCCTCGAGCTCTCGGTCACCGCCGCAGAAGACGGTATTGGCTCCCTTGCCATGGGGGACGGGGTTGCGTCAGGAGCCAGCAGCGGCAGTGAGCTCAGCCTGACGTCGGCGGTGGAGGAACCCCTCGTATCCCTCGTGGGGTCGCCGACGGCGTTCACGTTCAGCGACCTGGTGGCGTGAGGTGGCGGAGCAGCGTCAGTGGCAGTTCGCGCATGGCTCGGTGCAAATGAGATGACACAGCATCAAACGCTCGACACACAGATCCTTCAACTGATCGTCGCCATGTTCAACGCCGCGCCCGGCGCAGACGTCCTTGCCGAGCTGCGCAGCGCACTGACGGGCGGTGAGAGTGTCGAGGCGCTGACGCGCAATCTTGTGCGAACAGACGTCTTCAGGTCGCTTTATCCCGACTCGCTCGACACCGTGGAATTCTCTGCAAAGTTTGCTCTGAGTGTGCTGGGATCAGAAGTAGGTCCCTCGCAGTTGGCCTCGGCCATTGGGGAGATTGCCGCGCTGCAGCGGCTCGGGCTCGACAGGGCACAAACCATGCTGCGGGCCATCGATGCCCTGTTGACCGTGGCGCCAACGAGTGCCGAGTGGGGCAAGGCACGCCAGGCCTTCGAGAACAAGGTCAAGGTGGCAGCGTACTACTCGATCGAGAGGCTCAAAAGCGCACAGACGCTCGAGGAACTCCAGAAGGTGGTCGAGCCGGTCAACAGCAGTCCATGCTCTGTCGAAGCAGCCATCCGGCAGATTGACGGCCTGCCATCCAGCCACGTCATCCTGGTGGTGTTGCCTGATTTGCAAACGGACACCGGCGTCACCAACACCTTGAAACATGGCGGGCTTACCCGGGACAACACAGTCGGTATCTCGGGGACGGTGTCGGATCCAGACAACGTGACCGCAGTTGAGGTGCTGGATGGCGCCATTGTGCTGGGCAGGACGTCGGTGTCCGAAGACGGCACCTGGCAATTCACTACCGCGGCCCTGGCCAATGGCGAACACGCATTGACTGTCCGCACCCTTGGCTCCGCGTGTGCTGCCGTGACTTCATCGCCGATTGTCTTCTGGGTAGATGCCACTGCTCCGGTGTACCTGGCCAGTGCCAACGTGGCTGAAAACTTTCCCACCAACGCGACAGCCTACACCCCGACAGCCCGTGATAACGTGGCTGTCACCGATTACGCCCTTGACACCAGCGTGGCCGACAACGCCAGGTTCAGCCTCGACACCACCACAGGCGCGCTGCGTTTCATCGCCAACCCCGACTTCGAGTCCCCTGGCAGCGCTGCCGGCAGCAACAGCTACACCGTCAAGATCACAGCCAGCGATGCCGCTGGCAACAGCGCGGGGCAGACGGTGACCATTAACGTCACCGACGTAGACGAGTTCGATGTGTCGGTGCCGGCGGATGCCAACACCGCCACCGATGGCATCAGCGAGAACGTGGCCGTAGGCACTGCCGTGGGCATCACCCTCCGTGCCAGCGATGACGATGCCACCCGCAACGTGGTGAGCTACACCTTCACCGACGGTGGCAACCCCGATGGGCTGTTTGCCATCGACAGCAGCAGCGGCGTCATCACCACCGCCAAGGCCATCGACCGCGAGACCCACGGCGCGACCCGCAGCATCACCGTGCTGGCCACCAGCGAAGACGGATCCACCAATGCCGCCAGCTTCACCATCGCCATCCACAACGACGCCACCGAGACGAGAACGCTGTCTGTCGATCTCCTCAATGGCGGCGGCACGGTTTCACGGGTCGAAAACACGCCCAGTGCTTCAGACACCGCCGTGGTGGCCCGCCTGCGGGCAACGGGTGAGGCGGCCACTTTTGCACCCGGTGTGTTGTCGTGGCACCTGGTGTCGGTGAATGGAAGCCCAGCAACGGACGCGGCGCGCTTCACCCTGGACCCTGACGGCACTCTCCGCTTCAACGCGGCCAACTACGAAGAAGCCTTCCTGCATGGCCGACGCCAGGAAGGCACCGAAGACGTTGACAACGACTACACCGTGGCGGTGGTGTTGCGTGACATAGACGGCAATGCATCGACCCAGACCGTGGTGCGTGTTCAAGTGCAGGACAACGACGACGAGACTTTGCCCGGCACGCAAACCATCGATGCCACCGATGTGCGGACCGCCGTCGATGAACACACCGGCAGCGGCGCGGCCACCCCCGTGGCCGTGGCCCAGTTGACGTTTGCGAATGCCATCGGCCTGGCGCACTGGTCTTTGCCTACCACGGCGACGGCAGCGGGCTTCAGCGTCTCGGACACGGGTTCGGTGGTATTCACCCCACCCAACCGCGAAGCCGCCGAGTTCGACGGCCGCGATCGCAACAACCCTGACGACTGGTTGTTTTCTGCCCTGGTGACCGGCATCGACGACGATGGCAACGTGGAGGAGCGCACCGTGTCGGTGCGCTTGGACAACGTTGTCGAGGGCACAGGCCTGCGCTTCAACGAAGCGGACAACCCGGTTGCCGTGGCCGAAAGCACGGACGTGCCGGCCGTACCGGTAAAGGTGTTGAGCGTGCAAGGCGCCATTGGCACGGTCACCTGGGTGCTGTCCGGCGCCGACAAAGACCGCTTTCAGCTCGGGGCCGACGGCATCAGCCTGAACCTGGCGACCTCGGACTTTGAGGCTGGATGGAACGATGGCACACGCGGCGCCGGCCACGATGACGATGACAACACCTATTCCGTGTCGGTGACGGCCATTGACCGCGAAGGGCAGCAGATCACGCGGGCCCTTGACGTCAACGTCACCGATGTCGTCGAGACTCCCACCGGTACCGGCGTTGCCGGCTTGGTGCATGCCACCACCGTGGGTAGCGATCGCAACGCCACCGTCACCGCAAACATCGCCGAGAGCACGGCACCCACCCTGCTGGGCACGCCAGTGTTCACCGGTGCCATTGGTGCGGTGACTTGGCGAGTGCTGGGCCAAAGCGACGGACGGGCCAACGACTTTGATGAAGAAGACATGGTCTTCGACGCAGAAGGCCGGGTGTACCTGAACGCGCTGGACTTCGAGAACCCAGCCGGCAGGGCTGGAAGCAATGCCTATCAGCTGGGCCTGCTGGGCTTGGACAGCGACGGCAATGAGCGCCAGGTGGTGTGGAACATTACCGTGGTGGACCGCCCCATGGCCATTGCCATCACCACGGCCGATGCCAGCGTGCCGCTGACCACCACCACCCAGGCCAACGGCAACCTCCGCAGCAGCGTGTCGGTGCTGGAGCGCGTGGGCAGCGACACCTCTGCCTACGTGTTCAACGCGCAGCTGGATACGGCAGCAAGGTTTGACAGCCCGGCAGGCACGGCCTTGGTGTGGACGGTGGACAGCACCTACAAAGACCATGCGCTGTTCACCTGGAACGACACGAACAAAACCTTGACCCTGGCAGCCAAGGACCGCGAAGACTCGCGGAGCTCCGAAGGAACCAGTGTGTACAGCGTGCGCCTGGTGGCTACCGACAGGCGCGATGGCACTGCACTGCAAGTGGCGCAGCACGAGCTGGCCGTCACCATCGACGACGTATTGGAGAGCAGAAACCTGGTGATCGGTGCTGACATCGACAACGTGGTCTATTCGTTCGCAGAAGGCGAAGACGCCGTCGTCGGTGTCTTCAGCCTGGCCAACACTTCCGATCTGCCCGTCGGCAAGGTGACGTGGACGGTGGAAAGCGATAACCGGTGGATGTACTACGTGGAAGAACTGCCCGGCAACACCTTCCGGGTGAGCATGCCGGGGCTGGATCGCGCTGAACTGGGGGGCTCACACAGCTTCACGGTGCATGCCACCGATGCGCAGGGTAATACCGACACCGAGCTGGTGAACGTTGAGCTGCGCAGTGCGCCTTTCCAGCTGACCAACCCGACGGTTGTTGAGATCCAGGAAGGCGTTGCAACCAGCCTGGCACTGCGGGTGGACACCCTGCCCGGCACTGGGGTGACCTGGTCAGTGCTGAGCAGCGCAGACGATCTGAACAAGCTGCTGCTGACCCAGCCCAATGCCGACGGGGTGGCTGAGCTCAAGGTGCAGGACTACGAATCACTCGTCACCAATGTCGAGGGTCACCGCGGCTACCAGGTGACGCTGGTGGCCACATCGGCTGATCTGGACTACATCGCGCGCAAAGTGATCGAGGTTCGGGTGACCGACGCGCCCATTGTCATTGCCCCCAGCAAAGGCACGCCCGACCCAGGCAACCCCGCAGTGCAGGTGCTGCAGATCGCCGAGAACGTCGACACCAGCAGCAACGATGCCATCGTGACCACGCTGGCCCTGCGTGCGCTGGCCACTGACGACACCCTGACCGGCACGCTGCGTTGGCGGCTGGAAGGGAGTGACACCGCCCGCTTCGAGCTGAATCAGGCCACCGGCCACCTGCGTCTGAAGACTCAGAACTTCGAGCACGAGGACCCGGCCAATCCGGACCCGGCAGCTGACGACACGTATGAAGTCACGCTGGTGGCCGAAGACATGGCCGCCGATGGCACCACCGTCCTGCAGAGTGCGCGGCAGGCGTTTCGGGTGGAGGTGCAGAACCTTGACGAGGATGATCGCTTCTTCCTGATCACCCTTGGGCCGGACGACTGGTCGAGCACCGATCCCTACAACCGCGATGAGACCGAAGCCATCGTGGTGCAACTTGGGACTTTCGGCGACGCCCCGAATGGGGCGATCACCTGGTTGGTGACGCTGACGAACGGCGGCACCGCATTGCCCGGTGAGGCGTTCACCGTCAGCAACAACGTGCTGACGATTCATCCGCTGGACTGGGAAGCCTATGGCTCCATTGATGACGGCCGCATAGTCGTCAGCATCGATGGCCGCGACGAGGAGGGGACGCTCTCTGGTGGCGGTTTTTCCGGCCCTGTGGGCTTCACCCTTCGCACCGTCGACGTCAACGAGCCGCGCACGCTCACTCTTCAGCGCTTGCCCACGGGCCCCCTGCTCTGGAATGAAAACGACACCACGGTGTCGTGGGTGCCTGAGGGTGTCCTGGCCACCTTGCCGAACGGCGCCCGGCCATCCTTGCCCGCCACGCCCTACTCGTTCAGCAAGGTCGATTCCGGCAGCGCCGGCAGCTTTGGCGCAGACCATGCGCGCTTTGCGGTGAACGCCGGCACGGGTGCCGTGACATTGCTTGCGCCGCTGGACCGCGAGTCGCCCGTTGACGCCGACGCCGACAACACCTACCACGTCACCCTGCGTGTGCAGGATCAGGACGGCAACTCGGCAACGCACACCCTGGCGGTGCAGATCGCCGGGGTGGATGAGCCCGCCACCCTGCAGATTCAGCGTGGCGGCGTTGCGCTGGCCGACGCGGCACCGATCACCCTGTCGGAAAACGACTTCTTCACCACCACGCTGACGGCCGTGGCATCCCCCACCACCCCGGCCCGCGGCGCCCTGCACTGGAGCCTGGTGGGTGAAATACCGGAGGGCCTCGAGATCAACCCTTCCACCGGCGTGCTCAGCTGGACGGGGGCCAACCACGAGGCGACCACTGGCGGCATGGTCACCGCCACCGTGCGCGTGACCGACAGCGACATCGGGCCTGGGGGCTTTTCCCCCAACGAGGCCACCGAAACCATCACGTTCCAGATCGCGGACCGCGCTACCGAGGTGCAGGTCGCCGGCGGCTATCGGCAAGTGCTTGCCGAGCGCACTGACTTCCAGGTGGCCGTGAGTCTGGTCGATGACGGCTCCAGCACGCCCAGAGCCGACGTTGTCTGGTCGCTGGCCGGCGAGGATGCCAACGACTTCGTGTTCGACGGCAGCACCCTGCGCTGGAACACCGCGGGCAACGGGGGCCTGCCTGACCACGAAACGCCGAAAGACGGCCCGACCAGCACGGGCGGCGACAACGTGTACCAGGCCACCCTGGTGGCCACCCAGGCAGGCACCAGCGTTGAGTTGGCGCGCCAGTTCTTTCAACTGAGTGTGAGCAACTTGACGCTGGCAGCCTCCATCACTGCGGATGAATACTCGGTGGGCATCGCCTTCAATACGGAGGCAACACGGTCGGTTGCGACGCTGTCCAGCATTTTCATCAGCAACCCCGAGGAAGGCGGGGCGGCAGAGCTCCAGTGGGACATGGCACGCATGACCGCGGCCGGTTGGCAGTTGGATGGCGACCCGACCATTCGCCGAATTGAAGGCACCAACACCTACAGCAGCTTCACCTTTGTGCCGGCCGAAGCCGGCTCCACGACGGGCGGTGTGATTACCTATTACGTCAACCCGGCCTATGCCGCCACGCCTGGGTATCGAGCGCTGGCCAGCGGCCAGGGGCCAACGACCGACCCTGTCACGCTGGCCTTGGTGGGCGGCACCAGCCTGGTTCGTGGCTTTGTGATCGAAGGAGTGGAAGATCTGCCTGAGATTTCAGCCAGGCCCGGCGGCGGCACCGCCAGTGGCGTGGTGGCCACGCTGGCTGAGGACCCGGGCGTGCGTCTGGAGTTGACGGCGGAAATGCTCGTCAACCTCACCGGTGCCTCTGATCCCGATCGTGGCGACACGGTCAACGTGTTCGTGGTCACCGATGTCAATGCCAGCTTTGGCACCTTGCTGATTGGCAAGAGCCTGGCCGAGGCCACGCCCTGGCGCGCTGCTACCGCCACCGACCCAGGCAACTGCCAGATTGGCAGAACCGAAGCAGGAGACAACTATTACCTCGGCTACTGGTTGCCCGCGGAAAACGCCACCGGCAGCGTGACGGCAATGCGGGTGCATGCCCTGGAAACGAGTTTTCCTCAGATATACAGCTTTGACGATCCCAACACGGTTGCCAGCGCCCTGGCGGCGCTGAACAAACGCTCTGTCAACGGCTTCGATGTCCAGGTCAGCGTCACTGCGGTGAATGACGCGCCCCGGCTCTCGTTCTTCGAGTCCGAGGTGGCCGTGGAGGCGGGCCAGTCCGTGAGGGTGAGCGAGGATCTGGTCTGGTCAGACCCGGACAACCCCACGCCGGCGGCGCTGACGGTGGCGTTCATCAACGGCTATCGCCCGGGGGTGGACAGCCTGTCGGTGGCCGAGGAGGACCTGGAAGACACGGGCCTGCAGGCCGTCTGGGACGACGACGAGGGCACGCTGGTGATCTCAGCCCAGACCGGGCAGACACCGGCGGAGCTTGCCTGGGGCAATGTGCTGGAAGCGATCCAGTACACCCATGCCGCGACGACTGACACCAGAACCACTCTCGAACTGCAGTTCACGCTGCAAGACCCTGGTGGCTTGACCGACACGGCCGGTCTGACGCTGGCCTTCGCAGCCCCGGCTGCGCCCGCCCCCGTGCCCACCAGCACCGGCCAGGGCAGTCTGCAGTCCGTAATGGCGGCCCCCCTCGTGCAACTGGCAGGCGTGGCGCCGGTCTTGGCCTTCGGCGACCTGTCTGTCTGAGATTCCCCGGCGGGCCCGGCGCCGGGTCACCTCTCAGGCGATGCGTCGCACCGCCGCTCCGGGCAGGGCGGTGGTCACCTGATTCCGGCCCCGCTGCTTGGACTGATACATCGCACTGTCGGCACGCGCCAGCCACTCCTCGGCAGTCTCGTGCAGCCAGTGCTCGGCCACACCCAACGACACCGTGACCGGGGCGGCCAGATGCACCAGCGCCTGCGCCAGCAGTTCGCGCAGCTCCTCGGCCAGCAGGCGCGCCGATTCCATGGTGGTCCCACTGGCCAGCACCACGAATTCATCGCCGCCCATGCGGAACAGGCTGTCGGTCAGGCGTATGCGGGCCGCAATGGTCTCGCTGACCGTGCGCAGCACGGCATCTCCCACCGCATGCCCCTTCTGATCATTCACCCACTTGAAGTTGTCCAGATCAATCATGATGGCCGACATGGGCTCGGACGTGCGCCGGCGCAGCGCCACAAGATGCTCGAGCGACTTGTGCAGGGCGCGGCGATTGCCAGCTCCGGTCAGCGGATCCTCCGTTGCCAGCTGCAGCAGCTGGTCGCGCTGCCGGTTGCGCTGGTCGGCGAAGGCATAGGCGAACAGGATGCAACCCAGAACCGAGAGAAAGAACTTGGCGAAATCGAAGCCGCTGAGGTCGGCATGGAGCGTGATGGCGCTGACAAGCAGCGTCGCGCCGGTCAGGCGCAGGGCCGTCTTCGGCGGGGTCAGGAAGAAGGCCGCGATGAGCACCGGGTAGAGGAAATACAGGTCGCGCGGGCCAAGGAAGTAGAGATTCGCCACCATGCCGGAAAGCGAGAGCACCGCGATGCAGAGTCCCGGAACCTCCGTGCGGCGCGTGCGCCAGACATAGGCAAAGACCAGCGAGGAACCGATCACCCCGATGGTGTCGACCAGGCCCACCGCCCAGTCGCCCAGGCTGAAACGCATCACGGCGAACGGCAGCAGGCCGATCACCGAGATCATGGAAAGTACGAGGACGATGACCTCTTCGGAGGTTCTTGTTTGCATGAGCGCCGCCACGTGGAGATTGACGGGGCCGATCTTACCGGGATTTGGACAATTTCCCACCGTGTAGGAAATTTGCCATATCAGGGCGCATTGCGCTGCTGCATGCGGTTCATGCGCTCGGCCTCGAGCTCGCGGAAACGAGCCATTTGTTCCGCTGTCAGCACCGGTGCCAGCAGGGCCTCCGCCTGTGCCTGCATCTGCGCGCGGCGCTGCTGCATGCCCTGGCCTTGGCCACCGCCTTGGCCGCCACCCTGTCCCGGGCCGCCCTGGGCACCCTGGCTCTGCCCTTGCCCGCCGCCCTGACCGCCACCCTGACCGCCGCCTTGCCCACCGCCCTGCCGCATGCCCTGCATCGCCGCCATCTGCTGTTCGTTGATCTGCGCCATGGCGGCACGGAAGGCGGGCTCCTGCTCCGAAGTAATCGCCAGCGCCTGGATCAGCTGCTGCACGCGCGCCTCGGGGTTCATGCGCATGCCTCCGCCGCCCCCAAGGCCGGGACCGCCACCCGCACCACTGCCAGGCTGGGCCAGGAGCGCCGTACCGGCAAGGGCGAGGCATAAGGAAGTGAGCAAGGCGAGCAAGGTGATTCTCATAATGGGACTCCTATTTTGATCAATTAATGTGCAATTGCGACAACGCTACTCCTCTGCCGCGCGCTTGCAAGCCTGGACGCGATCCAGTGCGGCAAGGCAGTGACAGCCTTACATGGCTTCCAGCTGTTCGCTCTTCTCCAGCCACTGCAGTTCCACCGTGTCCGACTCTGCCTTGAGCCTGGCCTGCTGCTGCAGCAAGCTGGTCAGATCCTTCTTGCGGGCCTCTTCGTAGAGGCTCGCATCCCCCAGCTGAGTTTCCACCTGCGCCAGCTCGGCATGCAGCTTCTCCAGGCGTTGTTCCAGCCGCCGAATCTCGTTCTTCAGCGGCGCCAGCTGCTGGCGCGTGGCAGCGGACTGCTGGCGCTGCTCCTTGCGATCGCCCTTGCGCTCGGCCCCGGCATCCTGTGGTCGCGCTGCCGTGCCCGTGCTGCCCTTGCTGTTCTCCTGCATCCATTTCTCATAGTCGTGCAGGTCACCATCGAATTCCTGGCAGCGGCCGTGATGGATGGAATGGAACTCGTCCACGGTATTGCTGAGCAGATGGCGGTCGTGAGAGACGATCACCAGTGCCCCGGTGAAGCCCTGCAGGGCCACGGTCAGGGCGTGGCGCATCTCCAGGTCGAGGTGGTTGGTCGGCTCGTCCAGCAGCAGCAGATTCGGGCGCTGCCACACCACCAGCGCGAGGGCCAGGCGCGCCTTCTCGCCGCCGGAGAAATTCTCGATGGTCTCGTTGATGCGATCGCCCCGGAAGTCGAAACCGCCCAGGAAATCCCGCAGCGTCTGCTCGCGGGCCGCTGGGTCCAATCGCTGCAGCAGCAGCATCGGGCTGGCGCGCTGATCCAGCACATCCACCTGATGCTGGGCGAAGTAGCCCACCTGCAAATACTTCGACGTGCGCAGCTCGCCGGCCAGTGGTGCCAGATCGCCCGCAATGGTGCGCAGCAACGTGGACTTGCCGCAACCGTTGAAGCCGAGCAGGCCGATGCGGGTGGTGTCGCGAATGGTGAGCCGGATATTGCTGACCAGAGGGGTCGTGTAGCCCACACTGAGCTTTTCCAGCGCCAGCAGTTCGGCCGGCAGGCGCTCGGGCGGCGCGAACTCGAACTGGAACGGCGAGTCGATATGGGCCGGCGCAATCAACTGCATGCGATCCAGCTCTTTCAGGCGACTCTGCGCCTGGCGCGCCTTGGTGGCCTTGGCCCGGAAGCGGCGCACGAAGTCCTCGATCTCCGCCACGCGGCGCTGCTGCTTCTCGAACAGCGCCTGCTCCTGCGCCAGACGCTCCGCACGCTGGGTCTCGAAGCTGCTGTAATTGCCGCGGTATAGCGTGAGCTTCTGCTGCTCGACGCTCACCACGTAGGCGATCACCTCGTCAAGGAAGCTGCGGTCATGAGAGATGATCAACAAGGTGCCCTGATAGCGCTTGAGCCACTGTTCCAGCCACAGCGTGGCTTCCAGATCGAGGTGGTTGGTGGGCTCGTCGAGCAGCAGCAGATCGGACGGTGCCATCAGCGCGGCGGCCAGATTGAGACGGATACGCCAGCCACCGGAGAAACTCGAGACCGGATTGTCGAACTGCTCAGCGGTGAACCCCAGCCCGGAGAGCAGCTGCATCGCACGGTACCGAATGTCGTAGCCCCCGATCTTGTCCATCTCGCTGTGCAGATGAGCAATGGCCGCGCCATCCCCACGCGCCTCGGCCGCCAGCAGCTGGCGCTCGATGGCGCGAAAGCCCGCGTCCCCGTCGATCACGTAGTCGACCGCCGAAGCTGCCGAGGCCTCGGTCTCCTGGCGCATATGAGCGCAGCGCAAGCCCTCGGGCATGGACAGCTCGCCCTTGTCGAGCGCCAGCTGCCCCAGAAGACAGGCAAACAGACTGGACTTGCCGCTGCCATTGCGCCCGATCACGCCAATCTTCTGGCCATTGTGAATGGCCAGGTTCGCGTCGCGCAGCAGCACCAGTTCGCCGTGCATCAGCGTGGCATTGTTCAGGGAAATCATCGTGTCGTCTCGATCCGGGTGAGCCCCGCGGGCCCGCAGGGGCGCCATGATACTACTGCCACGAGCGCCGGAGCACCTGCCCTGCAGCCCGCCTTGCACTGCAATTGCTTTCCCCAGGCTGACTTCGTACACTCGGCCCGAACACGTTCAGGGTGCTGCATGAAACAGATTCTGCTGATTGATGACGACGAAAAGCTCGGCCAGTTGTTGACGCAATATCTGGAGCGTTACGACATGGCGGTGACGGCCGCGCATACGCCTTCACGCGGCTTCGAATACCTGAAGCGCAACAAGCCCGATCTGCTGATTCTCGACGTCATGCTGCCCGAGAAGGACGGCTTCGAGATCTGTCGCGAGATTCGCGCCAAGTCCTCGATCTACGGCCAGCTCCCCATTCTCATGCTCACGGCGCATGGCGAGGTCACCGACCGCATCGTCGGCCTGGAGCTGGGCGCCGACGACTACCTGCCCAAGCCCTTCGAGCCGCGCGAACTGGTGGCACGCATCACCAATATCCTGCGTCGCACCAGCGACGAAGCCCGCAGTCAGGTGGACATGCCGAAGATCCAGGGCCTCGATGTGGACACCACGCGGCGCCTGGTGAAACTCGATGACGAAATCGTCGAACTCACCACCATGGAGTACGAACTGCTGCTGCTATTCATGCAGTCGCCCAACAAGACCTTCACGCGGGACGAACTCATGAACCGCCTGCGCGGCATCGACGCGGAGCTGTTCTCACGCGCCGTGGACACACTGGTCAGCCGCCTGCGTCACAAGCTCAAGGACACCTCCAAGACGCCGCGCTTCATCAAGACGGTATGGGGGCGCGGCTACACCTTTGTGGGCGAGCCGGGCTGAGGCCTGCGTCGCGACAGTGGCAACACCATGCGGAATCTGCCCGGGCGCATCAACAACTCTCTCTTCTTTCGTCTGTTCCTGATCTTCAGCGTGACGGTGCTGGTGTTCTTCCTGATCATCACGCTGTCCCTCCGCCAGATCGACGAGAACTGGCGCGCCGAGCGCCTCAACCCGCTGCCGGATTTCTATCTCGACAACATCACGCTCATCGTCGACAACATCGGCGTGCCACCCGATCTGCAGCGCGCCACTCAGCTGGCCCAGGAACTCTCACTCACCATCATCATCCGCAGTCCGCACATCAACTGGCAGTCCGACGACCAGAACGATCTCGATGTGGACAGCGCCGTGTTCGTGCGTCAGCTCTCCCGCGAAGCCCAGGTGATGCTTTCGGGCAACGAGGAAGTGATTCGTGTGGCACGCGGCGCCTATGAGTACTACCTCAATCGTCGCGTACCCACGCTGAGCGACTACGACTACATCGTGGTGTACATCGGTCTGGCTCTCGCCGCACTCGCCCTGCTGCTCAATTACCTGCTGGTGCACCGCCTGCTGGTGGAGCCGGTGCGCAAGCTGCGCGAGGGGGCGGAACGCATCTGCGAGGGCGACCTGAGTTATCGCGTGAAGACTCGCCGCACCGACGAACTGGGCGAACTGACCCAGAGCGTGAATCACATGGCGGATTCGCTGCAGCAGATGCTGGAAGCCAAGCGTCAGCTGCTGCTGGCCATCAGCCACGAACTGCGCACGCCGATCACGCGCGCCAAGCTGCAGCTGGAATTCATGGACAACGACGCGGTGCGCGATGCGCTGGCTGACGACATCAACGAGATCGACCTGCTGATCTCCGACCTGATCGAGGCGGAGCGTCTGAGCAACCAGCATCAGGCGCTGCTGGCGGAGCCGGTGGATTTCGCGGACTACATCGGCCTGGTGCTTGAACCCTACTTCCAGAATTACGCTCCCGGTGTGGATTACCAGCGGCCGGAAGAGGATGTCTGCGTGAACGTGGACAAGCTGCGCACGCGGCTGCTGCTCACCAACATCGTGAACAATGCCATCCGGCACGGTCGGGACAATCCCATCACGGTGCGGGTGGCATTCTCGGACACGGAGGTCTCCCTGGAAGTGGAAGATGAGGGCGAAGGCATCGCGGCGGAGCACATGGAGCATCTGAGCGAGCCCTTCTACCGACCGGACAGTGCCCGGCAGCGCAACACGGGCGGATTCGGCCTGGGTCTGTATCTGTGCCGGCTGATCGCGCAGGCGCACGGCGGGCGGCTGGAAATCAGCAGCGAACTGGGCGTGGGCACGCGCGTGAAGATTCATCTGCCGCGCGATGCGGAGCATGAACCGATGATGTGAGGTGGGGGCTTGCTTGCAAGCGGCCCTGGTGGGTTCGACCCGGCCCCGTGGCGCCGTCAGCGCCTTCTGCGGCTGACCCGCAGCGGTCCCCGCTGCCCTCGCATCGCAATGAGCCTCGGTCTCATTGCTCACTCGGTGCGGGTCTTTTATGCCGCCGAAGACGCTGCCGGCGCCACGGGACCTCTTCCAATGCCAGCGAACGGCCGCTTGCAAGCATGCTCTGGGGATGGGGCCAAGTCGCTCCATCGGCTGCAGCGCCAGACGTGCGATCTTGATGAGACACCGAACCCCTCTTGCGTTGCGCGGAACATGACGCGATCAGAACGGAAGAAATCAATCGAGGAACTGCAGGAGCCCTGCATTCGCTGGCACTGAACGAGGCCCCGGGCGGCGGGCGCCCCGTTCAGCGACATAAGAGACCCGCACCGAGTGAGCCGGGAGACCGAGGCTCCCGGCGATGCGAGGGCAGCGGGGAGGGGGCGACCGCCATGGATGGCGGAAGTGCCGGAAATGCAGGAGCATTTTCCGGCCGGGTCAGTCGCAGAACGGGGTGCCCGCCGCCCGGGGCCGATTCGAAGCCGACACGAAGCTGTTCGCTTGCAAGCAAGCTCCCACCAAGGTTCACACCGGCGTCAGCATCCTGCGCCGCCCGCGCAGCCAGCCCAAGAGCAGCACCACGGCAATCAACACGATCGGCACCAGCGCCGTGTTCACGAACTTCAGCACCGAGCCCAGGCGCTCGATGTCCTGATTCAACTGCAACTGCACCTCGCGCAGACGGCGCCGTGTTTCCAGCTGCTGCTCGTTGAAGCGCGCGATCTCCGCACGCTGCTCCTCCGACAACTGATTGCCATCCTGCGTGTTCGACAGCGCCGCGATCTGCGCCTCGGTCTGCCGCAGATTCTCCAGCAGCTGCGTCTCTTCCTCGCGCAGACGCAGATCCGCCTCGCGCTGCAGCTCCATCACTGTCAGGAACGGACGCGCGTAACGCCCGCGGCTGCGGATGGTGACCAGCTCGGCATTGCCCGAGAGATTGTCCAGCGCGTTCATGATGAAGTCGCCATTGCTCGCGAAGGCCTGTCCGATGCGCTGCCCGAAGAAGGACTGGATCTGCACCCACAGACGATCGTTGAGCAGGTCGGAGTCCGCGATCACGATGATCTGCACCGGCCCGCTGGATTCGCTCAGATGCGGAGCCACCGGTTCCTCAGCCGGTGTCGCGGTGGGCGCGGGCGTCGGTTCCGCGGCGGCATCCGCGTCTGCGGCGGTGGGCGTTGGCGCCGCCGGCTCCGCCGTGACAGGACGCCCCTCGGGGAAGGCCGACTGCACTGCACCGGTGATGCGCGCGGCGAGGGTGTAGCGCTCGCCCGTGGCCTGGAACTCATCCAGCAGAATGGTCGGGTCGATCAGCGCCTTGAACAGCGGCGCGTCCATCAGGCCGGAATCGGCACTGCTCTGCACCAGCGGTTCGAAGGTGGTGGTCGC
>JACCDP011051718.1_pt1 | contig 17891 bp, 16 predicted proteins | sample 7445841 | NCBI WGS metagenome assembly JACCDP01 (sample SAMN15323441, study PRJNA562643) | freshwater metagenome | isolation source: river surface water | place: USA:Blue River Watershed | collected 2017-08-17
ACATGAAGCAGGTGGAAAAGCCTGCGGAAAAGCCTGCAGAAGTCCCCGTGAAGCAGGTGGAAAAGCCTGCGGAAAAGCCTGCGGAAAAGCCTGCAGAAGTCCCCGTGAAGCAGGTGGAAAAGCCTGCGGAAAAGCCTGCGGAAAAGCCTGCAGAAGTCCCCGTGAAAGAAGAGGAAGAGGAAGAAGAAGAAGGAATGGAATTAGAAGTCATCGTCTTTCAGGGCGTCTCCTATTACAAGGACGAAGAGGGCTTCATCTACTCCATCGATGAAGACGAGCAGCCCTCCGAAAAAGCGATTGGATATTGGAAGAAGAAAGCACAGGCGATTGCCTTCTATCGCTCCGAGTAAAGGACTTAAATCTTTCGCATCCAATCTCCTACAAGATATGGTACACCTTCGTACTTATTTTTTAATCAAGCTCATGACCCTATGGAACACCGTGTGTGCATGGAATGTCCGTGGATGGTATGACCGTGTCTGTGACTTGTTCTCGCCACATGCATGGCTTCTCCTTCCTGGCCATACGTTCCCCCTTTCCCTTCATCATCTGCCACGTGATCAACGATCCGATCTCTCGCATCTCCCTGTCCAATGGATCTATCAGTCCTCTCGTCTCGTGTTTATGGGGTCTGATGCTTGTCGCGATACTAAAAAGGCCTATCGTCTCTCTTGGCTCTCTGTCAAGCTCATTCTTACCGAGCCACAGGGTTCCTCTCGCACCTATAACATGGACCCCTTTTTAGAAGGACTTGTCATCGAGACGTCCTCCACGTTTCCTACCCTTCATGATCTTTATCTCGTCTGGTGTGCTTCTGTCTCTACATGGTCTTCCTCCGATATACAAGTTCAGTTTCAGATCATCAATCACCTAGGAGAAGATCAGACTCATCGCATGGATGAACCCCATACGTTTGTTACACGTGGATCCTTGTTGGACCTCGAAAAAATTGACTGATTCGGTCGCATCTAAAGAAGCTGCCCCAAGTATACGCTAAGAGTAGATTGAACGATGGCTTCCCAGGAAGCATCGCCGATCACCCTCGACACTCCCTTCCCGACAGGATCCTGGACCCTCTATTTCCACTCTGCCGAAGAGACGAAATGGACGCTTCAAACCTTCCTGTCTCTCGGCTCCATGAAAACCTGGAGTGACTTTTGGAATGTCATGGAGGGTCTTCGGGTGGAAACCCTTTCCGAGGGGATGTTCTTTCTTATGCGTGACCCCTCGCCGCCGTTGTGGGAAAGCCATCACCATATTCGTGGAGGATGCTACTCCTTTCGTTGCCCTAAAAAGGATGTATGCGACGTCTTTCTGACCTATGCGATCGCGTGTATCCTGAATACGGTCACAACGTCTCCTGATCATCGCTCCAATGGAATCTCTATTAGCCCTAAACGTGGATTTAACATTATTAAGGTGTGGAATACGGACGCGCAACAGTTCCACCTTCCGTCTCAACTTCAGACGAGCTTTTCCAGTATTCGTGAGAGTGACATTATCTATACGCCGTTTGTTCAGAAGAAAATGTAGATGGAGGCGCGGAGCGCCCCCATACCCCTCTCCCACGAAGAGGAAAGACGCCCCATACACCCTTCTTATTAAGAGAGCATGACTTCGCCCACATCTTATAGAGCGAATGAATACCCGTATATGCCTATCATGTTCTATTTTTATAGAATATGAGAGTTGTTGATCTATTCTAATGGATGGGGGTTACGAAGTTCTAAGAATGCCTCCACTTTATCGAATAGGAGACGAGTTCTTTATGTTATGATCTACTCTTTTCATCTCCAATGGAGAGGGGTGTGGGGACGCTTGCGTCTCCACTATTTGGACGGCCGCCCAGGAAGATCCGTCTTCTGCTTCTGCGGCGCCAACACAAGCCGAACCTCTCCCAGATTCGCCACCATATATCGCAACACCAGCGGATAATCATTCTTCAGAAAGATCTGGATGCTTGTGCACAAATTCGTGCACTTCGTAAATAGCACCAAATACTTCAATTCAAACATCCCCTGAACAATCTCACTTGTCTTTCGCTCGACTTCGATCCCGCTCTGCTGATTCGACATCATCACCGTTTCACCATCTACAAAATCGCCCACACATCGGAAAATCAGATCCGAATTAGAACTTGTAATCTCCAGTTTCTCCGCCAGCGCATTAAAATCACGGCAAATCTTCTGGAAGTCCGTGGAGGGCATATGAATGATCGATGTAAACGAGATGTTTGGAAACTCGATATTCTCCACATTGGTATCAAACAGCTTCATCATCCACGTGTTCGTTGTTCCCTTCTCCGCATTCTCCGCACGAATCCCCAGTTTGTTCGGATTGTTCGCAGGAAGAAAGAGGGACAGACTGTCATTGTTTGACAAGGTCTTAATCAGCTTGAAGAGATAAATCATATTGATGCCGAGCACATACTTGGCAGGGCAGTAGAAATACTCAAAGCGATCTGCATGAAGACGCAAGAACGTCAGGACCGTGTGGGTCTCATCCACATCAATCACCTTCATTCCTGTCGAATCAAACTCTAGATTGGCCTCTGTTAGAATCTCTTTCAAGGCTTCAATCAGTGTGCGGAAGGCGGCAGATTGCACAGTGCGGATCTCAAAGAGATTTCCATTGGCGTTGGGACGCGCGGTGGGGATGACGCTCATTGTCTGTAGTTCTCCGTCATGGCTTTAGACTACTCCTATACCGTATGGTTCACTTCTTTTTACTTCTTTTTCGATCGAGTCATCCACTTGTATCCTGCAAAGAGCGCAATCGGCGTGATGTATTTGGAGGCGGCCATACAAAATCCCTCCATGATAGAAGGGACAAATCCTCCACGTTGTTTTTTGGTGCGTTTGGTCTTCTTGGCACGCTTAGAGCGTTTGGTGCGTTTGGTTCCTCCACCGATACGAGGGCGAATCAGTGATCCATTCGGGATCATGATATCTCCTCCTGCAGGGACGGGCATGCCAATCTGTGGAACAGCACCAAAATAGGCAAGAGGAAGCGGGGCACCGCCCCTAGAGCGTTTCGATCGTCTAGAGCGTTTCATCTATTCCCATGTCTGATAAAAATTGATCCTTGTCGGTTCGGTAGGAGAAGGCATACCTCATCATGTCTACTCCTAACGCTACTGCTGTTTCTGCGACTGCTGCCGCGACTTCTGCTGCAGGCACGCAAAAATACAAGAAACATACCCATCACCAGCACATTCTGGAGCTTCCTGACACTTACATTGGGAGCACAGCCACCACTCCTGAGACGCGCTGGGTCTATGATGCTGCCAGTGGCAAAATGGTATGGCGTGCTCTCTCTTTCACTCCAGGCCTTTACAAGATCTTTGACGAAATCATCGTCAATGCTCGGGATGAATATGTCCGCTCCACGACCACTGCAGGAATGACTCCTGTCAAACACATTGACATCTCTGTGACATCCAATGGTGATGGTGCGACCATTATATCGGTGGAAAACGACGGTGATGGAATTCCTGTTGAGAAACATGAGGATGGCGTGATGATGCCTGAGATGATTTTCGGGCAACTTCTGACCTCCAGCAACTACGATAAGAGCGAGGCGAAGATTGTCGGGGGACGGAACGGATATGGTCAAAAGTGCGTTTCGCGCGACACAAAAGTCCCATTATGGACGGGAGAAATCAAAATGGCGCATGAGGTTCGCGAAGGCGACCGTGTGATCGGCGACGATGGTCTCCCTCGCACCGTCCAGAACGTTCTCTATGGTTCTGGGCCCATGTATCGTGTGGAGCAGGCACACGGAGAACCCTATGTGGTGAACGATCAACACATTCTGACACTTCATGTGCCCGATCACAAGACGATCTTTTGGAATGCGACCAACAATGCATGGCACATGCTCTGGTGGGATCCAGCCACGCGCGTCCTCCACTCCAAAGCTAGTCATGTGGGTCCACTTCCTACTCGTATCTGTGGAGAGTGTCAAGGAGAATTTGTCTCCAATCTTGGTCGCCATTATCGTCGTGTCCATCCCACCGTTCCATTTCCCAAGGCGGAGAGAAAGAAACCGACCTACGCTCCTGAGACCTCCATGGAGAGCCTCTTGGCGCGCAAAGAACTGGAAGAGTTTGCTGCAACGATTCCTGATGACAGCTCCTTTGACATCTCGATCCAAGACTATTTGGCATTCTCCCCCACTATCCAAAAGCGTCTTGCAGGCGTTCGTGGACAGTGCATTCAGTGGCCGACCAAACCTGTCGAGTTGGACCCCTATGTGCTGGGTCTGTGGCTGGGTGACGGATTTGCACATGGATATGGCTATGCGTGCTATGGTGAGAAAGACCCTGAAATCATTGATTATCTGAATGAATGGTGTGAGAAGAATGATGCCATCCTACGAATCATAGGTCGTTGCCATTATAATTTCTCCTCACTCTCGCACAAGGGTAAGAAAGGATATGCTCCCCTCAAAAAGCAGTTGGCCCATTATGGTCTGATTCAGAACAAGCATGTGCCGCGTGACTATCTTTGCAATGATCGTGCGACACGTCTGGCAGTTCTTGCTGGATTCATTGACACAGATGGATCGGTCAGCCGTGACGGAACACGTGTTACGATTTCGCAGGGAATGAATCATGAGGCTCTCTTTCACGACATGGTGTTTCTGGCTCGCTCTCTTGGATTCAGCTGCCAGACTGGCATCTATCCCACGACATGGACCTATCGTGGCGAAAAACGAACGGGACAGGCCTATCGCATGAACCTATCTGGAAAGGGGATGGAGGATATCCCCACACGTCTTCCGAGAAAGAAGTGCGCCTCCACAGTGGACAAGAACACCTCCAAAAGCACAGGATGGCTCACGATTCAGGAGGCAGGTGTGAACGAGTATGTCGGCCTTCAGATTGATGGAAACGAGCGCTTTCTGATCAATGACTGCACGGTCACACACAACTGCACCAATATCTTCAGCACACTTTTCTCCATTGATCTCAAAACGCCCTCCTCAGGAAAACACTACACACAGTCGTGGTATAACAACATGTTTCAGGTGGAGAAACCGACCATCAAAGCCTACAAGGGTGCCAAAGGGTCCGTCAAGATCACCTTTCTCCCCGATCGCACGCGCTTTGTAGGCGCCTTTGATGAGACAGGCATCGTGAGCGACATGATCGCCTGCTTTCACACGCGCGTCGTGGAGCTCGCCTCCCTTGTAGGAAAAGATGTCAAAGTTACCTGGAATGGCGTAGTCGTGGGGAGCAACACCTTCGAGAAGTATATGAAACTCTTTCTTCGCGACGGCGCGACAGGATATGCCTACGAACTAGCGGGTCCGCGCTGGGAAATGGGCATCGTCCTTTCCCGTCACCTGTATTCAGACGAAGAGGAGCTGCCCGAAGACAAGCACTTGTCCTTCGTCAATGGTGTGAACACGAAGAAAGGCGGAAAGCACGTCGAGTCGGTCATGCGAAAGATCCTGACGGACTTCTGTGAGGTGGCGAAAAAGAAGAAGGTAGACATCAAACCTGGACAGCTCAAGAATTCAGTGGTGCTCTTCCTGAATTCCACCATCGTGAATCCGAGCTTTGACTCGCAGAGCAAGGAATATCTCACGACGCCGCCCGCCGAGTTCGGATCCCGTCCCGAGTATTCGGGGAAACTCATGGACAGCCTGGTGAAGCTCGGACTGATGGAAGAGGCAAAATTTGTCCTGGATGCCAAGACACTACGAGAGGCGAAGAAGACGGACGGAAAGAAGCGAACCACGATCCGCGGCATGACGAAACTGGAGGATGCGCTGTGGGCGGGCACAAGCAAGTCTCGAGAATGCACCCTCATTGTAACGGAGGGAGATTCAGCGGCCACCTCTGCGATCTCGGGTCTGAAAGAAGTCGGACGTGAACGCTGGGGCGTCTTTCCTCTTCGTGGTAAACTTCTCAATGTGCGCGACATCACCATTCAGAAGTTCAACGCCAACGAAGAGCTCACCTCCATCAAGAAGATCCTGGGATTAGAGCAAGGCAAGGCCTACAAAGACGCCTCTGAACTTCGCTATGGACGCATCATGGTCATGGCGGATCAAGATCACGATGGATCGCACATCAAGGGACTTCTGATGAACCTGTTTCACACGGAATGGCCTGGACTTCTTCAGGCGGGATTCATATGCACGCTTCTGACGCCGATTCTAAAGGCATCAAAGGGAAAACAAACGGTGTCTTTCTACTCCCTTCCTGAGTTCCTCTTGTGGAAAGAGGGGCTTGCAAGTGCGGCATCCAGCGTGGCCGCCGCGAGCGCCAATCCATTAACGGGGTGGTCGATCAAACACTACAAAGGATTGGGCACCTCTACGCCTGCCGAAGCCCGTGAATGGTTCAAGACGCTTCACGAGATTCAGTATGTCTGTGATGAACAGACCGATGCATCGCTTCTCCTTGCCTTCCACAAGAAACAGGCAGATGACCGCAAACGATGGCTCGAGCACTACGATCCGCATCAGATGCTTCATGTGGAGGCCAACAAGGCGACGTATTCCAACTTCATTCACTCAGAGCTCATCCATTTCAGTCATGCAGACAACATTCGATCATTGCCCCATCTCATGGATGGCCTCAAACCGTCTCAGCGTAAAATCATCTATTGCTGCTTCAAGCGGAATCTGAAAGAGGAGATTCGTGTGGCCCAATTGGCAGGATACGTCTCGGAACATGCTGCCTATCATCACGGCGAGGCGTCGCTGAATGGGACGATCATCGGTATGGCCCAGACATTTGTGGGTTCCAACAACATCAACCTGTTACGCCCGATGGGACAGATGGGGTCACGTCTTCTCGGAGGAAAAGATGCCGCTTCTCCGCGTTACATCCATACGTATATGGAGGACATTGTGCGATACATCTTTCGCAAAGAGGATGCATGTCTGCTGAAACATGTGGAGGATGAGGGAGAGATGGTAGAGCCCGAGTATTATCTTCCCGTGGTTCCGCTCTTGGCGATCAATGGCTCGATTGGCATTGGCACGGGCTACTCCACAGACATTCCTCCCCACAAACCCGAGGACATCATTTGCCTGCTTCGTCATCGACTTCAAGGGTCCATTGAGACACTTGCGGGTCGCCCGCAGGATCCGTGGTGGTTCGGCTTCAAAGGCACGATCCACCGCATCGATGACATGACATGGCATACAAAGGGTCTCTACGTCTTGGACGATGAGAAGCATACCGTGACGATCACAGAACTCCCTGTGGGCACCTGGACGAAGGACTACAAGGCCTTTCTGGAAGAACGATTGGACGCGGAGGAGAAACGAAACAAGGATGCCAAGCGAGAGGCCAAGAAGGCAGAAACGGAAAGCCAGTCATCTTCCAAGGACGTGGAGCCCTGTGGCTTCAAAGGATGCGATGATCTCTACAATGATGTGGATGTCTGCTTTGTCCTCTACTTCACGGAAGAGGGCTATGATGCGATTAAGGAGCACCCCGAGGTGTTTGAAAAGCAGTTCAAGCTGACAACTTCATGGAAAACGACCAACATGACATGCTTTGATACGTCACGCACGATTGTCAAGTATCGCACAATCGGTGATCTACTGGAGGCATTTCTGGAACAGCGATTGCCGTTGTATGAGGCGCGACGTCTTGCGATTCTGGGGATTCTTCAGGCACAAAATGTGGAGCTGGATGCAAAGCGGCGATTTCTTCAGGCAGTATTGGACGAACGTCTGATTCTTCAGAAGAAGACGGACGAAGAGATTGTGAGCCAGCTTCAGGTGTGTATGATTCCCCCGCTGTCGTGCGTGGAGAAACCGGATGCCTATGAGTCGTATGACTATGTCTTGCGGATGCGGATGGATCGTGTCAAGCAGTCGGCGATTCATGAACTAGACGATCAGATTCGGGAGAAGGAAATGGAGATCGAGCGGCTGGAACGGGAGACCGCCTCGTCGTTGTGGCTCTCTGATCTGGCCGAGTTGGAGCAGGCATGGGGGCGAATGTCTGCTGCTCGAATCGCAGAGTCGATGGCGGTAGCCACGTCTGAATCTGCCGTGAAGGCGCCACGAAAGAAACGGCCGACTGTGGTGAAGCCATAGTAATCGCAAGAACCAGTAGAGAGATGTCGCATGCATTGGGTGAAATGTATTATCTTACCAATCTGATGGAAGAGCGTAGGCAGAAGCAAAAAGAGCAAAAAGAGCAAAAGAAGCAACAGCAGGTCCATCCAGGCCTTGTTTTTATTTCACCTCGTGTTCCCAAAGAGTTCGATACAGTGGTCCCATCCGATACAGGTAAACCTAGCGATGCTACGGTATCTACTGATGATTGGTGTGTGATTGCATGATTACATCATCGGCTGAAAAGGAAGAGACTTCGTGCCCGCTCTGGACATGCTTACCGGTTGCTCCATGGGGATAGGAAGGTGAGAGATGTCATTGAGATAGTAATTGTATTGCTGAATCTCGGAAAGAATGCGGGGGGCGGCCCATTGAACCACCATGTCATTCAGTTCTCGAATCTGACCCTCCACATGAAAGGGACTGTTCTTGGCATACTGTAAATACATGGCGCGCATGATCATTTTTAGTTCATCGACGTCTTGATTGTCAATGACATACTTTTTGGGACCACTGATACGGTAGACCTCGCTCTTGATCCGCTGCTGGATGCTTTCGGCATTCTTACGGGTAAAGAAGGCATCGGACAAGGGAGTGTGCTCCCAATTTCCCCGGAGCATGTCGCCCGCAAAGGAAATCTCTGTTTCTGTGGGATGACGAAAGCCCGCCGCATCCGGTACGCCTACACCGGTCGACCCACCGTGGAGATTGACGCGGCCATTTTGGCCTTTTGGGGCCTGGCTGGTATACGGGAGTTGAAAATCGGGAAGCATAGAAGACATTCTATCTGCCTTCCGTGTTTTTTTTCTTCGTCCTGAATATAACATGTCGTCCGTCACTCGTTTCATTCGCCAGGGTCCCGTCTCTGCCTCTTACTTGAACGCTGTCACTATCCTTGGCGCCTCAAGCACCATGGTGTTCGAGCTTGTCCCGTCGGCGTCTAACATCGTCGCCAACTACCCGCCTGGCTATCTCCAGGCGGCCTCAGCAGCGCTCCAGGCCGCCATCGCCGAGGCAGTGAATGCTCACACCGCCGCGAACCTCGTCCTTCGCGACATGGGCAAGACCATCTATGCCCAGTATGGCTCGGGTGCGGCCTCGGATCCGGCGGGCTACTTCCGTCAGGTTCAGCTGCTCCGCCCGTCGGCCATCACCTCCGCCCAGGGCTTTGCGGGCGGCAGCGCGGGCCAGTCCTTCGGCGTCCTTGGCGGCCAGAACATCCCTGATGCCTACACTGACTTCCTGACCTTCTACATCCCCGTCGCGGTTGCGGGCGTGAAGGGCCCGCAGGTCAACACCCAGGCCTTTGTGGTCGCGGGTGGCCAGATGTAAATCGGTTTACGGTATCAGACATTATGATCCAAGTGTATCTATAGTGTGTTCATTCACACTGTATGTAAACTTTTGGCCTATCCCGTAGTAGAGAGACATGTTCAACATCTATATGGCGATCTTTATCATCGTGGCGATTGCGATTGTCGCAGGAGGCGCCATGTATGTCAACAACATGGGGAAAGGAACGGCGGCCCTTCTCTATGGAATTGGATCCCTGTATCTTATGATCGTATACGGAATCAAATGGTTCAGTAACACCTCCCCCTTTACGTCCCCCAAAGGGCCATGGCCCGCCACCATTAATACGTGCCCTGACTTCCTCACGTCGTATAATCGCGTGATGTCCGATGGAAGCAAGCAGGAGACCTGTATTGATACCATCGGAGTTTCCAAGAATGGTGCGCTATCCGTTTTTCCCTCGGGTGCAGCCCCCACAGCGGATCGCTATTACTTTTCTCTGAAAACGGCAGCATCCGATCCCGCCAAGAAGGCGGCAGAGTGGTGCTCCAATGCATTGAATGCGGGGCTGACCTGGGAAGGAATTACAAATGGAGAGAGTTGTGTATCATCCGATGGGTCTGCCTTGCCCCCTTCCAGTGCACCCGGTGCAGGATGCCCTGCTACGTAATGCGTCTGATCTCCTTGATAAATATCTACGGATAGAATGTGAAGACCTCTTCACAACAGCATCCATAGTTTAGTGGTAAAATGGCTCCCTTCCAAGGAGTCGTCACGGGTTCGATTCCCGTTGGATGCATAATACTCTACGATCCATGTCATTGGTTGGTAGATATCACAGTGTAAAGAACGCCGAAGAAGACCATCCAGATGGGGCGCACAAGCATCACAGAACAAGAAACATCATGTCTTCATCCTGAAACGGAGGCTCTTATGGGACAATGGCTGGCAAAACGATCACACCCCGCCTTTCTCCTGATCGGCCCCCCTGGCGTCGGAAAAACTACGATGGTCTACCGTGTCTGTGCACAGGCGAAGTATTGGATCCAAGAATTTAATGCCAGTCATACCCGAACAGGGTCCAGCTTTCGCCAAACCATTCTCCCCCTTCTCGTGGAAACGGGAGTGAGCAAATGGATTCATCCTACCACACCCAATGGACGTGTCGTGCTCTTGGATGAAATGGACGGCTTATCCCAAGGAGAAAAAGGTGGTCTTCAAGAGCTCCTGGATTATTTAAAGTCAAAACGGAATTTTGCGGACGACTGTCCGTTGATTCTGATTTGTAATGTGCTAGAGGGACGTGTGATGCAGCAACTCTTAAAATATTGCTGTGTTTATTATGTGAGTATGCCCAAGAAAGAGAAATTGGTAGAATATTTTAAAAAGGAGATCTCGGATTCATTGTATTCGTTAGGGGACATTCGCAAGGTCTCTCAGAGTTTAATTTATGAAGACACACTTCACACGGGCGTCAAAGGAAAAGATGAATTACTTGATCGGTCCATTCATGTGGCGATTCGCGCAGCATGGTTTACGCTCTTTGAACACTGGGGGCCCAATGATGAGCTAGACCTTGAAACCAAAGATGCTAATCTCGCGGGTCTCCTCTTTCATCAGAACCTTCCCCTCTATCTTACATCCGCCACTCCTACTCCCTTCGAAGTCTATGAGGAGATTTTGGAGGAAATACGATGGAGTGACCGTGCGGACTTTTGGGCGTTCTTTCATCAATGCTGGAATCTGCTTCCGTTGTCGTATCGTCTAAAACTTAAATATCCGAATCAATCCCTTCAGAACTATACAAAGCCTGTTCCGATCCCTGAACCACAGGATCTTCAATACACCCAAGTGCTAACGAAACAGTCTGCACTGTTTAATGCATGGAAAGAGATGAATCGCGTAGCAAATGAGCACGATATCCCTTTTCGTTGTGTTACCCAGTGGGCCTCCCACCAAACGGGGAAGCGATTCGATACCTTGGGTCTGTCTTCTGGTCTTATAGTGGAATCTCCGATTGAAGATGGAGCACTGTCAGTGGGCCTGTCCGCCCCAGCCGTTGTGCCGAGTGGATCAGCACCTGTCGCATCTCGTATACGGGCAACTCGTGGAAAAAAACCAAGTGTGTCATCATAGGAAGGGACCATCCACGAATCCATTCCATGTTGGAGACAAAGAGAACACGTGTATGACCCTCTTGGAGATTGCGGATGGTTCGCTTCATCGAGAACATGTTATGCTCTACGCGCTCTGCATAGATCCCGAGCGCACGGATATCCTCAATGAGCTGATAATAGATGTTATCAAATGCAGAATAGATGATCCACGTGGCATCAGGGATCGTCCGAAGAAGATCCAGACAGACCTCTTTTCGGCTACGCATCGGTGCATGAAACAGAATCGGCTGAATGCCACACATGCTTGCGGCGCTGATTGGCTCGCGACAGGTAGGGCATCGTTGGCTCATGATCGCATGCTGAAGAAGACACGCTCCACAATAGAGCTGATGACAGCACGATAGAAATGTGGGGTGAACACAATTGTCCAAACAGATCATACACTCATTCTCTTCCACTTTGCGTTGAATGAGTGCATGCTTGATTGTCGGCTGATGGGTCCGATATTCTTGCCAATCCTTTTGCTCCACATGGAGTGCATGAAACAGAAGGGGAACCGATTCGGAAGAGATCGTCGTAGAACGATGTGTTACCATTCGAAAACTGCGTAGGGAAGAGAGGGTCACAGTGGGGCAGCATGTGATCGTGCGTGTCATTATCTCAGGCAATCTCATGCTTGTGGTTAACGATTCTTCACCATTTCGCAGAACCATTCGTGATCGGTAGGGGTGGAAAAACGGAAGATAGTCTTTAAAGAAAGAGGAGGATGCTAGGGTTTGTTCATAGGGGACTGTGGGATCTTGGAGAAGCCAATGTTCCGCTTCGGGATGAAGAAGGACACGATCCTTGAGCGCATACAGATTACTTTTCATAATGACGGGGTGTTTAAAGAGAAGGGGGATCCATTCATTGGTGATAAGCCATAGAAATTGGAAGCGAATCGGAGTGGACATAGAGGGCAGATAGATGGAAGAGGCCTCGTCGATGAATACCTGGTTCCATTCAATCTGGTGCTCTAATGCGTACTCCTGAACTGCTTTAAAGCATTTGTTGCTTGTCATCACGAGCTTGTGTTCTACCATATTTTCCGCAAGAATGGCATGCTGTAGCTGTCGTTTGTTTTCTACAAGAACGTGAGGGAGGGTTGTATGCATCATAATTTCCTTTTTCCATTGTTCCATTAATAAATGAGGAACTACGATGAGATGCACAGAGCGTGTGGCGGAATGGCGTTGGAGGTCGTGAGAGAAGAAATAGGTAGAAGATGCAGGGGACAGTTCCGAGGTCATGGTGCCATGAGCATAAAAGGAATAGGAACACAGATAGGCCAAGATGCTTCGCATCTTTCCTGATCCCGCAGGATCTGCCACGATACCGATTTTTCCATTCACGATCGTAGATCCCACCATATAGCCATGTATCATTTTGTCACGATACTGGTGCATCGCACGGACCATGTTATGTTGATGGGGAAACAATGGGCCAAGGATACGATGAAGAGACACAGGGGGCTGATCATAGGGGGCAAAGGATTGATGATAGACATCGTTGATCAGAGAAAGCGTATCGTATAGCGCCATGTGGCTCTTTGTTATATGTCATTCTCCCGTGCTTTAGGTGTGACCTTGATACCAGGAAAGGAGATAAGGGTTCGTCACTAGATCCTCTAATCGATACGACAGGCGTTTCCATGTGGGATCGGATCCATTGCTTGTCTTTTCCACCGTATTGTCGCTATGACACATGACAAGAATGGTCTTTTTGGGATCGAGCTGAATCATGGGAGAATTCTGTAGAAAAGATGCTTCTTCCGCATGCGTCACATACTCATCATACCGATGAAGATCGGAATATCGTTTTCGCCATGCCATCGTTCCATTCGTCGCATGACGGGGGCCAAAGGGACCTGAGGAATAGAGATGGCGAGTCTTCATATCGTATAGATACATTTCAGACGAACCCGCAAGATCACATTGCGGATTCTTCCGAAACGCTTCCACCACAGACTGAATCCGATCAGGGGGATAATAATCATCATCATCCATCGCCACGATGATCGTTCCACGCGCTTCTTGGTTCAGACGGTTTCGTTTGGCGCCAATGCGCATCTTTTCGTCCACTCTTAGATACCGCAGATGAGGAATGGTCTTTGATGCCTCTTGAAAGAGATCCTCTACCGAGTCGCGACCATCGTCCAACACGATCCATTCCATCTGCTCTTTGGGAAAGGTCTGATGGCGATAGACTTCCAGAAGGGCAGGGATAAAACGGCGACGCTGATACGTAGGAGTGACGACGGATACGACGATCGTCATTTCTGTATTTACATGTGCGAGTGTTTAGATCCCATTCCATAACCATCCACCTGAGGTGGGACTCCTTGTTTTGATTGCACCTCCTTGTTGGGGCGATGCAATCACTGGTGGCATCGTAGGGACAACCTTGGATGCAGGTATTTTGGATCCATTAGAGGCCATTACATCAAGAATATTTGCACTTGTGGAAGTAGAGGAAATCACTGCGGGTAGAGCCTTGGGGGCAATGACTGCTGGTAGCGCCTTAGAGGCATTCGAGACATTCAACTGATTGCTAGATGCAACAGGAGGTGCACCATTGCTAGACACCTTTGGAAGGACAGCAGGAAGACGAGAAGATAGTAATGTATCCTTTGATCCAATGGTAGGCGGAAGATTACCCGTGGCACCATCGGGAACAGCGGAAACGGGGGCCACAGCTGCTTGATGGAGGCGTTTCATATTCTTTTCCACTGTCTTGTATCGTTCCGCAAATGGTTCTGACCCTTTCACCGTTTCCCCATAAGGAAAAGACTCTTTTAACACCTCCATGTATTCATCCATGATGCTCCCACCACTGCCATCCGTTCGCTCCAACTCCTTTCGATCCTCTTCCGTTTTGGGGTAATAAAAAGGATACTTGAAAAAGCGTCCTAGAAGTGAGGTGGCAGGCGTTGTCGCAATCGGTAGAATGGCAAAGATTCGCGGGTAAATACGAATCGGTGTCGTATCTCCCTCACGATCTTCCAACTGATTTCGATAATAACTATATCCCGCTTTGACAAGATAATAAAAGACAAGGATCACCGTGGCAGGTGAAAACACGGAACATAGCGTCAACACAAACAGGAAAAAGATAAACCGAATCGGTGCTGGATACACAATCATTTCATTGGAGACAAGAGACGCGAGATAGAGAATAAGAAGGGGATAGAGTAATTGCTGTATGATGTCTATGATTTTATTAAAAATACCCGAGACACTCACTTGTGTCATGGTGCTTGCCACTGTATTCAGGGTTGTTGTGGCAATGGCAACGACGGTGGCAACATTGGAGGTGTTCACATTCGTGGCAGACTCCTTTGACAACTTCTCTAGATTTTGAATCACATCGGTAATGGCACTGGCATGCGACTGATCGCGTTTGCTCGGGTCTCCTTGAAGAAGCGTGGCCTTCAGGTCCTGAAGAATGGCCGTTTCTTTTGTCACGGTATCACGGAGCCCTTTGGAGTCTGTTGGCAGTGCCTGAAGCTGTGACACGACCTCTGTGAGGGATGTGGCGAGCACCGTGTAGTTTTTTGGCTGCTCTGGAACATTTGCAAAGGAGTCCGTAGATGCTTTGTCTTTGTCTTTTTGTGTGCTATTGGAAAAAAAAGGGATTTTCTGTGTCACAGATGATGCGGCATCCGTCACACGAGAAAGAGCCTTCTGGAAAGACTGAAACATGTCTGACATTCTATGTCCACAACGGATTTTAATGAATCTGTTGTAGTCACGCCTGTGTACAGAGTTTATAGCGCATACTTCAGTCCTCCCATTCCTGAGGTAATCGTCACCCAATTCAAACTTTCCACATACATCGTGATGTTATATTGATAGAGGCTATTGGCAGGAAGTGGATACACATTTACGTCTACCTGAAACAGTTTAATGCGGCTACTATTAATACTGCCATCTGGCTGAGGCGTCGGTGAAGTTAGTCCAAAGGGATACACAATCATCTCGGAGTCGGGGAGACCTTTCAGGTATTTCCATGGAACGACTTTGTTGTAATAGGTGATCGGTTTTTCCTCTTGAAGGAGGTTCCCATCTCCTAAGATAGACAGGGAGCGGACAATCGACCGCTGGCCATTCAGAACAATTTGGCCCGAAGAACCAGCTTGTGCCACGTTTGCAGGCCATCCTCCCGCAGCAAGAAAGGGAGGCTTGTTAGGATTCACCCAGTTGGTTAGATTCCAAATCTCATTCCGATAGGCAATCGTATCAGACCGTCGTGGAAGAATTAGAATGCGCTCCACAGGATTATGCGTATCCAATTCCACCAGTTGTCGCGAAGAAATGGAATCAAAATGGTAGGTTGTCACTTGCCGAACAAGGTAGGAAAGAGATTCGGACGAAAACTGAAGACGCTCCTCATCCGTCACATACACATAGGTCATCTGAATGCGGGGCTGAAAGGCCCAGGATTGGAGAAGTGGAGCGGGCGTTCCAATGTCCGTCAGAAACTGATTGATGGTTACGTCGCTGATGTCAGACACCGAGGTATAATAGACGTTGTCGGGCTGCGAGGGGATCGGAGATGGATGAAACTCATACCCAGGCGCCACTTGAACACCGTTTTTGTCTAAGATGCGATAGAGTTCGCGAATCGGGCGTAATGTAATCTGGATTTCGCATTCATGATACTGGAGAGCCACTAAGGGAAGCGCCTCAAAGGTGGATTCTGCAAACCAGAAGGGAAGAGGGACATACATGCGTCGACCCGCAATGGAGGGACGATTCACATTGGGGGGTGTGGTAGTAGATCCTGTCGGGCCGTTATTATTATACACGGTAGGATATCCACTCTGTGAATCACCGCCATTATAGAGGCCATTCGCAGGATCATAGAGTTCGGGAACATCTCCCACAAGAGACTGCCATTTTTGATACGTGCGTGAATCCATGTCGCACTGTGCCTTGGCAATCAAATACTCACCGCCGCATTCCTGGATTTTTTGACCACCAATAAAAAACGCCATGTTCTGAATGATATGACAGCCGATATACCGCGTCCATGCAAAGTTGTATTGGGCGGTTCGACCCGATGCAGTGGGTAGATTAACAAACTTGGAATAAATATCGGGCAACTCGAAGACAAAATAGATGTCACGGACAAGGTCGGCAATACGCTGGAGTTTAAAGCGAACCTGGACGGGCTGATCGTAAAGGAGATCCTGTGGTCCATCCATGGCAAAGGTCACGGATTCTTCCGCAAAGTGTGCATATTTTTTGTAGGTTTTATAGAAATAGGTGAAATCGGGATTGCCGCTCAGGAGAACATTTTGTGCTCCGTAGGCGACAAGGGAAAACAATCCACCACCTGGCATTGGTTTTACTAGTATGTACATTCTTTAGATCAGCGGACATGTGTGTCACATAGAGAATCTAGTTAAGTTTGGAAATACCCTGATTGCTTCCGTCAAAGAGGGGCGCCTCATCACTGTTTAGACAGATGTATCCCGTCTGATTACCATAGGAAATAACATGATTTACCGTCACTACCTGAACTTTGCGATAGATATAACCATTGATAACAACCGTGTGTCCCATGTCGGAGAGAATTGTATTAGCATTAAGAGAATAGGTATCTCCTAGAGTAAGTGTTTTCAGAATATATCCGCCATTGTTTTCCACAATGTAGGACGTAAAAGGGCGAATCTGAGCAATTCGTGAAAGAACGGAGGTCATTATATAGATAGATTAGAAAAAGATTGGTTACCATAGGATGCTATAGAAACATAATCCGTATAGGAATGCGCGACCACATGACGTGCATTCTTTTATAAAAACACATTTCGATTCATACCTCGTCCTTCCACATAGATGACAGGATAATTCGTAGGATCGAGTTGTCTGGCCTTGATTTCAAAACGATCCACTGTGTGAATCAACTTCATAAGGCCAAAATGAGGAATGGTATACACACATCCATTTGCAACAGAATTACATATGTTGTCTGATAGAAGGTTCTGATTAGATGGTAATTCGGCACGATAGCCTCGAATGGCACCATAGGTAAACATGGGGGCGCACCAATAGCGCAAGAGAGCCATTGATGTAATCATAATATGATGTAATCATAATAGATATATTTAAGTAGGCGGGGGACACTTCGTTTCCCCCGTACCCCCTCTCTCATGGAGAGACATGGGGTAAACAATGGTGTCACGGTAGACAATATAACATGATAAACAATAGGGTGGAGACGTTCCGTGTGCTCCACAAACACACCCCTCTCTCATGGAGAGACATGGGGTAAACAATGGGACACGGTGAACAATGTGGTAGAATTCACGTCCTCTTCATAAGAGAGGGGTGTGGGGACGCTTGCGTC
>JACCDP011493119.1_pt1 | contig 17889 bp, 16 predicted proteins | sample 7445841 | NCBI WGS metagenome assembly JACCDP01 (sample SAMN15323441, study PRJNA562643) | freshwater metagenome | isolation source: river surface water | place: USA:Blue River Watershed | collected 2017-08-17
CCAGCGCGTGCAGCGCAGCCGCCGCCAGCATGCCCGCCTGGCGCATGCCGCCGCCGGCCATTTTGCGCACGCGGTGGGCACAGCGGATGAATTCGGCTGAGCCGCACAAAGCCGAGCCCACCGGTGCGCCAAGCCCTTTGCTGAAGCACACCGAGACGCTGTCGAAAGGCGCCGCCAGCTCGGCCACGGGCCGGCCGCTGGCCACCGCGGCGTTGAACAGGCGCGCGCCGTCCAGGTGCGTGGCCAGGCCCTTGCCGCGTGCGAGCGTGGTGGCCTGCTGCAGGTAATCAAAGGGGATGAGCTTGCCGCCCAGGGTGTTTTCCAGCGCCAGCAGGCGGCTGCGCGCGAAGTGCGGGTCGTCCGGCTTGACTGCCGCTTCGATGTCGGCCAGCGGCAGGCTGCCATCAGGCGCATGGTTCAGCGGCTGCGGCTGCACGCTGCCGAACACCGCCGCACCGCCGCCTTCCCAGCGGTAGCAGTGCTGCATCTGGCCGACGATGTATTCGTCGCCGCGCTGGCAGTGCGACAGGATCGCGCACAGGTTGCTTTGCGTGCCGGTGGGCACGAACAGCGCCGCCTCGAAGCCCAGCATCTGCGCGATCTGCTCTTGCAGCGCGTTGACCGTGGGGTCGTCGCTGAAGACGTCGTCGCCCAGCGGTGCGGCCATCATCGCCGCGCGCATCGCTGCGGTGGGCTGGGTGACGGTGTCGCTGCGCAAGTCAACCGTGCGTGTCATGCGGGTGCTCCTCGTTGTGTCGCCTGCTGGTCGCTCATCTGTCGTTCACCTGTCACTAAGCGCCAGCCGCAGGCCGAAGCCCACGAACAGCGCGCCGGCGATGCGGTCCATCCACGCAAAACCTCGGCGCAGCGCGGCCATGCGGTGTGCAATCCACGCGGCCAGCACGCCGTAGCCGATGTTGACCCAGGTGCTGTTGAAGGTGAACACCAGGCCCAGTGCCAGAAAGCTCCACGACGCGCCCGCCGTGCCGGGCGCGATGAACTGTGGCAGAAAGGCCAGGAAGAACAGCGCCACCTTGGGGTTGAGCGCATTGGTCCAGAAGGCGCGCAGGAACACCTGCCGCAGGGACAACTCTGCAGCCTCGCCCGGCGCGTCGGCGCTGCCGCGGCTGGCCAGCATGCGCAGGCCGATGAACACCAGGTAGGCCGCGCCGATCCACTTGAGCACGGCGAAGGCGGTGGCCGACGCCGCGATCAGCGCACCCACGCCCACCGTGGCAGCAACCACATGCACCAGGCAGCCCGCGCTAATGCCGAGTGCCGCCACCACGCCGGCGCGCGCGCCGCTGCGCAGCCCCTGCGAGACGATGAACAGCACGTCCGGCCCCGGGGTCAGGTTGAGCAGCAGGCCCGCCACGACGAACAGGCCCAGGTGATCGACGCCGGGGATCATCCCTTCACTTCCATTCACTGCAGTTCAAGAAAGTTGCGCAGCATCGCATGGCCGTGCTCCGTCAGGATGCTTTCGGGGTGGAACTGCACGCCCTCCAGCCGCACCGCAGACGCCAGGCCCTTGTGCCGCACACCCATGATCTCGCCGTCGTCCGTCCAGGCGGTGATCTCCAGATCAGCCGGGCAGCTGGCGCGCTCGATCGCCAGAGAGTGGTAGCGGTTGACGGTGAACTGCTTGGGTAGCCCGGCAAACACACCCTGCTGCGTGGTGGTGATGCTGCTGGTCTTGCCGTGCATCAGCTGCTGCGCGCGGATGATCTTTCCGCCCAGCGCCGCGCCGATGCTCTGGTGCCCCAGGCACACGCCCAGGACGGGCAGCTGGCCCATGAAGTGACGGATGGCGGCCACCGAGATGCCGGCCTCGGCGGGCGAACACGGCCCGGGCGAGATCACCAGCCGGTCGGGCCTGCGCTCTGCGATGCCCTCCAGCGTGATCTCGTCGTTGCGGAACACTTCGACCTCGGCACCCAGTTCGCCGAAGTACTGCACCAGGTTGTAGGTGAACGAGTCGTAGTTGTCGACCATGAGCAGGCGGGTCTTTTTCATGGCGCTCACTCCAGGCCTTCCTCGACCAGCTCGCTCGCGCGCAGCAGCGCGCGGGCCTTGGCCTCGGTCTCTTTCCATTCCAGCTCGGGCACCGAGTCGGCCACCACGCCGGCGGCGGCCTGCACGTACAGGGTGCCGTCCTTCACGATGCCGGTGCGGATGGCGATCGCCAGATCCATGTCGCCCGCGTAGCTGAGGTAGCCCACCGCGCCGCCGTACAGGCCGCGCTTGCTGGGCTCGAGCTGATCGATCAGCTCCATCGCGTGCACCTTGGGCGCGCCGGTCAGCGTGCCCGCCGGGAAGGTGGCGCGCAGCACGTCCATGCTGGTCATGCCGTCCTTCAGCAGGCCCTCGACGTTGCTCACGATGTGCATCACATGGCTGTAGCGCTCGACCGCAAAGGCCTCGGTCACCTTGACCGTGCCGGTCTTGGCGATGCGGCCGATGTCGTTGCGCGCCAGATCGATCAGCATCACATGCTCGGCACGTTCCTTCGGGTCATTGACCAGCTCGACCTCGGCGGCCTTGTCGAGTTCGATCGACGCGCCGCGTGGGCGGGTGCCAGCCAATGGCCGGATCGTGACTTTATGGGCCCCCACGCTCCCCGCTGCGCGTGGTTCGCTGCCCCCCGAGGGGGCCCTCGCGTCTTGGGACGGCCCGGCGACGCTCGAACCTTCGCCTTCCACCCGCTCATGCCGCACCAGAATTTCGGGCGACGCGCCCACCACATGGAAGTCACCGAAGTGGTAGTAGTACATGTAGGGGCTGGGGTTCAGCGATCGCAGCGCGCGGTACAGGCTCAGCGGCGACTCGGCATACCGCTTGCGGATGCGCTGGCCCACCTGCACCTGCATGAAGTCGCCCGCGGCGATCAGCTCTTTCGCGCGCTCCACCGCCGCGATGTAGTCGGCCTTGGCGAACTCGCGCTCGGCGGCAAAGTCCTGCGAGCTGCGGATCACCGGTGCGCTGACCGAAAACTTGAGCAACTCCTTGAGCTCGCGCAGCCGCTTCTTGGCGCGCGCGTAGGCCTCGGGCTGCGACGGGTCGGCATAGACGATCAGGTACAGCTTGCCCGACAGGTTGTCGATGACCGCCAGCTCCTCCGTCTGCAGCAGCAGGATGTCGGGGCAGCCCAGCGTGTCGGGCGGGCAGGTCTTCTCGAGCTTCTTCTCGATGTGGCGCACCGTGTCGTAGCCGAAGTAGCCCGCCAGCCCCCCGCAAAAGCGCGGCAGCCCGGGCCGCAGCGCCACCTTGAAGCGCTGCTGGTAGGCGGCGATGAAATCCAGCGGATTGCCGGTGGCCGTCTCGACCACCTTGCCGTCGGTCACGACCTCGGTCTTCGCAGCCGCACCAAAGCCGGTGGCGCGCAGCAAGGTGCGTGCGGGCAAGCCGATGAAGCTGTAGCGGCCAAAACGCTCGCCGCCCACCACCGACTCGAGCAAAAAGCTGTGCTTGCCGCCATCGCGCGAATGCGCGAGCTTGAGGTACAGCGACAGCGGGGTTTCGAGGTCCGCGAAGGCCTCGGCCATCAGCGGAATGCGGTTGTAGCCCTGGCTGGCCAGGCTCTTGAATTCAAGTTCGGTGATCACGGAGAGCCTCCACAAGCTCTGCAGGGTCGCTGGCAGGCAGCGCGCTGCGATCGGTTCGACATGCCCCGGTCAGGGGCGCGGGCGCACGGGGCGCCCCGTGCCGTTCAGGAAATCACAGACAGCGGCTTGCGCCAGGGCCAGGCTCCCCGGTCGCTCAAACCTGTGACGCTGCTGCGGTGGATGAACATGCGGCAAAGTGTAGCAAAGTGATCCCGGCGCGCCGCTCAGGCCAGCAGTTCGGTGAAGGCGTCGACGAAGCGGTCGGCATCCACCGCGCGGACCGGCTCGCCGTGGTTGTAGCCGTAGGTCACCAGCACCACCGGGCAGCCGGCAGCGCGCGCCGCGGCGGCATCGTTGCTGCTGTCGCCCAGCATCAGCGTTCGCGCAGGCGCGGTGCCCAGCGCCGCGCAGGTGCGCAGCAGCGGCAGCGGGTCGGGCTTCTTGCGCTCGAAGGCGTCGCCCCCGAACACGTGGTCAAAGTGGTCGGCCAGGCCCTTGGCCTCGAGCAGCGGCCGCGCGAAGGCGGAGGGCTTGTTGGTCAGGCAGGCCAGGCGCAGGCCCGCGCCGCGCAGGCCGCGCAGGCCATCGGCCACGCCGGGGAACACATCGGAGTGGCGGCCGTTGATGTCGTGATAGTGGTGCTGGTAGCGGGCAAAGGCGGTGTCGTAGTGCGCAGGGTCAGCGCCCACGTGGGTCAGCACCGAGCGCACCAGATGCTCCGAGCCCTTGCCCACCATCCGCTCGATGGCGCTGCGCTCGATGCGCGGCAGCGCCAGGTCGGCCAGCGTCAGGTTCAGCGCCACGGCAAAGTCGCCGAGCGTGTCGACCATCGTGCCGTCGAGGTCGACGATGACCGCGTCAAGGTGCTGCAGTGCCAGGGCCATGGGCGGGCTTCCAGAGTGATGCGAAGGGCTGAAGGGACCGTCCGCTGCCGCTTCACGCGCGCCACCTTCACAATCCCCGCGGTGAACCAGTCTATCGACACCACCGCAGCGCCGGGCCGTGCCCTCGTGATCGGCGCCCATGGCGCGATCGGCGCGGCCTTTGTCGAGCAGCTGCGCAGCGATGCGCGCTACGGTGCGGTGCTGGCGCTGTCGCGGCAGTCGCAGCCGGCCATCGACTTTTCGGATGAGGCCTCCATTGCTGCCGCGGCGCAGGCCCTGCAGGCACAGGCGCCGGGTACCGCCTTTGCGCGCATCCTCGTTGCCACCGGCACGCTGCACGGGCCGCAGGGCATGCCCGAGAAGCGGCTGGCAGACCTGAACTACGCGGCGCTGGAGCAGGTGTTCCGCATCAACACCTTCGGCCCGGCGCTGCTGTTGCGCCACTTTGCACCGATGCTGGACAAGCAACACGGCGTGATGGCGCTGCTGTCGGCCAAGGTGGGCAGCATCGGCGACAACCGGCTCGGCGGCTGGTACGCCTACCGCGCGTCCAAGGCGGCGCTCAACATGCTGGTGAAGACGGCTGCGATCGAGCTGCGCCGCACCCACCCCGGCGCGTGCATCACAGCATTGCACCCGGGCACGGTGGCGTCGGCGCTGTCGCGGCCGTTTCGCGGCGACGAGATCGGCGTGGCGCCGGCGCTCGCCGCCCAGCGGCTGCTGGGCGTGGTCGATGGCCTGAAGGCCGAGGACAGCGGTGGCTTCTTCAGCTGGGACGGACAGGCGCTGCCCTGGTAACCCGTCCAGCACCCGCGGCCGTCAGCGCAGCACCTTGCTCTGCTGCGCCTGATTCATGAGCCGAGCGCCGTCCTCGGGCAGCAGGAAGCCCGCCGCCTGCGCGCGGTCGATGCTGCGCTGCAGGGCGGCCAGCCAGCCCTCGTGGCTGCCGTAGCGCTCTTCCAGTGATGGACGCGGATCGCGCGCCGCTTCGCGCTCGGCCTTGGTGCGGGCAAACGGAATCATCCCGCCCACGTAATTGCAGATCTGGTCCTTGTGAAAGCCGCCGGCCGTCACGTTCCAGCCCAGGTAGGTGCCCAGCGGCGCGCCCAGCAGCGGCACCGGCACGCCACCGAGTTCGTTGCCATCGCCATCCACCTTGGGCGCCCACATCTTCAGCACCTGCTTGATGCGCGGCGGCGCCAGGCTCGGCACACCCGAACCATCGACCGGGTCGAATTGCGGGCCCCAATCGTAGTCGTGCACCGGCATGATGAAGTCGGGCTCGGGAATCGTCGGGCGCAGTTGCGGCAGCGTCGGGAAGCCGATGGCCGCCTTGTTCGCCTCGGCCAGCGTGCCGTCGGCCAGGCGTGGATAGACGCTGGGCGGCGGTGGCTTGCCCTGCGTGACCCAGGCACGGAAGTGCGCGCGGATGGCGTTGACCGTTTCGGTGTGCGGCACCGGGTTGGCCGGCAGGATGGCGCGGCCGAAGTTATTGCCGGGGCAGGTGGCCCCCGTCGTCGGCAGTGCCGCGCCCGGGATGCTGGTGTCGAAGCCGCCCGCGCCGCCGCCATGGTTGGAGCTGGCGATGTAGTAGCGGCGAACGTTGTCGGGCAGCGGCAGGTCAGTGCGGCCGTCGGTGCCCACCCACTCGGGCGTGAGCTTGAGCGCCCAGACTTCGGCCGAACCGAAATGCTCGACGATCTTCGGGCAGGTGTTGGTGGCCATGCAGCGGCCCAGGATGCCCGCGGCGCGGCCGCCACGCACCGGGTCAGGCGCAGGCAGCCACCACTGTGGGCCCTCGCTGCCGGCCTGGTACAGCTCGAGCACACCGTCGGACTGCGCCCAGCGGAAGTTCAGCGCGATGCGGCGGCCCGCAATGATCGGCCACAGGCCGTCGTGCACCGCCTTGCCCGCCTCGGACTGGTTGAAGCCCAGGTGCAGCCAGCCGCGCAGGAAGTTACCCGACTGCGACACGCCGCGGCCGATGCTGTGACGCACCGCGCCGGCCAACGGGTTGGCGGTACCGCTGTCGTCGGCCTTGGCGGTCTTGAAGAACTCGGCCACATCGCGCCAGGCCGCAAAGCCCATGCCCAGCGGGTAGGGGTCCTTGGCGGTGAACACCACCTGGTACAGCCGCGCGGCATCGAAGCCGCCCTTGACGCAAATCTGCGTCGGGTCGGGCGTGCCCGGGAAGGGGTTGGCCGCATCACACTTGGCCCAGGCCCAGTCGGTGGGAGCGATCACGCGCTCATCGGTCACCTCGCCGCGCTGGTTCTCGGCGGCGCGCGACACCAGGCGCGCCTCGCGCGTGTCCAGCGTCAGTGGCTGGTAGGGCACCGGGTTGCTTTGCACGATCAGCGGTTGCGAATTCGGGCCCGACCGATTCACGATGCGGCCGAACACCTGACCGGTGACGGGCGCACCGCCCGGCCCGCGCACCACCGGCAGCTGTAGCCACTGCCCCTGCGTCAGCGTCCCCTTGGGCTTGACGGCGGTGTTGCCCGCGTTGTCGCCCTGCCAGGCGCTGGCCAGCAGCACGTCGCCGGCCACGCGCTCCTGCGGCGCCATCGGGAACACCCGGCCGCGGTTGGGCACGTCGTGCCACATCAGCCCGCTGGCCTGCTTCAAGTCCACCGGCTTGTAGATCACGAAGGAGGCGACGTAGCGCGCCTTGCCATCGGCCTCCTTGACGAGCTCGATGTCCTGAATGATGGCGTTGACCGGCAGCTTCGCATCGAGCTCGCCGAAGGCGCGACCGGCAATCTGCTCATAGGCGATGGCAGCGCCGGCCACTGCGGGCATGGGCTGCACCTCATCAATGACGATGCGGGTGACGCGGGCCTGGGCCGGCATGGCGAGCGCCAGCGAAAGCGCCATCGCCGCGGTGGCTTTACCGGCTGCGCCGGCGGGCTTCAGGTGTCGTGTTGGCATGGTGCGTGTCTCCTCGCACCATCATGAGCGGCCAGACCGCCCGCGTCTGTCGCCTTCAGGTCAGGTCAATTCAGCCCAGCGCCTTGCGCATCTGGTCGATCACGCCCTTGTAGTCGGGCTTGCCGAAGATCGCGCTGCCCGCCACGAAGGTGTCGGCGCCGGCATCGGCCACGCGGCGGATGTTGTCGGCCTTGATGCCGCCGTCCACCTCCAGCCGGATGTCCTTGCCGCAGGCATCAATGCGCTTGCGCACCGCCTCGGCCTTGCGCAGCGTGCTGTCGATGAAGCTTTGGCCGCCAAAGCCCGGGTTCACGCTCATCAGCAGGATCAAATCGATGTCGTCGATCACCCAGTCCAGCACGTCCAGCGGCGCAGCCGGGTTGAACACCAGGCCCGGCTTGCAGCCCTTGGCGCGGATGGCCTGGATGCTGCGATGCACATGCGCGGATGCATCCGGGTGAAAGCTGATGTAGTCGGCGCCGGCGTCGGCAAACATCGCGGCCAGCGCATCCACCGGCTGCACCATCAGGTGCACGTCCATCGGCACCGGCGTGCCGTCGGCCCGCCTGGCGTGCGGCTTGATGGCCTGCAGGATCATCGGGCCGAAGGTCAGGTTGGGTACGTAATGGTTGTCCATCACGTCAAAGTGAATCCAGTCGGCACCCGCGGCGATGACGTTGCGCACCTCTTCGCCCAGACGGGCGAAGTCGGCCGACAGGATGGAGGGGGCGATACGGAACGTGCGGCTCATGCGCCTGATTGTGGCAGTTAACATGCATGCATGCCCACCTATGCGATCGAAGTGCAGGCCGAGCCGGCGTACCTGGAGGACCAGTCCGACCCGGGCGGGGGCGTGCATGCCTTCAGCTACACCATCACCATCGCCAACGTCGGCGACACCGCGGTGCAGCTCATCTCGCGCCACTGGGTCATCGAGGACGCCACCGGCCACACCGAAGAGGTCAAGGGCCTGGGGGTGGTGGGCCACCAGCCGCTGCTGCAGCCCGGCCAGAGTTTCCAGTACACCAGTGGCTGCCGCCTGCGCACGCCCAGCGGCATGATGCACGGGCACTACTTCTTTGTGGCCGACGACGGCGAGCGCTTCGAGGCGCCGATCCCGGCGTTTGTGCTGTCCAGCGGCAACCCGCAGTCGCTGCACTGAGCCGCGCCACACCCCTGTCGCATGAGCCTGGGCGAATTCGAGCTGATCCGCCGCTTCTTCGTGCGGCGCGACGTAGCTGCAGCATCGACGACAGCGGCCGCGAGCGGCTTGGCGCTCGGCATCGGTGACGACTGCGCGCTGCTCGCGCCCACGCCGGGCATGCAGACTGCGGTGTCGAGCGACATGCTGGTGGAGGGCCGGCACTTCCTGTCCACCGTCGACCCCGCCCGCCTGGGCCACAAGGCCCTGGCGGTGAACCTGAGCGACCTGGCCGCCTGCGGCGCCACACCGCGCGCATTCACCCTGGCGCTGGCCCTGCCTGCCGCCGACGAGGCCTGGCTTTCGGGCTTCGCGCAGGGCCTGTTCGCGCTGGCCGATGCACATGGCTGCGCGCTGGCGGGCGGCGACACCACACGCGGGCCGCTCAACATCTGCATCACCGTCTTTGGCGAAGTCCCGGCCGGCCAGGCGCTGCTGCGCAGCGGCGCGCGCGCCGGCGACGACCTCTGGGTCAGCGGCACGCTGGGCGATGCGCGGCTGGCGCTCGAGGTGTTTCGCGGCAAGGCTGGCATCAGCGCCGACGCCTTCGCGGCAGCACGCATGCGCATGGAGCAACCCGTGCCGCGGGTGGCCCTGGGCCAGGCGTTGCGCGGCGTGGCCAGTGCGGCCATCGATGTGAGTGATGGTCTGCTGGGCGACCTGGGCCACATCCTTGACGCGTCGGGCGTGGGGGCCACGGTGCAGGCCGACGCGGCGCAGTCGCTGCTGGCCTGCGACGAGGTGATCGACTCGGCGCAGCGGCTGGAGCTGGCACTGGCCGGTGGCGACGACTACGAGCTGTGCTTCACCGCGCCGGCGGCGGCGCGCGATGCGGTGCTGAACGCCGCGCAGCGCAGCGGCACGCGCGCCACGCGCATCGGCCGCATCGATGCCGAGCCCGGCGTGCGCGTGCTCGACGCGCAAGGCCAGCCGGTTGCGCGGCGCTTCGCATCGTTTGACCACTTCGCATGACTTCGCCGCCCGCCGCCCCCGTACCGCGTCGCGCCAGCGCACCCTTTCTGCGCGGACACCTGGCGCACTTCATTGCGATGGGCTTTGGCTCGGGCCTGAGCCCGCGCGCGCCCGGCACCGCCGGCACCCTGTGGGCCTGGCTGGCGTTCCTGGCTGTCAGCTTTGTATGGGCACCGAGCGACGCGCAGTGGGCGGCGATCATCGGCATCACCTTCGCGATCGGCTGGTGGGCTTGCACGGTAACCGCCAGGCACCTGGGCACCAGCGACCCCAGCGCCATCGTCATCGATGAAATCGCGGCCTTCTGGCTGGTGCTGCTGCTGGTGATGCCCGCGGGCTTCTGGGCGCAGCTGGCGGCGTTTTTGCTGTTCCGCTTCTTTGATGCCGCCAAACCCGGCCCGGTGGGCTGGGCCGATAGCCTGTTCAAGGGCTTCGGCGCACGCGGCGGCTTTGGCATCATGTTCGACGATCTGGTGGCCGCGTTCTGCACGCTGCTGGTGATTGCCCTGTGGAGATTCTGGTGAACGCCCCTGCCCTTGATGTCACCTGCGCCGCGCTGGCCGAAGCCCTGCACGAGCGCGGCTGGATGCTGGCCACCGCCGAGAGCTGCACCGGCGGGCTGATCTCTGCGGCCTGCACCAGCCTGAGCGGATCGAGCCTGTGGTTCGAGCGCGGCTTTGTCACCTACTCCAACGAGGCCAAGGCCGAGTCGCTGGGCGTGGACCGCGCGCTGATCGACGCGCATGGCGCAGTCAGCGAGGTGGTGGCGCGCGCCATGGCCTTCGGTGCGCTGCGGCATTCGCGCGCGCAGGTCAGTGTGGCGGTCACCGGCATCGCCGGCCCCACCGGCGGCAGCGCTTCCAAGCCGGTGGGCACGGTGTGGTTCGGCTTTTCGGTGGACGGCCTGCTGTCCAGCGAAACAAGGCGCTTCGCTGGCGACCGCGCCGAGGTGCGCGCGGCCACCGCAGCCCATGCGCTCAACCGGCTGCTGGAGCTGGTGCGCGAGCGGCCCATCGCCTGAATAAGCATGACCACCGCCCTCGACCGCAACGCGCCGGCGCCCGCCGAACTGGTGGATTCGCGCACCGCCTGGATGCGCCTGTGGGTCACGCTCGCGCTGATGACGGTGGGGGCCAGCGGCATGTATGTGGTGCCGGTGGTGCTGCCGTCTGTTCAGGCCGAGTTCGGCATCACCCGCGCCGACGCCTCGCTGCCCTACACGCTGCTGATGATCGGCTTTGGCGTGGGCGGCATCTGGATGGGCCGCATGGCCGACCGCCACGGCGTGGCGCGCCCGCTGATGATGGGCGGGCTGTGCCTGGGCCTGGGCTACATTGCCGCCGCGCTGTCGGGCAACATCTATGCGTTTGCGATCGCGCACGGCGTGCTGATCGGCCTGTGCGGCAGCTCGGCCACCTTCTCGCCGCTGCTGGCCGACACCTCGCTGTGGTTCCTGCGCCGCCGCGGCATTGCGGTGGCGGTCTGCGCCAGCGGCAACTATCTGGGCGGCACGATCTGGCCGCCCATCGTGCAGTACTTCGTGCAAGAGATCGGCTGGCGCAACACCTACTGGGCCCTCGGCATCTTCAGCACGCTGGTGATGGTGAGCCTGGCGCAGCTGATGCGCCAGCGCCCGCCGGCACTGGCGGCACTGGCGACGCCCGCCAAACCGGCCTCGGCATCGCCGTCGTCATCTGCCGCATCGGCAGCGGTGTCTGACCAAGCGCCAGGCGCGCGGCCCTTCGGGCTGCCGCCCGCGGTGGCGCTGGCCTTGCTGAGCGTGGCCGGCGTGGGCTGCTGCGTGGCGATGTCGATGCCGCAGGTGCATATCGTGGCCTACTGCGCCGACCTCGGCTACGGTGTGGCGCGCGGCGCCGAGATGCTGTCGCTGATGCTGGCCTTCGGCATCGTCAGCCGGCTGATCTCGGGCGCCATCTGCGACCGCATCGGCGGGCTGCGCACGCTGCTGCTGGGCTCCATCCTGCAGGGCACGGCGCTGCTGCTGTTCATCCCGTTCGACGGCCTGGTGTCGCTGTACCTCATCTCGGCGCTGTTCGGCCTGTTCCAGGGCGGCATCGTGCCGAGCTACGCGATCATCGTGCGCGAATACTTCAGCCCCGCCAAGGCCGGCGCGATGGTGGGCACGGTGATCATGTGCACCATGCTGGGCATGGCGCTGGGCGGATGGATGAGCGGCAAGGTGTTCGATCTGACCGGTTCGTACCACGCGGCCTTCATCAACGGCGTGGCATGGAACGGGCTGAACCTGCTGATCGTGCTGTACCTGCTGCGGCGCGTGCGCCTTGCGCGGCGCAACGCGCAAGCGGCGGCCGCCTGACCGGCAGGGCGGGCACGGCCCCGCAACCCCATCGCCCTGTCGCGAGCGCGGCTGTGCTGTACTCAGGTTGTCACGCAGCAGGCCGATATTCCGCTGACCCGGGGCGCTGGCCTGTTCAGGCCCGGGGCTGACGACCCGCCCGGCGGCGGGGACTCCAAGGGGTGCGATCCAGATGTTTCCTGTCCGCTACACCGCATTGGCCCTGTGCGTGGCCAGCCTGCTGGCCAGCCTGTGGGGCCTGGTCTTCACTGCGTGGGGCTGGCTGCCCGCGCTGGCGTTCGCTGCCCTGGTGGCCGTGGGCGTGCACGACCTCACGCAGAAGAAGCGTGCGGTGCTGCGCAACTACCCGGTCATCGGGCACATGCGATTCTTCCTTGAGTACATCCGGCCCGAGATCCGGCAGTACTTCCTGGAAAGCGACACCGACGCGGCGCCGTTCTCGCGCTCGCAGCGATCGCTGGTGTACCAGCGCGCCAAGGGCGACCCCGACAAGCGGCCCTTCGGCACGCAGCTCGATGTGGCCGCACGCGGCTACGAGTGGATCAACCATTCGATGGCGCCCACGCACATCGCGTCGCACGACTTTCGCATCACCATCGGCGCAGAGCGCGCGCAGCCCTACAGCGCGAGCGTGTTCAACATCTCGGCAATGAGCTTCGGCGCACTGAGCGCCAACGCCATCCTTGCGCTGAACCAGGGCGCCAAGCGCGGCGGCTTTGCCCACGACACCGGCGAAGGCTCGATCAGCGTGCACCACCGCGTGCACGGTGGCGACCTGATCTGGGAGATCGGCTCGGGCTACTTTGGTTGCCGCAACGACGACGGCAGCTTCAGCGAGGCGCGCTTCATCGAGAACGCACGCGATGCGCAGGTGAAGATGATCGAGCTGAAGCTGAGCCAGGGCGCCAAGCCCGGCCACGGCGGCGTGCTGCCGGGCCCGAAGGTCACGCCCGAGATTGCGCAGGCGCGCGGCGTGCCGGTGGGCGTGGACTGCGTATCACCGGCATCGCACGGCGCCTTCAGCACGCCGGCGGAGATGATGCATTTCATCGAGCGGCTGCGCACGCTGTCGGGCGGCAAGCCCACCGGCTTCAAGCTGTGCATCGGCCACCCGTGGGAGTGGTTTGCCATCGTCAAGGCGATGCTGGCCACAGGCATCACGCCTGACTTCATCGTGGTGGACGGCGCCGAGGGTGGCACCGGCGCTGCGCCACTGGAGTTCACCGATCATGTGGGCGCACCGCTGCAAGAAGGCCTGATGCTGGTGCACAACACGCTGGTGGGCGCCAACCTGCGCCACCGCATCAAGCTCGGCAGCGCAGGCAAGGTGGTGAGCGCCTTCGACATGGCGCGGCTGATGGCACTTGGCGCCGACTGGTGCAACTCGGCGCGCGGCTTCATGTTTGCGCTGGGCTGCATCCAGGCCCAGCATTGCCACACCGGCCACTGCCCGACCGGCGTGACCACGCAAGACCCGTTGCGCCAGCAGGCACTGGTGGTGCCCGACAAGGCCGAGCGCGTCTACAACTTCCACCAGAACACGCTCAAGGCGCTGAAAGAGCTGGTGCAAGCCGCCGGGCTGAACCACCCGCAAGAGCTGGGTCTGCAGCACATCGTGCGCCGCGTGACCGAGCACGAGGTGTGGATGCTGGCCAACCTGCTGCCCAAGGTGCCGCCTGGTGCGCTGCTGCAAGACGACCTGAGTGGCCTGCACAAGGCCTTCCAGATGTTCTGGAAGCCCGCACGCCCCGACAGCTTTGCTCTGGCTGCGTGATCAGGCCGCGCCAGCGCCGGCCCACGCACGCAACACATCGCTGCCGCGCGCCTGCATGCGGCGGCGCATCGCCAGCACCAGCGCGTCCTTGCTGAGCAGCAGCGCACGCTGCGCCACCGCCAGGTCGATGAACTTCTGGTCGTCGGGGTCCTTGCAGGTGATGTCGGCCTTGGGCGCGGGCGGATGCATGAGTGCGTGGGTGTCGAAGGCGCACAGCACATCAGAGGCGTGCAGCCGGTAGTGCGCCAGGCGCGGCGCGATCTGCGGATAGCCCAGCACCCGCTCGAGCTCGTCGCGCATCGGCGCGGTGGCGATCCACTGCACCGCACGCTCGCGCACGGCCATGCGCAGCGGCTGCGCGGCCGCATCGTCGAACACCCACAGGTCGAGCACGATGTTGGTGTCCAGCACCAGCAGCGCGGGCGTCATGCGGCTGGCAGCGCCGCATCAGGCTTGCTGCGCGCCGAGCCGGCCACCAGATCAAAGCGGAACAGCCGGCATTCGATCGGGCCGTTCCACATCGGCACGCGGCGCGATTCCTTCAGCCGCATGCGCGCGGGCAGCTTCAGGTCGGGCGTGAGCACCCAGGCCGTCCAGCCGGGGTAGTGGCGCTTCCAGTGCGATGCGAGCTGCGCGAAGAAGTCGCCACCGTCGTCGGCCTGCGCCTCCTCGCGCATGGCACGCGCACCCGGGCGCGAAAGCGTCAGCCGGCCGGCCGAGCGCTGCCCTGCCACGCCGGCCACCGCAATACGGTCGCCATACGGCGGGTTCATCAGGATCAGGCCGGCGCGCTCGCACGGCGGCGTGCGCTGCAGGGCATCACCCCCGCGCAACTCCAGCGCCTGCGCCACACCGGCGCGATGGGCGTTGCGCTGCGCGAAGTCGACCATGCGGAACGCCACATCGCTGCCGAACACCGGCGCGGTGGGTGCATGCCGCGCCGCGCGGGCCGCTTCAAGCTGCGACTGCCAGGCAGCGCGCTCGAACGGGCGCATGCGCTCAAAGGCAAAGCGCCGCTGCAGGCCGGGCGCGATGCCGCAGGCGATCTGCGCTGCTTCGATGGCGATGGTGCCGCTGCCGCAGCACGGGTCGTACAGCGGCACGCCCTCGCGCGCCGCATCGGCCCAGCCACTGGCCGCCAGCATGGCCGCGGCCAGCGTCTCCTTCAGCGGCGCGTCGCCCTTGTCTTCGCGCCAGCCGCGCTTGAACAGCGGCTCGCCCGAGGTGTCGATGTACAGCGTGGCCTGCTCCTGCGTGAGGTGCAGGTAGATGCGCATGTCGGGGTGGGCGGTGTCCACGTCGGGGCGCGCACCGGCGCGCTCGCGAAAGCGGTCGGCAATCGCGTCCTTGATGCGCAGCCCGGCGAAGTTCAGGCTCTTGAGCGGGCTGCGCTGCGCCGTCACCTCGACCTTGAAGCGCTCGCGCGGGGTGAACCAGGCCTCCCACGCCACGGCGTGCGCTGCTTCATACAGGTCCTGCTCGGCGCGGTAGGGCTGGTGCGCCAGCTGCACCAGCACCCGCTGCGCCAGGCGGCTGTGCAGGTTGAGCGCCATCACGCTGCGCCAGGGCGCGTGCAGGCTCACGCCGCCGCGCGTGGCCTGCACCTGCGCGGCGGGCAGGCCGGTGATCTGCGCCGCCTCGGCAGCCAGCCAGTCTTCCACGCCGGCGGCGCAGGGCAGGAACACGCGCAAATCGTTCACAGGGTCTTTCGAAGGTTGGCCGGCGCAATCCGCAGCGCTTCGCGGTACTTGGCCACGGTGCGCCGCGCGCACTCGATGCCCTGCTCGCGCAGCATCTCCGAGATCTGGTGGTCGCTCAGCGGCTTGATCGCGTTTTCGCAGGCAACGAACTGGCGGATGAGCGCGCGCACCGCGGTGCTGGAGGCGCTTGAGCCCGACTCGGTGCCCAGCCCCGAGCCGAAGAAGTACTTGAGCTCGAAGGTGCCCTGCGGCGTGGCCATGTACTTGGCCGTGGTCACGCGGCTGATGGTCGATTCGTGCATGCCCAGCTCGTCGGCAATCTCGCGCAGCACCAGCGGGCGCATCGCCAGCTCGCCGTGCACGAAGAAGTTGCGCTGGCGCTCGACGATGGCGTTGCTCACGCGCAGGATGGTGTCAAAGCGCTGCTGGATGTTCTTGATGAACCAGCGCGCCTCTTGCAGCCGCTGCTGCAGGCCGGCATGGCCGTCGCCCTTGTGCGAGCGCAGCGCCGATGCATAGACATCGTGCACCCGCAGCCGCGGCATGACGTCGGGGTTGAGCGCCACGCGCAACCGCAAGCCGCCAGCACTGCTGCTGCGGCCACTGGCGCTCACGATCACGTCGGGCACGATCACGTGGCGCTCGGCGTCGGCAAAGCGGCGGGCGGGCTTGGGGTCCAGCCGCACGATCAGCGCAAGCGCCGCGCGCACCTGCGCCTCTGTGGCCTGCACCTGCGCGGCCATGCGCTTGAGGTCACGCCGCGCCAGCAGCTCCATCGGCAGCGTGCACAGGCGCTGCGCCACATCGATGGCCTCCAGTTCGCCGGCGCCGCTGCCGCGCGCGGCATGCACACGCGCCGCATCCGCCCGGCGCGCTGCGAGCTGCAGTGTCAGGCATTCGGCCATGGAACGCGCACCCACACCCACCGGCTCGAGGCTGTGCAGCAGGCGCAGCGCCACGGTGAAGCGGTGCACGAGTTCGTCGCGCGCCTCGATGTCGCCCTGCGCCAGGCCCTCGGCCAGCGACTCGAGGCTGTCTTCCAGATAGCCGTCGTCGTTCAGCGACTCGATCAGGTAGCGCAGCGCGGCGCGGTCTTCTTCACCCAGCCGCAGCGACAGCGCCTGGCGGTGCAGGTGCTCGGTCAGCGTCTCGTGGCCGCCGGCCAGGCCCACTGCATCGGCCTCATCGTCATCGTGTGCGTTGGCACTGTTGCGCGCGGGCGCATCGCCGCCCCATTCGCTGTCGTCGGGTGCGGTGTCCCAGCTGCCGTCGCCGTCCCAGTCGGCTTCGGCAGACGTTGCGGCGTCGATGGCATCGCCGCCATCCGCAGCATCGCCTGTGGCGTCGGCATCGGCAGCGGCGTCGCTGATGCGGTCGGCCTCGCGTGGGGCCTGGTTTTCGTGCGCCAGGCCGAACTCGGGCGGCGCGTCGTCGGGCTCGCGCTCCAGAAACGGGTTGTCGTCGAGCATCTGCTCGACCTCCTGGCTGAGCTCGAGCGTGGACAACTGCAGCAGCCGGATCGACTGCTGCAGTTGCGGCGTCAGCGCCAGATGCTGCGAGGCGCGCAGCGACAGACCCGTCTTCACGCGCCCCTCTGCTTACATGCGGAAGTGTTCGCCCAGATACACGCGGCGGACCTCGGCGTTGTCGACGATTTCGGCGGGCGTGCCCTCGGCCAGCACCGTGCCGTCGCTGATGATGCAGGCGTGGTCGCAGATGCCCAGCGTCTCGCGCACGTTGTGGTCGGTGATCAGCACACCGATGCCGCGCGACTTGAGAAAGCCGATGATGCGCTGGATTTCGATGACGGCGATCGGGTCGATGCCGGCAAAGGGCTCGTCCAGCAGGATGAAGCGCGGCTGCGTGGCCAGCGCACGCGCGATCTCCACGCGCCGCCGCTCGCCGCCCGACAGCGACAGCGCCGGCGAGGCACGCAGGTGCTCCACCCGCAGGTCTTGCAGCAGGGCGGTCAGCCGCTGCTCGATGGTGGCGGCATCGAGCGGTCGGCCCGCGTCGTCGTGCTGCAGCTCGAGCACCGCGCGCACGTTGTCCTCGACATTGAGCTTGCGAAAGATCGACGGCTCTTGCGGCAGGTACGACAGGCCCATGCGCGCCCGGCGGTGGATCGGCATGCGCTCGATGCGCTGGCCGTCCAGCAGGATCTCACCGCCATCGGCGCGGATCAGCCCGACGATCATGTAGAACGATGTGGTCTTGCCCGCGCCGTTGGGGCCGAGCAGGCCCACCACGTCGCCGCGCCGCACGGTGAGCGACACGTCCTTGACCACCTTGCGACCGCCGTAGGACTTTTGCAGGTGGTGCACTTCCAGCCGGCTTTCCTGTCGATGGTCTGGCCGACCGGGCACGGCCGCGCCATCGGCAGGCGTCGCTTCGGGGTTGGAACTGCTGATCGGCGCGGCGCTCAAGGCCGCGCTCCGCCCAGTGCGGGGCTGCTGCGCAGGCCGGGCGCCGCCGGCGCGGAGG
>JACCDP010636150.1_pt1 | contig 17885 bp, 16 predicted proteins | sample 7445841 | NCBI WGS metagenome assembly JACCDP01 (sample SAMN15323441, study PRJNA562643) | freshwater metagenome | isolation source: river surface water | place: USA:Blue River Watershed | collected 2017-08-17
GGTTGGGCAAAAACGACGGAACCAAGAACGGTCAAACCAGCTAGGACGAGGCCCAGGGTATGTCCCCAAAAGCGTGAGATTGTCATTGGATAGGGCTTGAAAAGGAAGTTTTGAACGAGGGCAAAAATGGATAAAGGGCCAATATACGGCCTTATTGCCCATTTTTGCTTGGGCTGCTTCGGTTGAAAGGTCTTCACCAGCTCCCGCTGGCGCCTCCTCCTCCGGACATACCGCCCCCAAACCCCCCAAAGCCTCCAAATCCTCCGCCTCCAAATCCTCCACCACCCCCACCGAAGCCCCCTCCCGGCACCCAAAAGGGTCCGCCAAAGCCTCTGGTACCGTCACGGCCGACGCCTTGACCCCCTCCACCGTCTCTTTTGGACAGGATCAAGAGCAAAATCAAGGCCAGGAGGATCCAAAAAAGGGCCGAACCCCCTATAGGTTCGCCCTTTTCGCCTTCGGGACGGGCTTCCAAGTCCTGGTAATCACCCCGAACTAGGTTCATCAGGCCGGTTGACCCGGCTCGTAGACCCTCTGCCACGCCACCGCTGCGGAGTGCAGGGGCTATTTTTTGTTCAATCAACCGCCTCGAAAGGGCGTCGGTGATCACGGATTCCAGTCCGTAGCCTGTTTCAATGCGGATTTTGCGCTCCTGCAATGCCAACAACAAAAGGACGCCGTCGTCCTGTTTGGCGCGGCCAATCCCCCATTTTTCAAAAAGGCGGGTGGCATAATCCGATACGTCGAAGCCCCCCAGATCCGGAACCACCACCAAACAAATTTGTACCGAGGTTTCGCGGTCAAAGGAGTCAAGCTTTGATTCCAACTCCTGCAGTTCTTGTGCGCTCAGCGTTCCGCTGAAATCATTGCAAAGGCGTGCTGGCTTGGGAGCATCCGGAATTTGGGCCCCAACCGAGCCGGCCCCAAGCAGGCAGAGCGCTAGGGCCGTCATCAGAACGCTCCCACTCAGGACCAGAGGACGGACCAACCGCCAAGAGAATGGATTCAGTCGATTAGCCCAGGCTGATTTCATTGGTGAGTTCGTTACGATCGTTCTTTTGGGCGGGGAAATGCATTTTGAGTTTGGATCCTACATCGGCAATGACGTTCTCCAACCCTTGCAGGTATTCGCCTCGGCCAAAGAATTCCAGTAAATTCTCCAATTCAAGCGACCAAAATTGATCCGTGACCTGGTGGTGGATGCCTTCATCGCCCAGGATACTGACTTTGCGGTCTTGGGTGGCGACGTAAATCAAAACCCCGTTTCGGAGTTCGGTGCGGTCCATGCCCAATTGATGAAAAAGGGTCCGGGCCCGGTCGAGGGCATTGCCTCGGCAATGTTTCTCGAGGTGAACCCGGATTTCACCGGAGCTCTGGAGTTCGGCCTGTTGAATGCACGCGCTGAGGCGGTCCAGATCGGCCTGCGTGAACAGGTCAGGGGCCATTAGAATTGAACCTGCGGGGCTCTTTCGGAACCGCTTTCGGATTTGAAATAGGCGCGGGTCTCAAAGCCAAACATGCCAGCTGTCAGGTTGTTGGGAAAGCGGCGGAGGGTTCCGTTGTAGGTCTTGACCAACTCGTTGAAGCGACGCCTTTCGACATTGATGCGGTTTTCGGTGCCTTCCAATTGGGACTGGAGTTCCAAGAAGTTCTGGTTGGCCTTGAGGTCCGGGTATTTTTCCATGACCACCAAAAGCCGGGAGAGGGCGCCTTTGAGGGCGTTTTGGTTTTGCTCAAATTGAGCCAGGGTTTTTTCGTCCAGCTTGGAGGGGTCAATCTGCATGGAGGTCGCTTTGGTGCGGGCCTCGGTAACAGCCATCAAGGTGGATTTTTCAAAATCAGCGTAGCCCTTTACCGTATTAACCAGGTTCGGAATCAGGTCCGACCGGCGTTGGTAGGCGGCTTCGACATTGGCCCATTGGCCGGAGACTTCTTCGTCGAGGGTCACCATGGTGTTGTAGCCGCAGCTGTTGAGCATGAGCGAGCTAACCAAAAGGAGGAGCATGCCAAGAATTCGTTTCATTGCAATAGTTTTTTTAATGGAATCCAATCAAATATCGTGCCAAGTTACCTGAAGGCGTTGATGGGCGGGCATAAAAAAAGCCGCCCACGAGGGGCGGCTCTTGATAGGCAACGAGGTAAGAATCCTCCCTTAGGGCTGATCCCACCAATGCCGGGTCAAGAAGGAATTGTTTCCTTCGAGGTTGATGAAGTTGTCGTTGTACAAACGTTCTCCCTGAGGATAGGGCATACGGCGAGGAATCTCCGTCAGCTGGGCTCCTGGGTAAACCGACAAGGTTGGGAAACCGGTACGGCGCCAATCGGTCCAAGCCTCCACATGCGTGAAGAGGGCCAGGTGCTTTTCGTACATCACATCGCTCAGGGCTGGACTCGCGGGCAATGCACCTACATAGGTAGCTGCAGCGGCTGAGCTAACACCGACCTCCAACATATGGGCCTCTACGGCAGCGTCCAATGTCGCGTCCAGGGTCCCGGCGCTTTGGCGGGACTCCACTTCGGCTTTGATAAAGAGGAGCTCTGCGTAGGTCATCCAATTCACGGGACTGGTTTCGCTGCCGTAATAAGGCATTTCGGTCGAATCAGCCGAGCGGAAAGCGGAGATGCGTGGATCGTTCTTGGTGGTCATGCTATCGTACATCGTGCCGTACTGCAGAATGTAACCGGCCCGTTGGGTGTTGAATTGGTACCAAGGGTTGTTGTTGGGCGCTGCCAAAAAGGTCAACTTCGCGTTGTCGGCAGAGCTGCTCATTCCATTGCTAACGGCTGTCAAGATGTCAGCAGGACGGTACAGAGATCCTTTCTTGGAAAGGTGGTTGAGGTACCTTGCTTTGAGCGACCAAGCCAGCTTGGTCCATTTGGCAACATTACCACCGTAGATAAGATCTTCACTGCCAGGGGCCATGGCTCCTACTGGCTGTGCCAATTCAGCGATGGCCGTCGTCAGCATTTCTTCGATGGTCGTGTAGATCTGTTGTTGGGAAGCATAGGTGGGGTTGTAATCATCGGCACCTTTGAGGGCGTTACCGTAAGGTATATCGCCCCAGATATCGGTGAACAAACCCAGGTACTGGGCCATCATGATCCGGGCAACACCGCAATAACGTGGCGAAGTGCCTTGGGTCGCATCGATGATCAGTTGCAAGTCCTTCATACCTCCTGCATAACCGTTATCGGCCCAGATAACATCAAAGTCAGCTTCGCCGATTTGGGCGTAGCGGTTGTGGGCCAAGGACTGGCGATCGGCCCCGGTCATTTGTTGAAGGAAAATAGAAGTGAGGCGGGGCAGGGCATCACCCTGAGCCATGGTATAGGAAACTTGAGCGGAAGGCAAAAGTACCTTGACCGAGACTTCCAGGGGACGTGCTGGGTCGGCGGTATAGTCTTGCAGCCATTCCTTGGTGCAGGCACTGCCCAGCAGCACCGTGCACATTCCGATGAATAAGAGTTTTTTCATAACAAATTAGATTAGAAATTGGCTTTGAGAGAGAAAATAACACCCCGTGTATTGGGCATATTGAAGTAGTCGGCTCCCTGGCTGTTGGTCGAGCCCGAAAGGTTGGTTTCGGGGTCAACCCCTTTGTAGTTGGTGAACAACAAGAGGTTGCGACCGGTGATACCCAGAGTCAGGCCTTTGAGGCTGCTGAATTTGCTGTAGACGCTGGAAGGGAGGCTGTAGTTGGCCGACAATTGACGCAAACGAACCCAAGATCCGTCCTCGATGAAAGGACTGGAGGCCCCGGTGAATCCAGAAAGCGGACCGTTGGCATACGAAAGGTGGTTGGCTGGGATGGCCGTTGTATTGGCCTGACCCGAAACATCCACTCCGTTGATGGTGGTACCGGGGGCATAGACACCGCTGTTGCCCATCTTGACATCTTCCCAAACGAAGGTGGCGTTCCGGTCTCCTCCTACATCCGCGTGGGTTCCAAAATAGTACAAGGCACCACGGGTTCCGTTCCAGATATCTCCGCCTTGGCGGATATCCCATAACATATCAAAGGTCCAGTTTTTCCAACGGAGGTCGGAATTGATACCCATCAACCAATCCGGGTTGGGGTTACCAACAACCACTTCGGTTGGTGAGTAAACGGGGTAACCATCGGCATCCACCAAGGCATTGCCGTTGGCATCTCTTTCCCAATCATCACCGTAAAGGGTGCCATAGGCCTCGCCTTTGACCAGACGCTGATTGGCTCCAAAGAAGCCCCATGGCAAGTCAATCACATCCACGCCTTCGGCGAGTTCAATGACTTTGTTGCGGTTACGGGTGAAGACCATCCCGACATTCCAACTCAAGTTGTTGGTGTTGATGAGGTTGTAACGGGCATTGAGTTCAATACCCTTGTTTTCCATCTTCCCTACATTCTGGTATGAATTGGTGAAGCCGGTGGAGCCTGAAATCGGTACGGCAACAATCAAATCCTGGGATTGCTGGTTGTAATAGGTGAATTCCAGGTTGAGTTTGTTTTTGAAGAGGCCCAAGTCAAGACCAAATTCGGTGGTGGCGGTGAATTCGGGACGGAGCGCAGGATTGCCCAATACATTGGAAAGGCTGAATCCGGTGGTGGTGCCGAAGGGGAATTGAACTCCGTCAATCCATCCGGAGAAGGAACCGGCGCGCTCGTAATAGGTGCGGTTGGAACCGAAGGCGGGCTCAAGACCTACCTTAGCCCAGGATCCACGTAACTTACCCGAAGTTAACATATTGTTGCTTAGACCCAGGGTTTGGGTGAAGACCCAGCTACCCGAAACCGAGGGATAAAAAATGGTTTGGCTAACATCTCCAAAGGTTGAGGCCTGGTCACCACGGGCGGTCGCTGTCAAATAGTATTGATCATCGTAGCCCAGGGTGAGCTCTGAATAAACACCTGCCAAGCGACGGCGATTGAGCCCTTGGGTCGAAATGACAGTTCCGGCATTGGACATGTTGTTGAAGCCTTCGAGGGCAAAGCCATCCCCTTGAACATAAACGTTGTCCAAGTTCCGTTGGTTCACGTTCCAGCCTGCGAGTAGGGAGGTGGAGAGTTTGCCAAAGTCTTTTTTGGCGGTGGCAATCAGGTCGGAATTGTATTCGGTCCAATTGTAGACGTCTTCAATGATGCGTCCATTCACCGCATTGCGTGATTGTTTGGCAAAAACCTGGGTGCGTCGATCGGAGTAATTGTCCATACCAAAGCGGTACATAACGTTGAGCCAATCGGCAACCTGGTAATCGGCTTGAACATAACCTTGGGAACGGTTCACGTTGTCGTTGAAGGGGTTGCGGTTGATGGTCCAGTAAGGATTGTCGTAGGTGGTATGGTAACGACGCTGGGTCCCATCGGGCATCAGGTAACTTTTGGGATCCGCGGGATCGCTTACATCGCCGTTCCCGTTATCAAAGCTGGGCGAGGTCCTGAGCAAGCCCAACATCAAACCGGAGGTATTGCTACCCTGCTGCATCCGTTGACCAGTGGAATTGGTGAAGGTGATAGAGCTGCTGAGCTTGAGTCGGTTGCTAACGCGAGCGGAACCGCTGGCTTTGACCGAAGTTCTGGAGAAGGTGTTCAAAGGAATGATACCGTTATCCAACAAGTTGCCGATGGATAGGTAATAGGTGTTCTTTTCGTTACCTCCCGAAATCGCCAAGTTGTTGTTAAAACGAAACCCGGTTTGAAAAAAGCTTTCGGTGTTATTGAAAGATGGAACCGTGCCTTTGGAGCCGGGGCGCATTAAGGAATCCACCGAGGTGATTTTGCCACCGGCATCAAAGCCCAAATCGGAAATTTTGGGACCCCAGGAAAGAGGGGTGGAATTGCCGTTGGCGATGGAGCGGTAGGCGCTTCCAATTCCTTGGGAATAAGTGGTTTGGAGTTCAGGGAGTTTGTTCACATTGGTCATTTCCATGGAGGAATTGAACTCCACTTTGAGGGGCTGATTAAAGCTGCCCTTTTTGGTGGTAATCAGGACAACACCGTTGGCACCGCGGGTTCCGTAGAGAGCTGCAGCGGCACCGCCTTTGAGGATGGAGATGTCTGCGATGTCGTTGGGGTTGATGTCAATGGCCCTGTTGGACAAGGAAACTCCCTGCCGTAAATCTTCGGTGTTCAGTTGGGAGTTGTCGATGGGTACTCCGTCCACCACAAACAAGGGCTGGTTGTCATTGGCTGTGAACGAAGCGTTGCCACGAATTTTGATGTAGGAAGCCGCACCGGCCGCACCGCTGGATTGGGTGACTTGCACCCCGGCAGCCTTGGCGGACATTGCCGAAATCAAATTACTTTCCCCCGATTCTTTGAGGTCGCTACCGCTGACACGTTCGACGGAATAACCGATGGAACGTTTTTCGCGATCAATGCCCAAGGCAGAGATCACAACTTCGCCCAATTGGGTGGCATCGCCTTCCATAAGAATTTCCATAACCCCCCCTTGAGCGGTGACCTCGGTGGGCTTCATGCCCAGGTAGGTCAAGCGAAGGGTGGCGCCGTTCCGCGATGGGCGAAAGCTAAAAACTCCGTTGGCGTTGGTGGTCGTACCATTGGAGGTGCCTTTTTCCATAACGGCTACCCCGGGCAGGGGGGTTCGGTCCTTGGCCGAAAGGACTTTGCCACTGACGGTGGTGTTCTGGGCATGGCCGGTGAGGGCCATCAGAACCACCAAACAGAAGGCATGAAGCAATGTTTTGGTTAACTTCATAAGGTTGGGTTTAAAGGGTTTAACAATTTGATAATACCAAATTAGGCCAATACCCAGGGGTTGGACCCCTTCGTTGGCCTTGGTTTTGCACAGGCCTCGTTTTTTCTTGTCCAATATTTTGGAAAAGGCCCTTCATAGGCCCACGGGAGGGGGTCTTCTTGTTTCTTTGTGGGCATGTTGGAAACCGATGTTTGCATAATTGGTGCGGGTCCGGTGGGGCTCTTTGCGGTTTTTGAATTGGGGTTGTTGCGATTGAAGGCCTATGTGATGGATACCCTGCCCGTTGTAGGGGGGCAATTGGCCGAGATTTACCCCAAAAAGCCGATTTATGATATTCCTGGCTACCCTAGCATCCTGGCCGGGGACTTAATTGACCGCCTCATGGAGCAAATCGCTCCTTTTCAGCCTGGCTTTGGATTGGGCCAGAAAGTCGTGGGGTTGGAGGCCGTTGAAGGAGGGCGTTGGAAGGTTCAAAGCGAAAACGGGGAGGTGGTGCTGGCTGGAGCGGTTGTTATTGCCGGGGGATTGGGGTGTTTTGAACCGAGAAAGCCGGATTTGCCCGGGTTGGCAGCTTTGGAAGGCCGGGGTGTGACCTATATGATTCGGGATCCGGAGGTGTTTCGAGGTCGTCGGGTGGTTTTGGCCGGCGGCGGCGATTCGGCCCTGGATTGGACCCTGCAATTGGCGGAGATCGCAGGGGATTTGACCTTGGTGCATCGGAACAGCAGTTTTCGGGGGGCTCCTGAATCAGCCGCCCGTGTTCAGGCCTTGGCCGACGCCGGCCGACTTCGCTTGCTCACTTCGACGGCCTTGGTTTCCTTGGAGGCCAACGCCGCCGGAAATCTATCCTCGGTGACCGTCCAAACCCAGGGACAGCCGGCTTGGAGCTTGGAGGCCGATGATTTGATTCCACTCTACGGCCTGACCCCCCAACTGGGGCCGATCGCCGATTGGGGTTTGGCGTTGGATGCCTCCGCTATTCAAGTCCAAACCGATAATTTTCAAACCTCGGTACCTGGAATTTTTGCGATTGGAGATATCAATACCTATCCCGGTAAACTCAAGTTGATTTTGTCGGGTTTTCACGAGGCGGCCCTGATGGCCCACGGTGCCTATCGGCACATTCATGGTGGGGCCAAACCTTCCTTCAAATACACCACCGTTACCGGGGTGAGTGGACTTTAGAACAAGCCGACATGCAAGAGGTTCAGATTACGGTTATCGATGATTCGGGAACGGCCAAAGAATTGGTTTTTCCGACCGGTATGGGACTTTCTTTGATGGAAGCCCTGAAATCGGCGGGCTATCCAGTGGAGGCCGTCTGCGGCGGAATGGCCCTGTGTGCCACCTGTCGGGTGGAATGGCAAGAAGGCGCTGTTTCGGAACCCACCGAGGCTGAATTGGACATGCTGGACACCCTGCCGGACCAGCAACCTACCAGCCGATTGGGTTGCCAAATTCGACTGGAATCTCTCACCGATGGCCAAGCCATTCTTCGCTTAAATACCTCTAAATTCTAAACCAATGTCAGATAATAGCACCATGTTTTCGACCAGCGGAGCCCCGCGCCCGGTGGGGCTTTACCCTCATTCCCGAAAGATGGGGCCTTGGATTTACCTCTCTGGCATAGGGCCCAGGCGGCCGGATACCGAAGCAGCGGCCTTGGATGTGCCTGGTTTGGAATTGGATGCCAGCGGTCGCTACAAGGCGTTTGACTTGGAGGCGCAGATTCGTCAGGTATTTGAGAATGTGCGCTCGGTCCTGGCCCAGCACGGTGCCGGTTTGGAGCATTTGGTCGATGTTACGGTTTTTTTGACGGACATGAAAAGGGATTTCCTCACCTTTAACCGGCTTTATGCAGAAATCATGGGTCCCCTGGTTAACAAGCCTTGCCGTACGACCGTGGAGGTGGGCGCTCTGCCTACCGAAATTGTAGTGGAATTAAAATGTGTTGCCTACCTCGAAGAAGGGTAGTCCTTGACAATAGAAAAATCCAGGTCTACAGGGTATTTTTTCAGCGAAGTTTTTGGCCGATGCGGTCGCGGAGATATTTTTTGAACGAGGACGGTCCGATAATTTGAACATCGTCAATCAATCCTAACACAAATCGACCAATGCCTTGCATGGACCCTACGCGGAGATGCAAAAGCCAAGTCTCTGTTTCGTTGGCATGGACAGAAACCGGTTGCAATCGATGGGCATGGGTTGGGAATTCTTCCCTAAACAACTGAGCGCTGAGCGCGCCCAGCGAGAGCTTGATTTCAATGGACTCCGGGCCCAATGGCAGGCCAAAGGGATCCTGCTCGGGACTTTGATGGAGATGCTCGTGTTTCCAGGGCTCGCGGAGGATGCGAACCTCCCCTATGCGGTCCAATTTGAAGGTTTTGATGGCTGATGCGGATGGCTCGTAGGCCAGTACGGCCGATAGGTCATCGCTGAAGGCGTAGGGCTCGATGCTGCGGTTCCGTTCCGAACGGGAATGGGCCGATCGATAGGCCATGAGGAGGACGCATTGCTTGCGACGCATGGCTTCGTGCAATAGGCTGTAAGGGGTTGGGGCCTTGGGGTTCGTTGGGCTGGGAACCATGGGTTCCGGAAGGTTCGCAAAGGAACGCAGCTTGGTGATGAGGCGATCCCGCCCTTGATTGGGGGTGGTAGCGGCGATGGCCGTGAGCAGCAAATCGGCTTCGGCTCGGTCAAAGCCCAGCAATTGCCCGCTTTCTCGGGCCTGGCTTAGTCGGAATCGTCCACTCCGTTCCTCTTGAATTAACACAAAACCGCTTTGGTCCAGAATGTCCAGATCCCTGTACGCCGTTCGTTTGCTAACACCTTGAATATGTGCTATTTCGTCCACCCTTAAACCCGTGGAGGTATTCCATAACAAATTCAAAAGCCTGAAGAGCCGCAGGAGCTTGCCTGCATCCGATTGTTTTTGACCCGCTTTAGGGTTCGTCACGAAGCAGGACTTGGTTCGTCACGAAGCAGGTCTTTTTTGCCCCAGGATTCCAATTGAGATTCGGTCCACAACCAGGGGAAGAAAATCCGCAATTGCATACGGGGCGGTAGGTATTGTTGCCAGTTGGTGCCTCCGGTGGCGGCTATGTCCTGGGTGGGGCGCTGCAAATAGCGGACCGCGGTCCGATAGTGGGCCAAAGGCCAATCCACATTCACGCGATGATCGAGAATTCGGAGAGCCTGGGCCAAGGCCTGCAGGGTGGGCGATGGCTCGGTGGAACCGGTGGGACCAGTGGAACCGATGGACCAGCGATGCCAGAGGCTTGCCAAGGTATGCCCCCGGAGCTGGTGGGCTCTGGCCTGGAGGGTTTTGTCGTACTTGGCCTCGAATTGGGTGAGGGTCAACGTCTTCTTGCCCGATTGCAGCTCCATGGCCCCTTGTTTCCAATAGATATGGGCGTACAGCGTTTCGATATCTGCATCCGGTTGGATGTGGTCGCGAAAATCCCGATGCACCAATTGGTTTAATTCGGTGCAGTGCATTTCGATTTCGCGGTACTGGGCAGATTGAAATCCGGAGGCGGGCAGCAAGGCCATTCGAAACTTCAAAAATTGTTCAGGGTCCATACCGTCCGTCATGATTGAGAAGGACATGGCCAAGGCATCAAAGTATCGGTTCACCCGCTCGACCCGCATCAGGACTTCTTCGGCTTGAACCGTGGCGGCCGATGGGTGATCGTCGGGGCGGCACAATTGGGCCAGCTCGTTGAGGCAGAGTTTGAAATAGAGTTCCGTGATTTGGTGATAGAGGATGAAAATTTTTTCGTCCTCAAAGGCGGTTCGTGGTTTTTGAAGATTAAGCAGCACATCCAACTGCACATAATCCCAATAGGGAAGGAAATCAGCTTGCAGAAGACCCTCGAGGTAGGAACCCAGGTCCTGCCCCAGGGCATCGTATTTGGCCTGGAGTTGCTCCAGTTTGTGAAGAATATCCGGCGAAAAACTCATGCAAAAGGACTGTTAAAGTCCTCAAAATACGGAAGAATTTGGTCTTTGGCCGAAACCAAGGGCGGATTTTGGGGGTCCTTCCATCCCCAATCAATGGCCAGCGACGGGTCGTCCCATCGCAGGCCTCCCTCGGAGGGTGGATGGTAATAATCCGTGCATTGGTAGGCAAAGATGGTTTGATCCTCCAGGGTCAAGAAGCCGTGCGCAAAGCCGGGGGGAATGTAGAACATCCTTCCCTTTTCGGGGCTTAGTTCCAAGCTGAACCAGCGCCCGTAGGTGGGGGAGGAACGGCGAAGATCCACCACAACATCCAAGACCCGGCCTTGCAGAACCCGAACCAATTTGCCCTGGGCATGGGGGGGCGCCTGAAAGTGCAAGCCTCTCAAGATGCCCTTACCGGAAAGGGATTGGTTGTCTTGGACAAAGTCTTCCCGGATACCGTTGGCCGCAAAAAGATCTTTGCGGTAGGTCTCCAAAAAATGACCCCGGGCATCCCCAAAAATCCGGGGTTCGATAATGAAAAGACCGGGCAGGGGTCCGGCTTGGAAATCCATAGCGGCTGGTGATCTTGGCAGTGGTTGTTTGGGCGGAGGTTGTTTGGGCGGAGGTTGTCTGGGCAGTGGTTGATTAGACCAAACCTTGCATCACCAGGTAAACAACAGCACCGGCGGTGTAGCCGAGGATGGCCCAAAGGGAAATTTTGCGCAGGTACCAGCCAAACTCAATTTTCTCCATACCCATGACGGCAACCCCAGCTGCAGATCCGATGATCAAACCACTACCACCAACGCCGGCGCAATAGGCCATGAATTGCCACATCCAATGATCCATGGGATACGTTGTCATATCGTACATGCCCTGGCTGGCTGCGACCAAAGGAACATTATCAATAATAGCCGAAAGCATTCCAATCAAGTAAGTAATGATGCGCAGGTCGCCCACCGTTTGGTCCAACCATGCGGCTGCAGCAGATAGAATATTCGCTGTTTGCAAGGCGGAGATGGCCAAAAGAATTCCGAGGAAGAACAATACACTGGAGGTATCAACTTTGGACAGGGCATGCACGGCGGTGTAAGGCTTGCGCTCCTCTTCGTCCTTGTCGGCATGTAGGAGTTCCGAAACCAACCATAACAATCCCAATCCCAGCAAGATACCAAGGTAAGGGGGGTGGTGCGTGACGGTTTTGAACACGGGTACAAAGAGCAGCGAACCCACACCCAGAAGGAGCATCAGCAAGGATCCTTTGACGCCGCCTTGGTCCTGATTGCTGGTGGTTTGATCAAAGCCTTTGATTTCACCTTTGAGGCTGAACGATAGTACCCCTAGTGGAACAATCAAGCAGACCAACGAAGGAAGGAAAACGGTGGACATGATGGCGCCGGTGCTGATTTGGCCACCGATCCATAACATCGTCGTGGTGACATCCCCAATCGGGGTCCAAGCTCCGCCGGCATTGGCGGCGATGATGACCATTCCGGCAAAGAATTTGCGTTGTTCAGCTTCTTTGATTAACTTCCTAAGCAAGGAAACCATGACAATAGAGGTGGTCAGGTTATCCAAAACCGAGGAAAGGAAAAAGGTGATGATGGAGACGATCCAAAGGAGCTTGACGGTATTCTTGGTGGTGATGCGGTCGGTGATAATGCGGAAGCCTTGATGGGCATCCACCAATTCCACAATGGTCATAGCGCCCAAGAGGAAGAAAAGAATCTCGGAGATACTGCCCAGATGGTGGCTCAATTCATGGCCGACAAAGTGCTTGAAATGCTCCTGCAAATTGCCTAAGCCGGCCTCTCCCAAACCGCTCAGGTAAGCGGCGAAGGCGGAGGTGCCCTCAATGCCAGCGGGCATGGGCATCATGACCAGCAGGGTCCAGGCGATGACGGCGGTGAGCAGGGCCGAAGCTGTTTTGTTGATTTTGATGGGGTGCTCCAAAGCAATGGCGGCGTAGCCAAGGACGAAGACCAGAATGAGGGCGGTTACCATGGGTTAAAAATTTTGATGCCCAAAGGTAAAACCCGTTCATTTATTTCGCGTTTTGACTTTATGACGAATTCCAATCAATCCAGCATCGACCGTCTTTTGGCCGATGTAGCGCCCCAAAGGGAGCGCCTTTTGGCCCATCCGCTCTACGGGTCCATCCAAACCCTGGAGCATGTGAAGGTTTTTATGGCCCATCATGCCTTTGCGGTCTGGGACTTTATGTCCTTGGTCAAGGCATTGCAGGTCCAATTAACGGGCATGCATCTCCCCTGGAAGCCGGTGGGCGACCCGGAGGTCCGTTACCTAATCAACGAGATTGTATTGGGGGAAGAAAGCGATGAGGACCCGGCCGGGGGTCGTATTTCACATTTTGAATTGTACATCCGGGCCATGAAAGAGGCAGGAGTTGAGACCGAGGCATTTGAGCAATATGTCAGGGCATCCAAGGGCCTAGGGGATTTGGGGCCTTCGGAGGGTCTGCCACCGGGTGGCCTTGGATTTAACCAAAACACTTTTGGCCTGATTCAAAGGGCGGAGGTTCATGAATTGGCAGCGGTTTTTACGTTGGGCCGGGAGGATCTGATTCCGGATATGTTCCTTCGGATGGTCGATACCCTGGATCGCGCGATGCCGGGCCGTTTGAGTACGTTCAAGTATTACTTGGAGCGGCATATCGAGGTGGACGGAGAACACCACAAACACTTAGCCTACCGGATGACGGCTTTGGCCTGCGGGAACGATGAGCGGCGGTGGCAAGAGGCGGCGGTGGCCGTGGCCGATGCCTTGGAAGCGCGGATTGCTTTGTGGGATGCGGTGATGGCGGCCCTGCCTGCACAGGAATCGTTGACCTAATTTGCCAAAGAAAGCGGGGACCATGAAGGGCCTGTTGGCGTTTTTTGAAGGAGGCCCCGGTGGTTTCAAGGCCGATGACAGCCAGCGTTTGGCATTGCAGACGCTGGAGGATTTTGTGATGAGCGATCAGGAGCGGGGTGTGCAGGTGATTAGTGGGCCGGCCGGTAGCGGTAAAACCTTTATGATGAAGGCGTTGGTCCAATGGATGCAGGCTTTGGAAAGGCCGGTTGTTTTGTTAGCGCCCACGGGGCGGGCGGCCAAGGTTTTGGCCCGGACAACGCGGATGCGGGCCAATACCTTGCATCGTCAATTGTACAGGCCGGTGGAGGAGGCCTTGATGCCGGGTCGGGGATTGCGGGTTCGCTTTGAACTCAAATCCATGGAACGGGATGAGCCCTGCGTTTTTGTCGTGGACGAAGCATCGATGATGGGCAACGGAAGCGGAGGGGGTGAGGCTTTGATTGGTGATTTGTTACAACAACTTTACGATTCTTCTTCTTGGCACAAGATCATTTTGGTTGGCGACCCCTATCAATTGCCTCCCGTGGGGGAGATTGATTCGCCGGCCTTTCGGTCGGAAACCTGGAGTCCATGGGGTTGCACCTTTGGGCAGATACCATTGGAGGGCCGTTACCGCCAAGGTGCTGATTCGCCGGTTCTTGATTTGGCTTCCAAAATATTGGAATGGATGAGAGAGGCTGCGACGGCGCCCTCTTCTCGTTGGTGGGATGCGTTCTCGGAATGGGTGGAGGATTATGCGGCCGGTGGTTCGGAGGATGATCCCCGTTTAATGAAGGGTATTGGGCTGGCGGTCAAGGATTTTAGGCATCACTACGAGCCCGGTCAGGGAGTTTTTTTGGCCTATTCCAATGCCTGGGTTTCCCGGTTTAACAATCAATACAGGACCTTGGTTCAGCGGAGGACCGGAACCAGGCCCCGTGACGGGGAGCCCTTGTTGGTAGTTCGGAACCAATATTTGGCAGGGGGACAGATGTTGGCTAACGGGGAAGAGGTTCGTTTGCTTCGCAAAGTAGGACGCACCCATCGTCATGCAGGCATGGCTTGGTGCAATGCAGAGCTTGAATGGGTGGGACTTGACGGGGAAGCCCGGGAATTTGAGTCCAAAATTTGTTTGGACCTTTTGGATTCAGGTCAACCCGGACTGAATGCCGCCCAGCAACAGGCTTTGTGGCAGGCGAGGTCCCTGGACAAGGAAGAGGAACGTGATCCGTACATGCAGGCACTGTGGGTTAAGTATCCTTACGCTCAGACGGTTCACAAGGCCCAAGGTGGGGCTTGGCCCAGGGTTTATTTGTTGTTAGAAAAGCCGTATTCGTTTCAGGATTCGGTGGGCTATTTGCGGTGGTTGTACACAGCGGTTACCCGTTGTTCGGATCGTTTGGTTCTGGTACAACCGGGGAAATAGCGGTTTAGGCTAGTCTTTTGGGGTGGAGAAAGTGGGTGAGAAGAGCCCCTTCCCGGAGGGATAGATCCGTTACAACGATGGGAATGCCTTGGGCGGTATCGCAGAGGGCGAGCATGAGGGCGGAGGCGTGGACGATGGCGTCGGTGGAAAGAGGATGAAGGGATGGATGGGGAAGGGGAAGGGTTTGGGTGGCAGCTTGTCCAAAGGCTTGGCAAAGCGAGCGGGTGATTTGCTTGGCTTCGGGCTGGTAGGCCTGGGCCCAGCGGGCCAGGGTTTCGTAGGGTCCGGCCGTGCCTACGATGTGCAGGGGTTGGTGGGCCAGGAGGGCGGGTCCCAATTCGGATTCAAAGACCGCCCGCAAGGAGGCATAACATTCCTCAAAGGCCCGTAAGTAGGGGTTTTGGGGGTGGGTGGGGCCAGCGGCTGGGTCGTTGGGCCGAGTGACTGCATGGATGAGGCCAGTGTCTGCATGGATAGGGTCAGCGTCTGCATGGAAGGGGCCAGCATTCGGGTTGATATGGACCGGAAAATCCTTCAAGAGTTTGCGCATGCCCAATGGCAGAGATACGGCCAGGAAAACCGCGTCCTTCCAACACAAGACACATTCGACGCTGCCCCCGCCGATATCGTTGATGAGGACCGGGCCCTGGTCCAAGAGACCGGAGGCTTGGAGGCCGTAGCGGATCGTTTCGGCTTCTGTTTCTCCTGATATCGTGCAGAGCTCGCAAGGAATTCTCCGGCCTTGGTATTCCTGGTTGCTGAGTCGAAGGCTGCAATCCTGCAACCAAGATTCGGCATTGGGCCATTGCCGCAGGGCCGAGGTCCCGTACCCAAAGAGGGCCTTAGCACCATGGTCGATGGCGTCGTTGGTATGTTTTTGGAGGGCTGCCTCTGCTCTTTGAAGGGTTGCGGGGCTTAGGATTCCAAATCCATCTTTGGCCAAAGCAACTTCAATATTTGCTCGGTGAAACCAACGCGGCACCCCGTCTGCATCGAGCGTGCCCACCACCAGACCAAATACATTGGTGCCTAGGTCAACGACGGCGATCCGTTGACCGCGTTCCAGGGAAGCTGGTCGTTGGCGGTCTATCGGTAGAAGAGCCACTTGCGCAGCAGATTAAAGGAGACTTTTTGACCGTACATCAAGACCCCAATTCGGAATATCCGACCTGCCAGCCATACCGCCACGACAAACGCGGCCACCAGTAAAAACATCGAGAGGGCCAATTCCCAGCCGGGGACCCCAAAGGGCAAACGGACAACCATGACCACCGGGGAGGTCAGGGGAATCATACTCATCCAGAAGGCCAGGCTGCCGTGAGGGTTCTGCATAACAAATTGCGAAGCAACAAAGGACAAAATGATGGGGAGGCTGATGGGGAGCATGAGTTGTTGGGAGTCTCCTTCGGAGTCCACCGCCGACCCGACTGCAGCAAAAAGGGCCGCGTAGAAGAAATACCCGCCCAAAAAATAAAACAAAAAGAAGGGAATGATGGTTTCCCAAGGCATTTGTCCTAGAATTTGCATCCAATCGGCTTGGGCATCGGCTGGGATGCTGTTAGGGCTGCCAGGGACAGTAGACGTGCCAGAGACCGGAGCCGTGCCAGGGACCGGAGCGGTGCCTGTGGTGGTACTTGCAACCGATGCCGTGCCGGGCGCGGTTCCCAGACCCATCGCGCCAATGGCCGTGCTTATAGCGGTGCCAAGCAATAACCATAACACAAACTGAAAAAGTCCAACGGAGGCAATGCCGAGTATTTTGCCCATCATGAGTTCAAAGGGCTTGGTGGTCGATACCAACAATTCCATCACGCGGCTGGCTTTTTCTTCGATAACACCGCGCATGACCATGCTACCGTACATAAAGATGAACATGTACATCAGGAGGGCTGCACCAAAGCCCAGTAGCATGGCGGTTTCGGTATGGCTGTCCTCGCTCCCTTGGTCGGTCCAAACCGAGGTTTGGAGTTCAACTTCGGCCCGTAAGCTTTCAATCACTTTGGGGTCCAAGCCTTGTCGCTCCATTCGCAAACGGTAGAGGCGATCGTTGAGGGCGCTTTGGATGCGTTCGGTGATTTTCAGTCCAGCCGCTTGGGCCGAGTAGTAGCGGGCCTCGACATTCAGGTTGGAATCCGGAGCCTGTAGATGCAAGAGGCCGGCATCTTGATCCTCTAGAAGTTGCCGGATCTTGGCGCTATCGGCCTGGACGAGGACTCCGTTGCTGAGGGTTCCTTGGGGGAGGACCTGGAATTTCAGGCTGTTTTGGTCTTGGAAGGCATCGGATAATTGCCCCGAGGGGTCGTGAACCCAAACCGTGGTGGAGTCGTTGTTCCACTTGGCCATGAGAACCGGTACCAAAACAAAAAGCCCAAAAAGCAAGGGCCCCAAGATGGACATGACGATGAAGGTGCGGCTCTGAATACGGGTAAAGAATTCTCGGCCGGCGACGATGAAAATTTTGTTCATGCGAAGGGTTGGTTCGGGTTAGCGAAAGATATGTTTTGTGTTAGCGGATGGGGTTCGCGTTGGTGGCGCTGATTTCTGAGTCGCCCAGGTTGTCAGTGCCGACCGCCTGAATAAAGATGTCCTGAAAGCTTGGTAGCTTTTCGGAGAAATGCAGAATGCGACTGTTGCGGTTGTAATGATCAATGAGGTCGGGCCAATGTTGGGGTTCGGCCTCAAAGACCAGGCGGGTGATAGCGTTGGGCTCTGAGGTGGTGGTGGAGGAGGATGGAGCCGGCAAGGGGGCGGGCGGCGGCGAGGCCGGGGCGCCGGCGCAGTGGATCTCAACGCGGTTTTTGCTGTATTGCCGGCGAACGGCCTCGGTCTCGCCGGACAGCACCACCCCTGCCCGGTGGATCAGGACAACGTGCGTGCACAGATCCTCCACCGTTTCCATGCGGTGCGTCGAAATGAGCAGGGTGGTGCCCGCCGCCCGCCTCTCCAGCAAGATGTTCTTCAACAA
>JACCDP011274302.1_pt1 | contig 17883 bp, 13 predicted proteins | sample 7445841 | NCBI WGS metagenome assembly JACCDP01 (sample SAMN15323441, study PRJNA562643) | freshwater metagenome | isolation source: river surface water | place: USA:Blue River Watershed | collected 2017-08-17
AATGAAATTGCTGAAGCACTAAATGAGCCTCTTGGTACAATCAAAAGTAGAATTCACTTTGCTAGAAAAATTTTAAAGCAAAAAATTCAACGATATTAAATTCATGTCATCGACATCAAAAAAAGTAATTGTTATAGGAGCGGGTTTTGCAGGTTTATCTACCGCGAGTTTCTTAGCAAAAATGGGTTGGGAAGTTACAGTGATTGAAAAGCATGATTTACCAGGTGGTAGAGCAAGAAAGTTTAAAGCAGAAGGGTTTACATTTGATATGGGTCCAAGTTGGTATTGGATGCCAGATATTTTTGAAAGGTATTTTAATTCCTTTGGTAAAAAAGTAAGTGATTATTACGCACTTAAAAGACTGGATCCTTCTTACAGAGTTTATTTTGAAAAAGAAGGTTGGGATATACCAGCCAATTACAACGAATTACAAAATTTATTAGAGTCGGTTGAGCCAGGCGCTGCTAAAGCATTGGATGCTTTTATGGCAGAGGCAAAGTTTAAATACGACGTTGGTGTTGGAAAACTAGTTCACAATCCAGGTTTGTCATTGACAGAATTTTTGGATATGGATTTAGTGAAAGGTGTTTTTAAATTAGATGTTTTTCAATCGATGAAAAAACATGTTGCTAAATTTTTCAAACATCCATCTATACAATCTTTGATGGAGTTCCCAGTATTATTCTTAGGAGCTTTACCAGAAAAAACACCAGCTTTATATAGCTTGATGAATTATGCAGATATCAAAGGGGGTACCTGGTATCCTGAATTTGGAATGTATAGTATCGTTCAAGGGATGTATGATTTAGCAACTTCATTAGGTGTTCAATTTAAATTAGGAGAGGAAGTAACATCCATCCAAGTGCAATCTGGAAAAGCGGTTGCAGTCCATACTTTGAAAACTGTTTCTGGTGAAAAGCAAGAATACACTATGGATGTATTGATTGGTGCAGGCGACTATCATCATATCGAAACTAAATTATTAGCGCCAGCATATCAATCCTATTCTGCAGCCTATTGGGATTCAAGGGTGATGGCGCCAAGTTCACTATTGTATTATGTAGGACTGAATAAAAAATTAGATGGCGTATTACACCATCAATTATTTTTTGATACAGATTTTGGATTGCATGGGCAAGAAATATACTCCGATCCTAAATGGCCTACAAGACCTTTATTTTATGCAAGTGCACCATCGGTGACAGATCCAACTGTGGCTCCAGAAGGCTGTGAAAATTTATTTTTATTAATCCCTATTGCTGCTGGGTTAGAAGGCGATACAGAGGAAATCAGAGACCAATATTTCGAGATGATCATTCAACGATTCGAGGAACGTATTGGTCAGTCTATTCGAAGTTCGATTGTATACAAGCGCTCTTTTGCAGTAAAAGAATTTAAAGAAGAATACCATTCTTTTAGAGGTAATGCCTATGGATTGGCAAATACATTATTGCAAACAGCAAATTTAAAACCAAGTTGTAAGAGTAAAAAAGTAAATAACTTATATTACACTGGTCAATTAACAGTGCCTGGTCCTGGCGTGCCACCAAGCTTAATTAGTGGCGAAGTAGTGGCTAAACTTGTTAATCAAAAACATAAAGCATAATTCGACATGTCTTCATTAACATTATACAACGAAGTAACCGCACAAAGTAGTAAGTCTACTACTTTACTGTATAGTTCTAGTTTTTCTTCTGCCATTGGATTATTGGATAAGTCATTACATCAATCTATTTATGATATTTACGGATTTGTGCGATTTGCAGATGAGATTGTAGATACTTTTCATGAGTATGATAAAGCAACATTACTTGCAACATTCAAAGCAGATACTTATGCAGCATTGGACAATGGCATTAGCTTAAATCCAATTTTACATCGTTTTCAATTGACCTATAATCAATTTAATATAGACAGGGAATTACTTGATGCATTTTTGTACAGTATGGAGATGGATCTTTCACAGCAGTCCCATGATCAAGCAAGTTACAACCAATACATTTTTGGAAGTGCCGAAGTGGTGGGGTTGATGTGTTTAAAAATATTCTGTAATGGTAACGATGCGCAATATGAAGCATTGAAACCTGCAGCACAAAGCTTAGGTGCTGCTTTCCAAAAAGTGAATTTTTTAAGGGATATCAAAGCGGATTTTGTGGGCATGGAGCGCATGTATTTTCCAAATTGTGATTTTAGTAATTTTAGCCTTTCGGATAAGCAACAAATTGAAACAGATATTCAAGCAGATTTTGATGCAGCTTTAGACGGCATCAAGGCCCTCCCGGTTCCTTGTCGTTTTGGGGTTTATGTAGCGTTTAAATACTACTATGCTTTATTTAATAAGATTAAACAGACCAACCATACTGCTTTATTAAGCACCAGAATTAGGATACCAGATTACGCAAAATTATTTATTGTTTTCAAAGCAAAAATTAGAGCAAGCTTAAATTTGTTATAGTACCTTTACATCCTAAACGTTCCTTTATGATTTTCTTAATTTCTATGTTATTGACTTTTGCGATTATGGAAGGTGTTACATGGTTAACACACAAATATGTCATGCATGGTTTTTTATGGTACTTACACGAAGATCACCATCAACCTACTGGACATTTTTTTGAAAAGAACGATGCATTCTTTTTGATTTTTGCGATTCCAAGTATGGCTTGTATTTTTTACGGCACTTTCAATGCCATGCCATGGTTATCGGGTATTGGAACAGGTGTTGCTATGTATGGATTTGCCTATTTTATAGTCCACGAAGTGATCATTCACCAAAGAATCAAATGGTTTACAAAATCTAATAATAGATATATCAAAGCCATTCGTTGGGCACACAAAATGCACCACAAACACTTGGGCAAAGAAGATAGTGAGAGTTTTGGTATGCTGATTGTAGCAAAAAAATATTGGGATAAAGTTAAGCGTGACGAAATGATACAAAACAACGGATAACCCATTGCAAGTCGAAAATAAATATGATTATATAATAGCCGGTGCAGGTTGCGCCGGCTATTCTTTGTTATACCATTTACTGCAGGATCCTATATTAAATAAAAAAAAGATCCTGGTGTTAGATGCCAATTTTAATAAAGGGAATGACAGGACTTGGTGTTTTTGGGAAGATCAAGCTGGACCCTTTGAATCTATTGTTTGTAAAAAATGGTCCAATATAGAAGTATTAAAAGGGACGATGCATCGTTCATTACCAACTGCTCCTTTTGAATATAAGATGATTCAAGGAATTGATTTTTACCAATATGTTAGTGATTTTGCAAAAGATTTTGACAATGTAGAATGGGTGGCGTCTAAGATCTTAAGCATTGACTCTATCAATGATAGCAGTGCAAGGGTCAATTGGGAAGGGGGCAGTGCAAATGCAGAATTTGTATTTTCAAGTATCAATGGGGAGCGCATCCAATCAAAACTTTGGCAACATTTTAAAGGTATTGTAGTGGAATTTGACAACGCTGTTTTTGATGATACTGTTGCTAGATTAATGGATTTTAATGTGCCTCAAATGGATGCAACAGCTTTTATGTACTTGCTCCCATTAACAGATAAAAAAGTATTGGTAGAGTATACTTTATTTTCTCCAACGATTTTAGCATCCGCCGAGTATGATCATGTTTTGGATGCATACATGGAGGAGCATTACTATGGGCAAGCTTATCAAATTCAACATTCTGAAATGGGTGCTATACCTATGACTTCTAAAAAATTGACTTCCAATGATGGTGCGGTTGTTTCAATAGGGACAATGGGGGATGCAGTCAAGGCAAGTACGGGCTATGCTTTTCAATTTATCCAGAAGCAAACCCAACAGATAGTAAGTCAATTAAAATTAAATCAAGCATTGAATCCTGCTGTGCATCATACTAGACATCAATTTTATGATGCTGTATTATTGTATATTCTTCAACATCAAAAAATGGCAGGCGATGAAATATTTGCACGCATATTTAAAAAGAATACTGCAGCCACTGTGTTTAAATTCTTATCTAATACATCTACCTTAATAGATGATATCAAGATAATGACCAGTTTGCCTACACAAATTTTCCTGCCTGCGGCTATTAAAGTATTATTTCGACGGTAAGTTATTGGCGCAATTTCATAATTTTGTTTATGGCCTTGTCGTACAATGGTTAGTACAAGCGTTTCCGAAGCGCTAAATCCCAGTTCGATCCTGGGCTTGGCTACAAGTTTCAATTCATTATTAGATAAAAATCTATATTTTTGGTTCTAATTTATTGTCTCTAATTTAATATTTCCCCATTGTTACTATACATCACCATATTAGGTTTTATTGTCTCATTTCTATTGCTCATTAATATTAAAGAGTCCAATAGGGTCAACTTGTTTTTATTCGCTTTCTTCTTTATTAATAATTTGTATTCTCTTGCACATTATGCAACGATTTATTCTGGTAATAAAACAATGGTAGCGATTTTATTAGTCAATTTTACACCATTATTTTTATTGACAGGTCCAATGCTTTTTTTTTATGTGAGAGGGGTATTGAGAGATGATTACAAATTTGAAAAATTTGATTGGATACATTTTATTCCTGCATTTATTTTATTAATCAATATATATCCGCATTTATTTTCAAGCTATGAGTATAAATTATCTTTTGCAGAGAGAGTATTAATGAATCCAGCAGAGATTTTAAATAATAACAACTTATTTGTGCCATCCACATTTAATTTTTTGTTAAGACCTATAATTGGCTTAATTTATGTAGGTGTATGTATAAGATTGATGTTACTAAAGTTTAAATTTGAAAAGCCAGACGATAAACAGTCCTTATTAATTTATAGATGGCTAAGTTTATTGATTTTCAACACTTTACTTGTTTATGTCAGTTTCTTAATTTTTACTATTCTTTCTTTTCAAACCTTGAACTATAAAATGGCGGAAGTAAGGGGGTATTATTTCTTGAATATTTCCTTGATTGGATTGGTCTTGTTTAACACTACTTTATTGTTTTTTCCAAACATTTTATATGGATTACCGCAGCTTGATTTTATACTACCAAACCGCTCTAAACCAGCTACTTTAGAAGTGGAACCTAAAAAATTGGTAAAAAGTTTTGAAATTTCAAATGGAAAATTGCAATTATTGCATGAAAAAATTGAAACCTACAGGCTAACTAAGCCCTATATAAATCCTGAGTTTAGCCTTTCTGTCATGTCTGCAAATACAGATATCCCGGTGCACCACTTGAGCTACTACTTTAATGAACACTTGAATGTTAATTTTAATACGTGGAAAAACGACCATAAAATCAATTTTGTCATTGAGCAAATTGAAAAAGGGAATAATGAACTTCTTACTTTAGATGCCTTAGCAAAACAAGCTGGTTTTGTTTCAAGGACTACTTTTCTAAATGCATTTAAGCAAAAAATAGGTTTAACTCCTACTGAGTTCCTAAACACCCTTCAAAATAATTAGACTTTGTTCTAGTTTTATAAATCTGAACAAGGTTAAATATCTCCATCGAAAGGCTTTAATAAGTTAGCTTGTTTTCCGTACCTTAGGATTCTTGAAAAAAGTGATTGCCATATGTTGTTTTGCTGCCTTGTTATTATCAACAAGTAGCCTGAGCTATTTTTATTGGCTTCAGGAAAAGCTGCATGAGCAAGAGAGATTCGCGAGTATTGATGCAGGTGAAATTTTTGAAAAAGAACATGAAAGCGATCAAATTACCATCACTGTAAAAGATAAATCCATCTTACCAGAAGGCTATCACTGGGAGGAGAAAGGTCGTGAATTTAGTTACAAGGGGATGTTTTATGATATTATTTCCATTGAGCAAACAAAAGAAGGTTGGGTGATTAAAGCAGCATCAGATGAAGAGGAAGCAGCAATTGTTGCCAATCAACATAAACTAAATCATTTGGGTAAAGAAGCAGAATCTAAATCCAGTTCTTCCAAAATCAAATTGAACCTAAGCCTTGCTGTATATGAATGTCCTTCATTCAGTACACAAAGTTATTCAACTATACTTTACTAAAAAAGAAGTATCCATTATTGACTACACCAATTTTAAGTAGTTATTCAGGAGAAGTTTCACATCCGCCAGAAACTGTCTAATACATAAGACAGGGCTATTGAATTATTATTTTATTTGATAGCAATTCATTTTCATTTTAAAAATTAAGCATGCGTTTAATATTAAGCGTACTATTATTTTTTGGGATGAGTATTGAACTTTTTGCGCAATCTGATACTTCAAGCAAGCAATTGCAAGATATAGTGATTTATGCCAATAAGTTTCCAACGCTCTCAAAAAACATCGTACAAAGGGTGGTTGCCTTAACCGATAAAGTATTGTTGCAACAGCAAGCGAATACGGCAGATATCTTAACAGCTTCTGGTCAGGTCTTTGTACAAAAAAGTCAAGCAGGTGGTGGAAGTCCCGTTGTCAGAGGATTTGAGGCGAGTAGGGTTTTGTTAATGGTGGACGGTGTACGTATGAATAGTGCTATTTTTAGAGCCGGGCATTTACAAAATATCATCACAGTGGATAATATGATATTAGATAGAGTAGAAATTATTTATGGACCAAGTTCTACTTTATTTGGTAGCGATGCACTGGGTGGTGTGGTGAATTTATATACCAAGCAGCCGCAATTGTTTAAATCCAATCTTGTTTCTAAAAAAGCTCCATGGAAAATAAATGGCAATCTAGTCTATCGGTTCGGTAATGGACAAAATGAACAACGTCAACACGTAGACCTCAATATTGCCAATAATAGATGGGCTTTTCTGACTTCTGTCACCAAAAGTAATTTCGGTGATATGCGTCAAGGAAATAAAAGACTAGCTGCTTATCCAGACTTTGGTAAAAGACTATTTTATGTTGCTCGTGATAACAATACAGATATTATAAAAGACAATAGTGCATTTGTAAACATTCAAAAATTAAGTGGTTACAATCAAATAGATTTATTACAAAAAGTATTGTTCAAGCCTAATGATAATACGGAGCATTTATTGAATGTACAATTCTCTAATTCGTCTGATATCAACAGATATGATCGTTTAACGGAAACTAGTAAAGGGTTGCCTGTATTTTCAGAGTGGTATTATGGCCCGCAAGTGCGCAATATGATTGGGTATAAATTAACTAATTCAAATTTGAATGGTTATTTTCAAAAATTAACTACAAACATCAATTACCAGCACTTGGAAGAAAGTAGAATCACAAGAAGATTTAAATCCAATAACAAAGATTATAGATTCGAGGCGGTGGATATTTTTGGTTTGAATATGGATTTATTGCACCAAGGAAAGTCTAGTACTTTAAATATTGGAGTTGAGTCTTATTACAACGATGTTAGTTCAACTGCGTATCGTAATAATATTGCTACGAATCTGCGTAGTGCCATTACTACAAGGTATAGTGATGGGCCTACCAATATGTCTAATTATGCATTTTATGCACAGCACACTCAATTTTTGAAAGGCAATTGGGTGTTGAATAGTGGTTTGCGTTTAAATAATGTTCAATTGAATGCTAATTTCAAAGACACTGCACTCATGCGTTTCCCATTTACAGATGCCAATCAAAACAATTCTGCTTTGACCGGTAATTTAGGTATGGCCTATAATGGAGCAGATGGGCTTAGGGTTAGTTTTGGTGTGAGCAGTGGATTTAGAGCACCGAATGTGGATGACTTAACCAAAGTGTTTGATACAAGAACTGGTTATGTAGTAGTACCCAATAAGGATTTAAAACCTGAGTACACATACAACGCCGAATTGAATGTTTCAAAAACAACTTCTACTTATAGCATTGGTTTTTCATTATTTCATACCTGGTTTAGAAATGCATTGGTCGTTGACAAGTTTAAATGGAATAATGCAAGTACTATCCTATATCAAAGTATCATGAGTGATGTGTATGCCACTCAAAATAAAGCAAAGGCTGTTGTTTATGGATTTAATGTCAATGGTTCTGCCAATTTATCACCTAATACTACTTTGGCTGCTACCTATACTTATACAAAGGGTACTTACCAAAATGGTTTAGTAGAAATGCCTTTAGACCATATCCCTCCAACTTATGGTAGAGTGGGGCTAAAGCATGATATAAAAAAGTTTACTGCCGAATTATTTACCTTATTTAATGGATGGAAGCGTATTGAGGACTATAATTTAAATGGCGAGGATAATGAGATTTATGCCACCAAGGATGGTATGCCAGCATGGCAAATTTGGAATATCAACACAAATTATCAGCTCACTAAAAAATTAAATTTCAGTTTTCAAATCGAAAACATCGCTGATTTAAATTACCGTTATTTTGCGAGTGGTATCTCTGCTTTAGGCCGAAATTATATTGTACAAGCTAGGTATTCTTTTTAGCGAATCAATGCTCCAACATTGCTAGAGAATATTTTAACAGCTATAGCTAAAAGAATAACACCAAAAAATTTACGAACTGCTAGTAAGCCTCCGGGCCCTAGCAGTTTTTCAATAAAATTCAGCGATTTTAAAACTATGTATATAACTACCAAGTTGATTACAATACCAAGTGCAATATAGAGTTCATCATAGTTTGCCTTCAAAGACATAATAGTGGTAAGCGTTCCACTTCCGGCAATAATAGGAAATGCAATGGGCACCACAGCGCCAGACTGTGCATTTTTATCGCCTTTAAAAATTTCATGGCCCAACACCATCTCAAGTCCTAAAAGAAAAATCACAATAGATCCACCTACGGCAAATGATCTTACATCCAAGCCCAATAATTGTAAAAAAGGTTTGCCTAGAAATAAGAATAAAATCATTAAGCCGCCGGAAATTAGGGTCACTTTAAGTGATTTAATGGCACCCGACTTTTCTTTCATCGCAATTAATAGAGGGATAGACCCCACGATATCAATTACCGCGAATAGTGTAAAAACAATGGTAAGTAGTTCATCTATTTTGAATGCCATAAAAAAAGCTTTGTATGAAGATACAAAGCTTTTTTAGATTTACTAACCCTTTAAATTGATCAAGTTGAGAGTTGTTATTTTGGTAACAACCAAGTTTTAATTCAAACGTATCCCAAATTGAATCATTCTGCCAATAGCATTGTAACCATTGACTTCACTAAAATTATCGTTTAATAGATTCTGACCATTTGCAAATACCACAATGCGCTTACTCCACTTGTATTGAATGTTTGCATTCAATAGTGTATAATAACCCAAGGTTACATCTGGTTTAGCATAGCCGCCAACATCCTTGCGTTCGCTAATGAATCTGCCAGTTAAACTTGCGTTCCATTTGCTATTAATTGCATAATTCCATTGTGCGTTCAAACTATGTTTTGGGCGCTTTAATAAATAATTATAAGTAATTGTATCTGTTGTGGTGATTCTATTTTGATTGGTTTCTTGTCCATTCATTAAAGTATAGTTCAATGAAAATTGGTGCTGCTCGGTGATGGGATGCTGGATTTCAATTTCTAAACCATTCACTTTTTGTTGGATAAAATTGAAAAAATTATAGTCTATATAATTATAGTCAATACCATTTTTGATATTCCTATTATAGTAGACTGCTCTTGCAAATACTTGCCCTTTTCTGAATGAAATACCTAACTCGGTATTAAAAGAAGTTTCTGCTTTTAATTTATCATTATAACTCAACTGATAAAGTGATGGTGCTTTAAATCCAGTAGATACACTCGCTATCAATCTTACTCGATCTGTTAATGCATAAGATGGGTTGAATGTAAATGTTTGGTTATTGCCAAAACGATTGTGGTTATTGTATCTGGCACCTAATTCAAGTAACCATTTTTTTGCATTGTCATTGATCAAGACAGAGGTATATAAGGCATTCTGAAATTGAAAAGTATCTCTAAACACATCATTGTATGGTCCCCATTTACTAATAGATTCATAGGTTTGATTGTAAGAGCCGTATCTGAAATCACTTCCTACAATCCATTGAATATTTTTATTGATTGGTGTAGATAAAAAGGCATCTGCAAAATGAGTTGTACCTGCATACTGATTGTTTTCATAGATCAAGTATGTCTTATCTGCACTGTCATTTAAATAGGTCCTGTCTTGAGTGGTATACTGATATTGTAATTGAAAATTAGTTTTAGCCTTTTTATATTTTAAGACCAACCCACTCATCGTAGTGGCATTTTTAAATTCATTGTCTTTATCGTCCATAAAGCCACCATAATCTATCGCAGCTTTATAGGCAGTCATTCTGCTAGACAATTGTACATCCCAAAGTGAATCAATCTGGTATTTTGCTTTTACAAAAAAGCTATTGTTTTGATAGCCATCCTTATCAAAATTTCCTTTGTTGGTGATATCCTTTGCTGATGAAAATCCATCTGCATTTTGATTTTCAAAACCAATAGTATAGTTTAACTTATTAATACTGCTGTTAAATTGCAAATTACCCTGCGTGGTACCATAACTTCCATAGCTCAATGCACCTGAAACAAAAGGTTTCCCTTTTGATTTTGTAATGATATTAATGACACCACCAATGGCGTCCGATCCATAAAGTGTACTCTGTGCACCTTTCAAAATTTCAATACGCTCCACTTGGTTGAGTGGAACTAAGTTTAAATCAAATTCATTGCTGATCATAGATGGATCCCCTACAGGAGCGCCGTCTAATAAAATCAATGTTCTTCCTGAGGCTGCGCCTCGCATATAAATACTAGGCACAGTGCCTAAATTACTTAATGCGCCTGGTAAGCTTAATCCAGCTTGTTCATTCAGTAATTGTGCAATGGTTCTGCCTGCATTTTGCTGAATTTGTGCAGCAGAAATTACGGTGATGACTTTACTAGTTCCATTTTGTTTCTGCTCAATTTTATTAGCAGTTACAATCACATCCTCCAACTGTGTGGGGTTTGAACTTTTTTGAAGACTGTCTTTTTGTTGTCCAAAGACGGTGGACATGGTGGCGATAAGGCACACCGAGAGCGTGATGATTTTTGTGCTCATTGTTTTGTTTTTTTTCATTTTACTGAGTGAACAATGAGCTTCCTGGAGAAAGAGAACCATAATGAATTAAGCAGGGTGATAGTTTACCCGCGCTTAATTTTTTACAATCCTTGCTTTTTACCCGAAAGCTGTTGGTTTATTTTAATCAGGCAGGTCTTCTGGCTCGTTCTTCTCAAAGTCATCCTTCCCAAATTACTTCAGTGGATCTGACTTAATGCTTTCGCATCGAACTTACAGCTACGGGAATAGCTCCTGGTTTGAACAGGATTCCCTTTTAATCATTTGCATGAACCTAATCCAGCACAAACTTATTCTCTTTTAAAATAAGAGATCTATTTAATTATCAACCCTTTGTTGAAAACTCCCAATAAGTTGATATATTTATATTTAAGAAAAGTTTAATTATTGCATATGAGCACAAAAGCAAAACAGAGCATCAATTTTTTTAGTTTAACCATGATCGTGGTCAGCTTAGTGATTGGTATGGGTATCTTTAAAACCCCAGCCACCATTGCTGCAAAATCCGGTACACCGCTTATTTTTTTTAGTGCTTGGATCATTGGTGGTATCATTGCTTTATTTGGTGCGTTGACGTATGCAGAAATTGGACAAAGATTGCCTGTAATGGGCGGTTATTATAAAGTGTTTGCACATTGTTACCATCCTGGCGTAGGATTTACGATTAATGTGTTGATCTTAATTAGCAACGCCGCTTCTTTAGCTGTGGTTGCTTTGATAGGCGCAGATTATGTAAGTGATTTATTGTTTGGAAGACCTTCCGGTACCTTATTTAATATTGGTGTGGCTTCATTTTCGGTCGGGTTATTTTATATCGTCAATTTATTAGGATTAAAAACAAGTAGTCGAACACAGAACGTGTTGATGATTGTGAAAATTAGTTTGATTTTATTACTCATTACATCCTTGTTCAAAGGCGTGAATGTAGCACCACATGGATTCAATGATGGTAAAGTGTATGTATACGATGGCAGCAATGGTATGTTGCTTTTACTGGTGAGCTTGGTGTCTGTATTTTTTACTTATGGGGGCTATCAACAAACCATCAATTTTGGCGCAGAAGTGAGTTCGGCTAAAACAATGCAAAGAGGTATTGTGATTGGTATTTTACTCGTTTTGTTTTTATACTTAGCAATTAATTATACTTATGTAAAAGTGATTGGTTTTGATAATATTAAAAATGCCAATGCCATTGGCTCTCTTTTATTTGAAGCATGGTTTGGGAAATTGGGTGCCAAAGTATTTGACTTTGCGATGGTCTTAAGTGTTCTCGCTTATGTGAATGTGATTTTAATGAGTAACCCAAGAGTGATGTATGCGATGAGTGAGGATAAAGTATTGCCTGCGGTATTTCAAAAAAAGCATGCTACCACAGATGCCTTGGTACCTGGCCTTACAGTTTTTGCAATTACTACTATTTTGATTACTTTTTTTGGGAAAGGAGTAGATGATGTTTTGAGTTTTAGTATTTTCTTGGATTGCTTGGGGATGAGTACTTCTGCAGCCACTCTGTTCATTTTAAGACGCAAAGGCCAGGGAGACGCTACTGTCACTGGCGGATTAAAGCGTTGGACACCTATTTTTGCAGCTATTTTTGTATTGTCTTATGCTTTTGTTGCTGTTGCTGTAGTCATTGATAAGCCTTATTCTGCACTTACTGCAGTTATTTTAGTAGCCATTGTATTGGTCTTATATCGCTTATTTTATTATAAAAAGACCTCCAACATATAGGGGAAGCCATTTATACCCACCCATAGCTGTTCAGCCAATTGAATGTCCGTTTGTCTAAAAATTAGACAACTCCTAAGGTTTGTATTACTTTTGTACTGTATAATAGGAATTTATAATTATCAATACAGACAATGAGATACATTTTTTCGTTTATTTTTCTTGGATGCACAATGTCCTTAACGGCACAAAAACCCACACAATGGGATTTAAGAACTTGTGTGGAGTATGCTATAAAGCATAATATTTCTGTTCAACAAGCAGATATTCAGGCAAGATTGGCAAAGTTGCAGGCAGACCAGGCTAAGGATAGTAGGTTGCCAAATTTGACTGGTTCTTCTGGCCTAGGAATGCGTTTAGGTCGTTCCATTGACCCTGTAACCAACGCCTTCACTACCACCCAATTTTTATTTAATAATTTTGGATTGAATGGAGGTGTACAAGTTTACAATAACAATCGATTAAGTAATTCAGCTGCAGCAAGTAATTATAGTTGGTTGGCAAGTATCGCCGATCTACAAACTGCGTCGAATGATATTTCGGTGAATGTGGCTACATTTTATTTACAAGTTTTATCCAATATTGAACAATCAGAAATAGCTAAAATTCAGATCGCACAAACGACAGAACAATTAGCTGCTACAAAAAAGCGTGTTGAAGTTGGATTGTTGCCAGAAATTAATTTATTAGAATTAGAAACACAATTGGCAAATGATAGCAGTAATTATATCACAGCCATTTCTAATGTAGAACAAAGCAAATTAAGTTTAAAAGCATTGTTGAATTTAGATGCATCTGATGCATTTGATGTTTTCGTTCAGCCAGTGGAGCAAATTAAATTACAAGCTTTTGCAGACTTGCAGCCAGACTATGTATTCAGTGTTGCCGAACAAAATCTTCCTAATATTAAAGCCGCAAACCTTCGTGTAAAGGCAGCCGAAAAAAATCAATTGGTGGCAAAAGCCGGATTTTATCCAACTTTAAGCTTTGGCTATTCTTTAAGCTCCAATTTCTCTAATGCATTTAAATATATTAGCGGGATTGAACCTGCAGGGTTTAGCAATATTTCACCAACAAGTCCATTTGTTACTGTAGGATCCGCTAAATATTTTGTACAAAGTCCTATATACAATACCGTAACAGCTAATAGAGATTTTAGTAATATTTGGAATGGATGGGGCAGACAATTAGACAATAACTTTGGTCAGAATTTCGGGTTTCAATTATCAATTCCAATTTTCAATGGCAATCAATCTAAAGCAGCGTATCAGCAATCTAAGTTAAATTACCAGTCTGCTAGTTTACAACAAGAAAATGCACAAAGAAAATTAAAGCAAGATATTTATGCAGCATATACCAATGCTGTGGTAGCATATAATAAATTAAATGCCAATCAAAAGGCAGTGACAACTGCAGAGAAGGCTTATAGCTTTGCTACAAAGCGTTATGAGTTAGGATTGCTAGGTACCGTAGAATTATTAAACAATCAAAATAATTTTTTAAGAGCTAAAGTAAATTATAAAGCTGCTCAATTTGAGTACGTATTTAGAATCAAATTACTTGAGTTTTATAAAGGAGAAGCACTTTCTCTTTAATCTTTTAAAAGCAACGTAAAATAAATAAAATGAATAAGAAAATTATTTGGGGTATCGTAGGTTTTGTTGTACTAGTTGTAGTACTAGTGGGACTTAAAAAAGCCGGTGTTATTGGAAAAGAAGAAGGTATCGAAGTAACAGTAGAGAAAGTGGAACTAAGAACCATTACTGAGTCGGTGAATGCGAGTGGTAAAGTGTATCCAGAAATTGAAGTAAAAGTTAGTCCAGATATTTCTGGAGAGATTGTAAGCCTATTTGTAGAAGAGGGTGCGAAAGTGACCAAGGGTCAGGTATTGGCTAAGATCTATGCAGACATTTACTCTTCTCAACGAGATCAAGTAACTGCTAGTGTAAATCAAGCGAAAGCACAATACGAAAATGTGAAAGCAAATTTGAGTGGCTTGAAAAATGCCTACGAAAATTCTAAAGTAGCTTATGAGCGCTTTAAAAAATTATTTGCAGACAAGATTGTATCAAGAGCAGAATATGAGCAAGTAGAACAAACTTACCGTAGTGCAGAATCAAGTTACAATTCTGCAAAAGAGTCTATTAAAAGTGGCGAAGCCCAAGTGCAAGGTGTGAAAGCACAATTGGCTAGAGCAGAAAAAGACTTAGCAAGAACTACGATTGTATCTCCAATGGATGGTATTATAAGTTTGATGAATGTTAAGGAGGGTGAGCGTGTGGTAGGAACTGCGCAAATGGCAGGTACCGAAATGATGCGTGTGGCTGATATGAAGAGTATCGAAGTAAGAGTAGATGTGGGGGAGAATGATATTACAAAAGTAAAATTGGGTGATACTGCGTTGGTTGAAGTTGATGCGTATAACAATAGAAAATTCAAAGGGATTGTTTATAAAATTGCCAACCCAATTACTGCAGCATCAGGCGTTAGTTCAGCTGCAGAAGTAGCAAATTATAAAGTGCATATTCGTTTATTAACGGATAGCTATGCAGACTTAATTAAAGAGAATGCTATTTTCCCTTTTAGACCAGGTATGACTGCGAGTGCAGATATTCAAACTAAGTCTAAAGTAAATGTAGTTTCTGTGCCATTAAATGCAGTTACAACAAGAGACAGTGATGGTAAAGGAAAAGATACTAAAGTGTCTAGTACTGCCAATAACAATACAGAAAAAGAACCTGCAAAAGAGGAAGTCTTAAATGAAGTAGTCTTTATTTTGCAAAAAGACAATAAGGTGAAAATGGTTAAGGTTAAAACAGAAATTCAGGACTTAAACTTTATCGAAGTGTCTGGATTAAAAGTGGGAGACCAAGTGATTACAGGACCTTATAGTATTGTAAGCAAGACATTAAAAGATGGTTCTTTGGTAAAAGTAGTTACAAAAGAAAAGTTATTTGAAGAGAAATAAGGTGATTAGGTGTAAAGTAGACCTTAAAAAAGGGGCGCATATAAAAAATGCGCCCCTTTTTTTATGAATTTCATATGTTTGCAAAATGGAAAATAAGCGAATTGGTATCATTGGTAGCGGAAGTTGGGCTACAGCGATTGCAAAGATTGTAACAGAAAATGGCCACCAAATTACTTGGTGTCTTAGACAACAATCCAATATTGATTATTTTGAAAAGCGCAAACACAATCCGCATTATTTAAGAAACGCTTATTTTGATTTACAAAAAATCAGTTTCTCAACAGATATCAAATTGGTCGTTGCTGCGTCTGATATCATTATCATTGCCGTTCCATCTATCCACATTGAAACAACGCTTGCATCCTTAGAAGTTGGAGACCTTAAAAATAAGTTAATCGTATCGGCAGTGAAAGGGGTGTTACCAGTACATAATATTTTATTGAATGATTGGCTTGCGCAAAAATTTAATTTTCCACTTTCATCCTACTTTACCTTATTAGGGCCAAGCCATGCAGAGGAAGTTGCAGCTGAGCAATTGTCCTATTTGACTTTTTCTGGCTTGGACGAAAATACAACCACAACCATTGCAAGTTATTTTAAATCAGAGTATATCAATACCATTGTCAATAAGGATGTAATTGGTGTTCAATATGCTGGTGTAGCCAAAAATATTTATGCACTTGGCGCAGGTATAGCGCATGGATTGGAATATGGAGATAATTTTTTAAGTGTATTTATTGCAAATTGTGCCAATGAAATGCAAGTACTATTAAAAGAAATTGCCAAAAAAGAATTGAATGATGCATCTAACATGAACCACAATGCATCTGTTTATTTAGGCGATTTACTAGTGACTTGTTATTCCTTACATAGTAGAAATAGAACCTTTGGAAATATGATTGGGAAAGGGTATTCAGTAAGAGCAGCAGAATTAGAATTGAATATGGTCGCAGAAGGCTACAATGCAAGTAAGTGTATCCACACAATGAATCAGGCCTTGAAAGTAGAGCTTCCTATCATGGATGCAGTCTATCAAATACTATGGGAGGGTGCAGCACCCGATCTTACATTTAAGAACTTGGAGCAGATTCTAGTATAAAGAAATCTGATGCAATTCCATCTGCAAGAAATTTTGCTTCGTCTTTTAGACTGTATTGGTTCCCTTTTTGATTAAAAATATTTTTAGAATCCATTTCTTTTATCATAGCAATGCTATGTTCATGATAGCGCTTTCCAAATTTTGCTGCTATTAAATCAAGATCAAATCCTTCCATACGTCTTAAGCTAGTCATCATGTATTCATTGTAACGATTTGCTTCTGTTAAGATTTCAATCTCATAATTCAAAAGTCCATTTTCAATACTTTTAATATACAGTGCATTATTTGCAATATTCCATTGTCTTGAAATGGTATTAAATGAATGCGCCGAAGGGCCAAGTCCAAGATAGGTTTTGCCAGACCAGTAGTTGCTATTGTGTTGACTTCTAAAGCCAGGCTTTGCAAAATTTGAAATTTCATAATGCTCCAAACCCATTGTTTTTAATCTAGCACATACAATTTCAAAATGCCTTGCTTGTTTTTCTGAATCTACATTTTCAATTTGTCCTTTTTCGATACTTTTCTTTAAAGCAGTTTTATCTTCTACCGTTAAAGCGTAACAAGAGACATGTTTGATTTGATAATGTTCAATCCAGTCTAAGTCGGCCATCAATGCTTGGTCCGATAAACTAGGAGTACCATAAATCAAGTCAATGCTTAAATTATGAATGCCTGCATCCAGTGCCATTTGAATTGCTGCATGAGATTGTTCTACAGAATGTGCTCGATTCATCCAAGTTAAAGCACTCGCCTGAAAACTTTGTATACCAATACTTAAACGGTTAACACCTATATTTTTCCATGCAGCTACTTTACTTGGTTGCATATCGTCCGGGTTGGCTTCTAATGTGCATTCAATTAAATTGGCGACATCAAAATGCATATAAATAGCAGCTAGAATAGATTTTAGTTGTGCCTCATTAAGAAGGGAAGGCGTCCCTCCGCCAAAATAGATGGTCTCAAGGGGTTCTTTGATATAGCTTTTCTGAAGTTCAATTTCTTGAATGAGTGCATCTACAAATGTTTGCATATCTGCAGTCTGCGTAGAAAAGTGAAAATTGCAGTAATGACAAGCTTTTTTGCAAAATGGA
>JACCDP011007506.1_pt1 | contig 17877 bp, 37 predicted proteins | sample 7445841 | NCBI WGS metagenome assembly JACCDP01 (sample SAMN15323441, study PRJNA562643) | freshwater metagenome | isolation source: river surface water | place: USA:Blue River Watershed | collected 2017-08-17
GGGAATCTCAATGTCAGCGGCTTGTCCTTTACAATGGTCGGACGTTTTGGAGCCTCCCACCTTTGCGTTGACTTCGGGGTGCCTAAAGCCTGAGTTGACCTTGACTCCGGTTTGGAAGTGGTCACGGACGGGCTGCAATACCTTTTCACAGAGTGTTTTAAGATTAGCAATCTCAGCCTCCCCCGGAGTGTTGTCCATATCATGCCGCAGTGCAGTATCAGACTTCACCATCTCGGCAAGGGAAAAATTAGTCGTCAGGTTCATTTTGTATGGCCGTAAAGTTATATGCTATTGATATACGATTTTCTTTAGATTTGTTTGGTAAAACATAATGAAATAAATGAGGACTAAATATAATTAGCATTCCCGTTCTACAAGAAATTGAAAATATTGAGTTTGATTTATGCAAATCAAAATAACATCCACCATCTGTTCTGTTAAAAACTAATTCCGCCTCACAATTTTTTGGTACAAAAGGATAATATACTGCGGTAATTAAAGGAAATGTATGGTGGTGGATTATATTATAATCATTACTACTATTTATGTTAATCCAATAACCAGTTTTAAGTTTTATACCGGATAAGTTTTCGCAATTTAGTACAAATAAAACTGCTTCTTCAACTTTTTGTTCTAAAGTTTTTAAGTTTAGAGTCTTTAATTTTTCACATATAGATGGGCTTTGCCAACCACCTACATTGCTGTTTTGAACAGATTCATTACTTTCTTTTATTTTTAAACAATCTTCTATTAAACAAGAATTGTTTACATCTTCTAAATCCATAGAATATACAATACTAGGAAAAATATAATCTTTACATATATTTTGCATACAGTTCAGTCTTTTCTATATATGGCGTCGGTAGCGTGTACATTTTTTTACTTCTTTACCTTCATGTCCATGATCTTCTCAAGGGTGCGTCCGCCAAAGTAAAAGGACATAATTAGCATCCCCCACTGGCCCAAGAGTTCTACATAGTTATTGTTAACCTCAATATCCCAAGCGCTCATCATCCCAAAGACGGTGTAGGTCACTAAAATAAAGATTAGCGTCATAGGCCGGATGTTCTTAGATAGCCACGAGTCCGACTTCATATCAGCCTCAGCCCGCTTGGTCAGGTTATCTTGCTCATTCATGTCCGCTTGGAGTTTGGCAAGTTCGCCCTTTTGTTGCATCTCTATAAGCATGGCCTGCGCCTTAGCACGAGCCTCTGGATCTGGGAGAACCTTGTCCAGTACCTTTTCCCCAATACTTAATAGTGCGGCTATAGGTAACATTATTTTTTACTCCTTGAAAGCATGGTTGCGGCGATATTAAGCATCGCCCGGGTTTGATCTAAATCATCGGGAGGTGTTGCCCATCCCACAGTAATCTGTCCTACAAATCGACTCGGCTCAGGTGGGATACTGATTCTGCACCCAAACCGCATACCCTTTTCGATATACCAAAGGCCAATCTCTGACTGCGCCGCCTTATATTCCCCGCAAGGTATGGTGCCTGCCATCAGCGCCACTACGTCCTGATTGTTGGCTTGGTTGGCGGTAAAGAGTCCTACGTCCAGACCGTCATTGGTCTTGTCCCTACCCTCTTTGGTATACGCCCGATACTGCACCCGGGTTCCGAGCAGGGGGTTCACCTTAAACACCGCCACGGTAGTCGCCCCAGTGGTCTTAAACAAATGGGATACGGCATCTTCAACCCTATCTTCGGCAATCTCAGGGAGTTTCTGACTTTCTTTATAGGTGCCCACGATCAGGTCTTTGTTGTCGTACAGCATCCAACCACCAAAGGACAGCACCGCCATGAGGATCAGAGCGAAGAGTTTAAACGGCGAGTCAACATACGCCAACACTTTAGATAGCGTGTCGTTAGCGTTTAGTTTCTCAGCCATCTGTAATTACCCTTTTGTTGCTAAATACAGTCCGACGTTGCTAAAGGCATACCCGGCAAAAACAATAGCCATAGCAAAGTTGCCATTTGTTGATTGTTCAAATCCTATATAGGCGTAAATACATCCCACCAAAATGATTAACCAAGGACTCATCGTTTAAACTCTCTGTCCACGGAAGTAAGCCACCCCGTCAATAACTTCACAAAGTTCAGGCGGCAATAATTTCCCATTCTCAAACGTTAGCACAGCAAATCCTGAACACCAATTAACCGGGTTCATTTCTGTATATACAAATTGCTCACCATAAGGCTCTGCCAGCGTCCCGGCGTCTACCCCCCAGCGACGCCCATCGTAATCCGAAAAGGGGGTCGTTTTTAACTGATGTAAGTGACCGGTCACTATCGAGCGCCCCGATTTCAAAGCATTGTTCCACGTGCTGTGCACCCCATTATGGTATCGATGCTTGACAACAACCGATCCGTTAATATCAATACGCCAGCCATGATGCCAGCCGGGGAAGTAATCCCACAGAGAAAGCATATCTCCTATCTCAGGAGCATTAACTGCGATGTACCGATGCAAACGAGCGTCGTGATTACCTATCGTCCACAGGAATACAGCGTTCTTTGTGGCGTTACGCACCTCATCAAGACGATCCCTGCAAGCCTCAATCTCTTTCTTTGGTGTGGGTGGGTTCGTGCCCATTAAGGGTTCGTGCCGTGAAATCCTAGCGCCATCCACAACGTCCCCGTTCATGATGACTGTCTTAGGCTTATATTCTTTTATTAGAGAGACAAACGCTTTATGCGCTGTCGTGATCTGATCAGGCCAATAGTGTGCGTCTGATCCAATAAACACCATACCGTTATCAACCTTGTGTTCTAAAATGCGGCGATCTTCAGGTATATAAGTGGTTTGATGAATTTTTTGTGACGCAGAGTAAGCAGGTAAAGCAATTCCTTGTAGCATCTGAATCTTTGCCTTACGCCCTGCTAAAGCACGAACAGACATACCAACGTGTTCAGCGGCCTTTTGGGTGCTGCCAAACCTCTTCATCGCAGAGATTATTTCTTCGTCAGATACTTTTCTTAACGCCACGGGGCTTCCTTGGTAGTTTTATTTCATCAATAGGGCCATGAGAACTTGAATCGTACAAACAAGCAATCTCAACCGCCTCCTTCGGAGAAGCCCCAAAATGCATCGCCGCTATGGCAAAGTTGGCTCCCGTCCCTATACTCCAAAAATCATTCTTAATTCTTGCCGGAATAATCGAACTCTCATATATCCACAAACCGTCGTGCTTTAAAGCAAGTACCGTAACCTCGGTATCAGAATCCAAGTCACCCCCGGCCTCCATTACCTGATAGAACTTCAGAATCTTGTCCCAATCCCCACAGGCACCGTAAATACAATCCTTGCCCTGCCGTAACTTCTCTACCAAATAAAAACTATCATCGCCGCTTACCATGCTATCTGCGGCAATTTCTCCCGTAGAAAACTTAGCGGCAATGGTGGTCATTACAGGTGCCCCTTAGCAATGTAATAAACAGTTACCATGAAGAACGCTATGGTGAAGCACCAGACCTTTAAAAGTCTTAACTTAGCCAGATCCCTGCCAAACTCATCCTTACCTTCTTTGACCTCTTTCATCTGGCGCTCTTTAATCGCCTGAATCTCAGCCCACTCCTTCTCGGCCTCAAACTTGCCGTATCGCTCTATTAACTGATCCTTTAATTCGTTTTCCGCTTCTTTAATTTGCTTTAATCTGCGCCACTCAGCGAAGGCTGTCATGATTGTAGTGTCCCCTGTAACAACCCGCTGCCTTTGTTTAAACGCCTGCTTGGCCTGTAACTCGGCTACACCTAGACGCTGAATATCATCTACAGCAGCAGACAACTCCTTACCCGACTCAATAGCAGATTTAATGCTCTTTGTTGCCGCCTTTGCGGTACTGATAATCGGATCTAAATCGCTCAAAATTCATCCCCTGTCCCTAAATAAATAGAACCCAAGGTAGCAGTAAAAATAGGAAAGTCAACGCCCAGACACCCATTATTAACTCCGACTTTTCATAGGACAAACATTTTCTGTGTGCCCACTATATCCATTAGAAAATTTTGTGTCGATATGTATGTCATTATTTTTTAAATCTTGTTTTTCTTCTTCTCCCCCTCCAATAATACTATAGGTAAATTCTTCTCTCTTATACGGTATGTACCATACAAAAGGTTCTCCACGAGGTATTAATATTTCTTCTTTTTTAGTGTGAAAAAGTATTTGTTGATGTATAGCATGATGTTTGTCGGTTTGGATACTTCCCGGTGCAACAGTGTAATTTTGATTAAAATTATAAAAAAGTGGTAGTTGATATACTGAGTAACCCGGAGGGGTTTTAATGTACCAAGGGCAATCACTTTTAAATGTTGCTACAATATTATCTTTAGCCCAAGAGGGAATATGATCAACAAATTGATCATTTGAGTGAATTGCCCAACTAAACTTAGAACTTGGTACCTTATATTTCCACTCTGATTTATTAGAATAAAGATAAGAATCACACCACATAGGGATTACAATACCTTGATATAAAAATTCAGGGAAAGCAGGACATTTTTTTACAGTGAAATTACCAATAAGTTTTTCGTAAAAACTAAGATTTTCTTTTGTATATACAGGAGTGTCCTTCCACCATTTAGGTAAAAATTTATGTGCGGGTTGGGGCATACATTCCGGTATATCTAATAACTCCGGTATGTTTGTCCATACTTTTATTAAACTCACTTATCGCCCCAAGTCTTAACACCGGCTTTGGGTACGGATGTAGCCCAGACCGATACAGATTTTCTTAACTTTAGGGGTGCACCACAATCGGAGCAAGTATCAGCAGCCAATTCAGCCTCATCCAAGTCATATCCACAGGAGGCGCAGACATGGACTTCTTCTGAACGGCAAACTTTTACCCCGTCTACCTTATGCGCTTCAATTACTGTTTTCATTTTTTACTCCTAAATAAACCAAGTTATGACTGAATAACGAGTACCCTTTGTTACTGGCATGATTTCATGGGGGTACATAAAATTAGAAGGGAAGAGAATTGCTGAACCCTTTGGTGCCTTTATAACTGTCTCACGATCAAAAAATCCCCACTCACCACCTTCGTAATTATCGTTTAATGCAAAAGAACAAGATACTGCACGAGGACGTTCCTTAAAAGAATCTGTATGTTGGGCGTAAAACTGACTTTCTTTATATCTTAATAATTCATAACCTGAATCTTCTTCAATCTTAGCCAAAGGGAATTTTTCGTTATACTTCCTTATTGCTAACCCGGCAGAAGCAAATATATATTTATCAAGTTTTTGCCTTACTTTTTTATTTTTTTCTATTACATGGGGGTAAGAAATTACAATTGTTTCCGCTGTTCTAACTTTTTCATCTATTCGCCCATCCCCAACAACCGTTTTTACCCACTCTTCTTCGTTGTTAAATTCTTCTAATACTGCGTCACAAAGAGCGTGTGTTATTACGTGTTCAAATGTAACAATATAATCGCTGATACTTTTCATACAAGTTTGTGTATTTGGTCGATTGGGACAAGACCACCAAAAGAAAAAATTAATCTTTCTCCACCTTTAATAGGGGTGGAAGAATGCGTCTCCATACTGGCTAAACACAACCACAAGTCCCCTTCTTTAACATCCAACTCTTCACCATCAATAATAGGATTACCGCCTTCTTTTGGTTTGCGCAACATTAAATTACATCGAGTGTGAACAAATCCGTCTAGAGCAACGTCAGTATGAGGGTGTACAAAAGCCCCATCTTGAAAATGATTACCTGTTAAGTTTTTGAACATTGGCTCTACACTTATAGGGTCTAAATTAAACTCAGCAAATGCTTCCTTCCAGTAAGGCGCAGTATCTTGTGTTGCAAAACGTCGACCATCACCGGCTGTGTTTAATTGAAAATTAAAAGATGGTTTTACCATAGAAGCATACTTCCACCTTTTAACAACCCTAGATATTTTTAATTTCATAAAATAGTTTTGGGTATATCAGCCACAGGAGGGGTTGGGTTTTGTTGTTGAAGTTTATCAAAATACGCCCATGATTTAGACCCATACGACCTTACATAATGCATAAACAATTGGGTATATTCTTCCCCTGCAAATTTATTTCTCCAGTGATCTGCCTGACATCCTAAGTACATAACAGCATCGCCGGGGGCTAACTCAACAAATGCTTCAGAACCATCAGATCGTTGAAAATAAATAGGCCAATCTTTATCTTTTGATAGGTTTAATGTAAGACTTATTTCACAGGCGGGCCTATCTCTGTGACGAATCAATTCTGAATTTTCTTTATACACTCTTGCATAAGTGTAAGTAGGCAAAACTTTTTCCCCTAATAATTCAGATACTTCTGGCACTTTCTCTACGAGTAGCCTTACAAAAGGCATAAAATTGTACATAGCCTGTGAGTTAGGCGCCTGTGAATCTCCTTGGAGATTAAACCTATCACAATAGTCTTTAAACTCTTTAGAAAAAAATAAGGCTTTTTCCGGCATTATAAATCCCGGCACAACTAAATAATTATTTTGAATTATTTCAAGGCGCATAACAACGAATCATGTGGTATATCCACGCCTTCCGGTACCATAGACGGATCAACAATATCATCTACATTTTCACCAATTCTTATCGCATGAATACAATAAGCAACCGTATTTGGCTCTAATGCAATAAGTTCATGCATTTTATCTTTTTTAATATATATCATATGCGGGGCTTCAAATTCAGACACATGACCATCAACTGTTACTTGGAGTTTCCCAGAAGCCAAAAGAGTAAGGTGGTCAAACTGATGTGTATGCCCATGTTCTACATCACCAACATTTTTAAAGTGCATCATACGGCTAAATAAATTAGCCACACAACCAAGTTTAACTTCTGGGTTTGCCATATTAAGTCCCCTGTTGCGCTGCTGCAATGCGGGCGGCTCTCTCTGCTTCGTCTGCCGCTTGTTTTGCATCGACAGCCTCTTGCCACTTTATTAAACAAGCATCAACCCAAGACGGAAGAGCAGTGATTTGATCGTTATCAATCGATGGTGAATTATATTCAATATGACCTTTGTTAGGCTCCCACTCTTCCCACTGAAGCGCCCAAAAATTTTGAGGTAAACCGCAGGTAGAAAGATCGCAAACATAAAAGACACCCTCTTTACCAACAGTACCGTTTGCAAGAATAACAAGTCTCATTTTTTAACTCCTGTTGCTTTAAGTTTAGGTTGAATTTTTGATTTTGGTTTAGTTTGTACTTCAATAGCAATTGGTATATCTTGCCGTTGTGTACTAGGTTGTGCCGCCATCAAAGACGCTAAAAGAACTTTTTGAGAAGTCTCATTAGACTTCACCATTTCATTACGAAAACTTTCTACTGCTGCACCCGTCTGTCGCTGTTGACCTGAGTTTTCGATCATTAACATTGGCATCCAAGCAATGGCACATTGATACTCATCAACTTGGTTACCTGTGTTCATATCCCTACCTTGTACCCGAGCAAACCAAGCACATGAAAGACCAACACAATCTTTTTTAAGTAAAGGGCAAAAGGTTCCATTCTTAAGTTGCATTTGCAAAAATATCCTCGTAGGAAACATTATTTAACTTAAACATTAATGTTTTTCTAATTCCTTTAAAACTTTTAGATACTGGATGAACTGAATGAAGTATATTTGATTTAAATATACAAATTCTATTTCTTCTTGGTAGAACAGAAGAAACTATATCATGCTTGTAATATATTTCATGGGCTGGGTTTGGTTCATGTTTACCAGTATTCAAATTTCTTTCGTAATCACCACTATAGAAAACAGTTGGCCCAGCCCAATGAGAATTCCAAGAATCACACAAATAACAAATTACAGTTACATAATCTTCTCTTTCATCGTCAATATGTGGGTACGCTTCAACACCAAAAGTCAAACCATTTATGTAACATGAATATAAATTATCCATTGACAAAGAAAATTTTTCTGAAAAAAAATCCCAAGCACTTTTTGTTTTTTGACAATTCATATGCTCAATTACTCTAGGCGGCTTACTGAACATATCCCCATATATATGTTTAGTCCAATATATATCACTCTGGACATCAGAACGACAAAACTCCCACTCAATTTCTTCTCTTAGTAGATCTTCAATAATTGAGTCTGGATAAAAATTGTCAATAATTTTAACTGCCATAATTAATTTGCCGTTGCTCGAATAACATCAACGTAATTAACTGCAAGGTTAACGTCTCCAGAACCCCCCGTTACTGATAATGGGTGGTTGTGTGAACCCCCACCACCTGTTGCTGTTGTAGTTTCGCCTGCTATTGTGACACCCTGTATGTATGAAACAGACTGAGCCTGAGAGCCACCATTTTGCCTATTAACAGCGTGAGTGTGGCTGGGAATCTGAGGCGTAGTAAGTGTAGTAGCGCCAATAGAACCAGTCACAGAAGAAATATTTACTGCTCTATTACTTACAAAAACAGTTGTAAAAGCAACTGAACCACCAGTAGAAGCCGTTCCAGTTACAAGACGTAACGCAGAGTTATCATTTTGCGTTGTATTTTTAGTCCATCCAGTAGGCGCAGCAGTTTGGGCAAATAACATCACAGTGCCAGAAGGGAAAGCCTGACCTCCAGCCGGTGCTTGGGAAACCCATGCTGTACCGTTAGATGTAAGTATGTTAGCCGCTGTGCCGGGGGCTACAAATTTAACAGCATTTGTGCCGTTACCTACAACAACACTTTCAGCAGTAAGTGTCTCAAGTCCAGTCCCACCAGAAGCAACTGATATGCCCTCAAGAGCATTTACTACGTCCGTGCCGTTGTTATAGAGCAGATAAGACCGCCCAGCAGGGACAGCAATACCGGTCTGACCCGATACTTTGACCGTAATAGTGTCAGCCGTACCATTATTAACAATGTATGGTTTTTGAATTGCTGGAACAATAAGATCCCTTGCACCGCCCGTAGTTCCTGTCAGATTAAGCCTTAGTGCACGAGCATCTTGTGCGGCGTTGGTATTACTTAAAGTTAATGTGACGTTAGCGCTTGCAAATGTAACTGTTGCTGTTTCTACAAGTGCTTGCTCAATTGCCACCCCTAGATTGTCATTAGTGACGTTACCCCATGTCCCCGAGTTTTCCCCGGTTGCCATAAGTTGAATTTTTAAATTACTGTACGTACTTGCCATTTTATACTCCTTAAATTACGCCGCTATGGGCAGCCAATTTGGTGTTTGTACATCATTAATCTGCTGCCAGTTGGGGTTTTGGTTAGGATTAATTTTACTCCAGATCAAAACTTTTCCAACACGGCCTTGCCCTTGAACCCCCGTTACAAATACATTTACTGGAATCCTTACTACAACACTACCTACTGAACCTGTCGCTTGCTGAAGTGTGACCGGTATAAAGTTAATTGTCTTGGTAGTAACTTGCCCAAGCGCTGAGGCTCCTACCACCCCCGTTATTGGTACGTTAGCCGCACCACTTTCATCAGTTTGACCTAACTGCGTAGCCCCAACAACCCCTATTGGGTATACATTTGCCTTAGTAACTATGGTTACAGAGCCGGTTCCTCCAATCCCTTCAAGCCCTGTAACCTGAGCATTAGCACCGCCTTCAGCAGTTTCTTGCCCAAGTACCCCCTCGGCTTGAACCCCCGCTGGGGTAATATTCCCTTTAGCACTAACTCCAACAGAATTAATAAGCCCAGAACCAACAACCCCTAAAAGTTGTACGTTGGCAGTGGTAACAATAGTTTCGTTTCCAACCTGCCCAGTACCCTGAACCCCAGACACCCGATACCCGGTGCGCTGGATTACTTGACCAACTTCCCCGGATGCTTCAACTCCTGTTACAGGTACATCTTTAGGAATACTTGCTACAACAGTACCTACTAACCCCGCTGCTTGAACCCCAGTAAGTTGTACATTGGTTGCGGCACTTACTTCTTCTTCACCAAGTTGACCATCACCTTCAACACCAACTAGATATACATTTGCAGCGTACTGTAAGAAAACAGAACCAATTTGACCAGTAGCGGTTACAGGATCTACACCAAACCCACTAACGTCTGCGCCCCAACCGCCACGACTCCACGGGCCTGAACCCCAACCAATATAGTTAATATCGGTGCTGGTCTTTATTGCTCCTATATTTCCAGAACCTTGAACTCCAGTGACATAATAGGCAACTTCTTCCTCTGTCTCGCCTATTTCTCCATCACCTTGTACTCCGGTTAGATACACATTTGCTTCAATAGCAAGTGCAACAACTCCGGTCTCCCCAATCCCTTCAACTCCAGTAACCGGTACGTTTGCTTTAGCACCAGCAAATACTGTCCCAACCTCACCACTACCTTCAACACCAAATACAGGCGCATTAGCGGCGGCGGTTACAACGGCTTGCCCAAGTTCTACCTCGTGCTGGAATCCTGCTGGCTCAACCTCAGAACCAGCCGCTACTCCTACTGGATCAAGTAACGCACTACCAACTACCCCAGTAACATTTGCAACAATATTAGCGTTGCCTATACCCCAAGCACCTTCACCCCAAGGGCCAATACCCCACCCAAGAAGTCTTGGAAGCGTACCTAACTCACCACTTGCTTGAACTCCAGTTAATTCAACATCAACAGACTGCCTAGTAAAAGCGACGCCAATCTCACCAACGGCTTCAACCCCAGTAGCGTTAATTACCGCATTTGGCTCGCCTTCACCAAAATTACCCTCCCCATAAGGCCCTAACCCCCAGCCAATCATAGTTTGTCCTTTAGGGGAGGTGGTTAATTAAGCAATACGAATAATTGCGTTCGATGCGTCGTTAGTTGGGAAAATGATGGTGAAGTCACCGTCCGAAGCGGTTTTGTCAGCACCAAAGTCCAACACACAAACCGATGCATTGGTCAACGTGGTATTAGCATTGCTGTTTGCTGAAGGCGTGGTGTTATAAATCAAAGCGCCACGAGCAGTAAAGTTAGCGTTAGTAAACGTCTCGTCAGAGAAGTCAGTAAAACCCGTGCCGGTGTTGGCGTTAATGTTGGTTGCCGTTACACCCGTGTTGGTTAAAGCCTGACCACCAGCCGTATAGTTGGTGTTGGTAGACGAAACTTCGTTAGAAGCGGTGTAAGCAGTTGTATTAGCATCCAATGAGGCTGAGGATGTATACAAAGCAAGTTTAAACGCATCTGCTCCAGTTTGACCTGTTGGACGGAAATCATGCACCCCAAGCAGAAGTTCTGCTTTAAACGAGGTGGTCATTGCTTGCGTAATAGCCATGTTAGGCTCCTTTATTCATCTAAAAGTTTAATAAACTCAGGATGTCCTGCTTTCCTGAACTTGATAGCCAGCGTCGTATGGTGCGACTTAATGGCCTCTTTCATGTAAAACACCAAAACCTGACGGATTTGATCTTTAAACGCTTCTGCCTGATCTCGAATAGCAGGGTGCGTTTGCGAACCTACAGAAATAATCTTATCCAAGGCCCGTTCAGCAACTTCTTCTGGTGTAAAACCACGACCAGAAGTTGTTAATACTTTGACTTGACTGCCCCCTAAAAGGAAGGCTACTTCGCTCATCGTGCTCATCGGACTTGAACCCTTGCTTGAGTTGTACGGTATGTATCTTGACGGTCTTTGCCTTCGCCAAGTTGTTTCAACATGGCAAGTGCTTCATTATACCGGGCTACATAGTTGTCATTGACATCTTTCTCACCCTTCATAAACGCATATGCCTCTAACAATGAACCATAAAGAAGAACAGAATCAAAGTTAGTCCCAAGCCAAGTTGTACCCGACGTAACAATAGATGCCGGATAGGCGTAATAAAGCAACTCCATAGTGTAGTCTGCGTCTGGAGTCGGCCCTAAAATGAACGTATTCTCATCAAAAATAGCGTAATGAGTGGGAGCGCCTGTAGTGGCAGGAATGGGGAAAGACTCCCGAATAAACTCAACGTCTTTATTTAGCAGGTAATCGTAACTGCCGTTAGCATTGATTCGAGCCAATGAAAACGTGGAAAGCCAATCTGTGGGCGTGGCTAAGAACCTATTACCCGTTGTACAAGTACCCGTTACGTTCTCCCGCATTACCGGGAGGTTGACGCTGTTATATATCCTCTGCTCGGCCTGACGAATAAACGTGTCCACCTGATCTTTTGTAAGAAAAGATGTCGTCGTAGCAGTGGTAGTTGCGACCACCGTATCTGGGAAATTATTCTCAGCGTAGGCTTGTATGGTCTGAAACAGCGTCGAGTAGTTCACAACTTACCCCATTTTTTTGCTGTGGCCCGTACCCTTAGTCGCTGCCCCAGTACCACGAGTTTTCTGGGTTTGCGTATTGGGCACGTTATTAGGGTATCCCCCAGTATTGGGAACCGGCACGGGTTTAGGTTGATTAAGCATTATCGACCCCTTCCAGCGCTACGCTGGTTCATAACTTTAGCCATGCCACGACCATATTTCTTCATGTCTAAATTAGTCTTGCCGCCCTTAGCCATTTTCTTAACGCCGTGCATTTTGACCTCATGGCCTTTGACGGCTTTCTTAGCAACCTTTTCCATCATCGGCTTGTCTTTTGATATATCTGAATGTTTCATATGTGCTCCTTAAGTAATTGTTACTGTCACTGCGCCTGTCTGACCCGCCCCAATTAAATTATTAGGGATGGGTAAATCTAAAGAATTTCCAAGACCCACGGGATTCCAGCCCCACTGAATCTGCCTACTACCACCAGAAGGGGTTCCGTCACTATTAACAACTGGTGTACTGGTAGCCAATAATTGTAATCCCGTTAAACCACCCTGCAAATAACTGGTGTCATTGCGTGGGTTCCTTAAAGCCTGCGGATCATCTACTGGATACATCCCTAACTGCAACTGGGGCTGATCCGGTTCCCAACAAGAAGGGCAAACCAAGATATTTACGTTCTTGGTTTTAATGATCAATCCCTTCAACTGCTTTAACTTGTACTGGAACCCACAGCGATCACACATGGCAATCGCATTTTTTCCAGAAGCAAATTTATTTCCCATTATTCAATAAACATTCTTCTAGGAACAAAACGAACGGCAGATTTATCCCTATCTTCCTCAGAGGCAAATGCCCACTGTTCATCATATTGAGACTTCAAAACAGCGGTGCGATCAGGGGCAATCTTTATAGAAAGGTAATATGCCAACCCGGCAACCATGCAGTTTAAAAATCTAAAAGGTATGTCTTGTGTAGTAACGCCGTTGCCAGAGTCTTGAATCCGCCGCATACGCCAATACACGAACGTGTAAAAATTGCTCTGATCCGGGGCAGGCCATACATAGATTTGGGGATGGTCAACCCCGGTGGTTGTATTTGTACCCTCGGGTCTTCCACCGGGAGGGTAGGTAGCGCCCGACTGACGGTCTACCCAAACCTGAATAGGACGGCCTGTTGCTAACTTATTTGGAATCGTGGCATAGGTAGAAACACTAATACGGGTGATCGTTAGATCGGCTTGATTTGCACCAGTTCCTGTACGAGTCACGTGCTCAAGAAGATCAATTGTGTCTATCGGGAGTTCATAAGAAATCTGATTGGCTACAAGAGGGATTTCTCCGTTCTCAATAGTCCAAAGGTTAACCCCCCGGTTAGACCACTCAACAGTGAGTAAGTTTAAACTGCGTCTTGCTGTCCTAAGGTCGTAACCCGAACGAAGTTCCGAGCCACAACGCTCAAAAGCCTCTTCTAAGAGGTTATTGAGGTCTAGGTTAAAAGAGGTGGTGCCGGATGTGGTCATCCTATTTTCCTATGCGGAGCAACTTTTTTAGCCACGCCTTTAGGCTGAGGAACAAACTGCTTTCCTTGGGCTTTACCGGCTCTCTTGGCTTTCGTGGTTGCGGCGTACTCTTGCGTGGAGAGCGCTTTGATGGCGCTGCTTGGGAGGTATCTTTCCCCTGTCGCCTGCGATCCTTGCGTAGAAGGTTTGCCACTTTTAGTTCTCCACTTTTGTTGAGTCCATGCCTTCAGACTTTGTTGAGGCTTTTTCAAGTTCGGCATTTCGTTCTCTTTGTCTAATCTTCCTAAAATCTTGGGCTGTGCTAATTAACCAATCAAATACGTTTCCATCTTTTTTGGAATCGTAGATAGGAAAACTAGTTTTTGTAACCACCGCCCGCCTTCTTATATTGAAGAGCCATCATTTGAGCCTTACGGGCACTCCATTGACCCGGAGCGCCACCCTTACCGCCAGCCTTAATACGTTCAAATATAGATTTCCGTAGTCCGGGTTTGGTGTAATTACCGGCCTCGTTTACACGAGACTCTCCACCCTTGGCAAACATCTCAACGTCCTGCGGCTTGTCTTTCCGCTTGATCGTCTTGGCGTTTGGCATCTTAGAGGGGTTAATTATCCCCATTCCACGGCTGGATCTCATTTGGTCATGCCGCCCTTAGCAAGCAGTTTGCCCTTGGTTTTGCCTTTTACAGCAACACCGTCGGCTCGTTTAGAAGCGCTAGAAACACCGCCGCCTGCTTTCATCTTGGACATCATGCCGCCAGAAGCATAGCCTTTTTTCATCATGCCGCCGCCTGCCGCCATTTTTGTTTTAGCCATCCCACCTTTAGCCATCTTGCCTTCGCCGTCAGCCGCAAATGCGGGGATCTTTTTGCCGTCCTTCATAACCATCGGCATACCGCCAGAGGCCATCTTTTTCATCATCCCGCCACCAGCCATCATCTTGGACTTCATCATTTCTTAGACTCCTTATACAGGTTATTAAAAGTTACCTCTGGGTTCATGTACGAATCATCCTGCTCTGCACAATGAATCCATTGGCTGGGTTTAAAATCAGGCGCTCCTTGCCCAGTAACCCAATACGCTGGGCTGGTAACTCGCACTCGATTATTCGGTAATGCCACTATGTTTCCCGTCCATTTTCCTGCATCGGTCAGTATAAGCACATGGCTTTGCTTGTGCTGGGACGGGTCTTCTGAAACCTCGCTCTCAGCATAGTCAACCGTGAACAGATACCGACCGGTGTGAAACTCGTTATTGATCTTACAAAGCCACGGAGAAGGTTGCGCCCGATCAATTTTAACAACCCCGTGGTTATACGAACTACAGTCCCAAGGCTGTGCCAGATGGGTTTGCATACGCTCAGGCCATTGCTCAAGCGGTATGTCCCCAACCAAAGCGGTAATCGGCATCCTTGCCCACATCGCACCGCCATGTACATTTGGTTGACTGCCATCATCTGCTTCACACCCAGTAAATATGACTTGAAAACTAAGGCACCTATCGGGGATGGTTGTTACTGCTACTGCTAATGCGTGTACATACTCCCCGTGATACCCCTGATGCCCATTTGTAAACTCTTTTCTAACCCAACATTTGAAATACGGAATGTTGCTTGTCAAATACATTAAACGATCCGGCCTTTCGTTTTACCCTTGGTGGCAATACCATCTGCTCTCTTAGAAGCAGAAGAAACTTTGCCGCCCTTTTTCATGCCGGGTGCCTTGGCTTGCATAGCGGCTTCTTCTTCCATCCGGCGCTTTTCTTCTTCTTCCTTGTATTTATCTGCATCTTTATTAAAAGAACGAGTACCCGGTATGGCGGCACCAAAGGAACCATAATTAGCGAGATCTTTTAGTTCTAAATCAGCCATATCACACCATCCTTCCCTTAGTTTTACCCCGAATTACACAACCATCAGCGGATTTCACATAGCCACCAGATCTCTTGCTTTCAGTCTTGACTTCCGGTTTTTCCTCTTTTGGCTCTTCCTTTGGCTTTTCCTCTTTTGCAAAAGGCGAAGGTTTTTCTCCTTTAGGTAGGAAAGAAGACAAGATACTGAGGGCTTTAATAGGATCCACGCTAGACCATCCTTCCACGGGTTTTGCCACGAGAAGCAATCCCATCAGCCCGCTTAGAAGCAGACGATACTTTGACTTTTCCACCCTTTTTCATCCCACGAGATTCACGACGTAATTCTGCCTCTGCGGCAGATTTCTGTCTTTGGTCATAGTTATAACCCGGACGATCATATTTCTTTTGTAGGTACTCTTCTTTCATCTTTCCACGGGGTGTGCCAAAAAGCATATTGATGTCATCAACGGTAGTATCAACACCCCTTCTTAAATCTTCTGCGCCTTGACCTAAAAAATCACCGACCCGGCTTCCAGCCAATGCTGCACCACGCATAGCACCACGGATGCCACGAGTCATAAAATCCTCATTGGGATCTACCCTTGACTCTTCGATCATCTTTGTGCGTTCGGATTTCATTACTTACCCCTTTTGCATAAGGAGATCAATTTTTGCTTCAAGTTTGTTAAAGCGCTGGTCAATGTGTTCAACAAACTTGTCCATTTCTGCTTGAGTGACGTTATCACGGGCCACCTCTTCTCTGGTTCGGTTAATCAAAATGTTTAAACGCTGTAACTCAGATATCTTCTCATGCCCGATATAGGCCAAAACACCTATCAGCGCTGTCAACAACGTATTCCAAAGCATCATTTCCATTAGCATTTCCACCGTTTCCGAGCCTGTCTTATCCGACTATTTGGGTCTTTTGCCGCTTCGGGAAACTTCTTCATCTGCCCCAATGAGCGGGCACAGTATGACTTCCTACGCTTGGCTCTATCGCCGGTAGGCTTATCTTCAGTAACAGCGGTCTTAAGTTTAGAGCCGGGATTAGCACGACGATACGCCGCCACACCTTTGGCGGTCATCCCTGCACCCTGCTTGGTCGGACGAAAGTTACCCGACTTTACCGAGGTTTTGATTCCCATGCCCTTTGCCATACATCACCCGTAGATCAATACTACAGAAGCGGTATTAGTGATGGTTCCGTGCAGGGTTCCGGTTTTCACTAAAATGCCCTCACCCGGCATTGGGATCATTACATATCCGGTATCCGCAAGGGCTGGTGTATTAACGGTAATAACAATATCGCCGCCTGAACCACCCTCACGAACAACTACAGAACCAGCGCTGGCGCCGCAAACAGCATAGATCGTCTTAATACGAGAACGATTAATGTCGTTGTTGTTCTGGTCTTTAAAGTCACCTGTAGACGTTAACGGTTTAGTCGCTAGTACGTCATATTGCATCGATGGCATTTTGGCTCTCCGTATCTTGTTCGGGGAGATCAAGGCGGTCTATCAACGCCGTCATGGTGTCGATAGCCGCTTGAGAGGCAACGGCTACGTCATGTGCGTGATTCCGTTGCTCTTCCATTTTCTTAATCTCCGATTGCAAAAACTCTTTCGTTATCTGCATTAGGCTTCGATTGCATACAAGAAGTATGCTGTACCAGCCGAATCAACAAAACGGATTTTTTGGGTAGCCGTAGTAGCCGTACCACCAATAGGCTGAACCATTGCATCGGGGAGGTTAAACAAATTACTGATTGTCCCTGAGCCGCTGTTAGTTACACGGATGAACGAAGCATTTCCGGGCAAAGTAGAAGTAGAGTCAACGTCTGAATCAACCTGTAAGGCGGCAACAGTACCACCAACCGTTACGCTGGCTGCGGCACCAAGGGTTACACGCAATCCGTTACCTGCACCAGAGATAGAACCGCCAGAGTTAACTGACAGGGAGATGTGTGCGCCGTTTACCGTACCGCCAGTAGCAGCATTAGCACCGGTAACACGGGTTAGAAAACGAGCGGTTTCACCGGAACCAGTAGAAGTAAAGGTCAGGCGGGAGTAGTTTAAACGAACGTCACCGGTTGTGTTTGAGGCGGTAACAAAAGAAGAAGATACGTTTGAAGCAGTATCAACAGAAATAGGGTCGGTAGAGGTGCCACCAATAAAACCATTTTGCGACGACACTGGGCCGCTGAACGTGGTAATAGCCATGATAAACCTTTCGTGTTATAGCACATCGCCCATAAGTCTCTATAACGTCTGCTAGGTCAGTCGTATGGGCTAAATAAATCCTAGTACCTGA
>JACCDP010845743.1_pt1 | contig 17875 bp, 34 predicted proteins | sample 7445841 | NCBI WGS metagenome assembly JACCDP01 (sample SAMN15323441, study PRJNA562643) | freshwater metagenome | isolation source: river surface water | place: USA:Blue River Watershed | collected 2017-08-17
GTATGTGTATGTGGTATGATAAAGCAAACAATGTACCTCTGATATCCTCTAAGAGCAGCACACTATTGACTGGTGCTTGGTCTGCGGGGGGGGCATTGATAACAGCAAGACATGCATTAGCAGGAGCAGGAACACAAAATGCAGGACTTGCAGCAGGAGGTTATACAAATGCCAATGTATCTTGTACCGAAGAATATAACGGCACATCTTGGTCAGCAGGTGGCGCATTGATAACAGCAAGACACTATTTAGCAGGAGCAGGAACACAAAATGCAGGACTTGTGGCAGGAGGTTACACCTCTAATTTATCTTGCACCGAAGAATACAATGGCACCTCTTGGTCAGCAGGAGGGGCAATAATAACAGCAAGATATGGATTAGCAGGAGCAGGGACACAAAATGCAGGACTTGTGGCAGGAGGTTATACAAATGCAAATCCCGGAGTAGCCTGTACTGAAGAATACAACGGCACAAGTTGGTCATCAGGTGTAGCTTTGATAATATCGAGATTTTTTTCATTAGGAGCAGGAACACAGAATGCAGGACTTGCAGCAGGAGGTTATACAAATGCAACTCCTGGGGTAGCCTGTACTGAAGAATACGATGGCACTTCTTGGTCAGCAGGAGGGACATTGATAACAGCAAGATATGGTTTAGCAGGAGCAGGAACCCAAAATGCAGGACTTGCAGCAGGGGGAAATTCCTGCACCGAAGAATACAACGCACCAACCGAAATCGTTGATCGCAGCGTTGATTCTTCTTATGTCACTGCGGAATATCCCGACAGACCTTATATATCTCAAACAGGAATGTGTATGTGGTTTGACTCTGTGAATAGAAGACCAATGGTGTCTTATTATGGGTATGATGGCGTTGGTGCTTGGTCAGCAGGAGGGGCATTGATAACAGCGAGACAAGCGTTAGCAGGAGCAGGAACACAAAATGCAGGACTTGCAGTAGGAGGGGTAGTAAATGTGAGATTATCTTGCACCGAAGAATACGATGGAAATCAATGGTCAGCAGGTGGTGCATTAATCCAAATAAGGAGTAATTTAGCAGGAGTAGGTACACAGAATGTAGGACTTGCTTCAGGAGGATATAATGGAGGTATTAGTCTTTCGTGCACTGAAGAATACAATGGTACATCATGGTCAGCAGGTGGTGCATTGATAACAGCAAGATATGGATTAGCAGGAGCAGGGACACAAAATGCAGGATTTGTAGCAGGAGGCTATACAAATGCAAATCCCGGGGTAGCCTGCACTGAAGAATACAATGGTACAAGTTGGTCAGCAGGAGGTGCATTGATAACAGCAAGATATTATTTTACAGGTGCAGGAACACAAAATGCAGGACTTGTAGCAGGAGGTTTTAATGCCTCAAATCTAACCTGCACCGAAGAATACAATGGCACCTCTTGGTCAGCGGGTGGAGCATTAATAACAGCAAGATATGTATTAGCAGGAGCAGGGACACAAAATGCAGGACTTGCAGCAGGAGGTTATTCAAATGCAAACGTATCCTGCACCGAAGAATACAATGGAACCTCTTGGTCAGCAGGAGGTGCAATGATAACAGCAAGAAGAGTACCCGCAGGAGCAGGAACACAAAACGAAGGACTTGTAGCAGGAGGTTATACAAATGCAAACGTAGCCTGCACAGAAGAATACAACAAAGCATTAGCAATAATTGACTGCTGCTTATAAAAATTTTGCGGAGAAGAACCAAACACATATAAAAAATAAATAAAACTAAAATGCCATCAAAAACAGAAAAACAACAGAAATTCTTTCAAATAGTAAAAGCCTATAAAGATAAGAAAATGTCAGCAGCAGAAGTAGGAAAGAATGTAGAAGATGCGGCTAAAGACATGTCAGATAAAGAAATTGAAAAATATACTAAATTAACAAAAGAAGATTTACAAGAACTAAGAGAATTATTAAAGATGAAAAAAGAAAATGCAATGCCAGATGTAAAACCTAATGATGCAGAAAATGCAGAAGAAGGCAGTATGGCAAAAAGTCAAGCTAAAGACATCATGAAATATGCTTTAGAGATTCATAAAATGATAAATGATAGAGATGATTTACCAGAATGGGTTGAATCTAAAATAACAAAAGCTCACGATTACATGACAACCCTATGTCAATACATGTCAAATGAATTAGAAGATGATCCTAATGCATTTAAGAAAACAAATGAATATTATAGTAGAAAGCCTAAGAGTGGAAAAGTAGGAGGAATTGGTAGATTAGTAGGAGCCGCCATGTCAATAGGAAAAAGATGATATAACATACATATTTTTGATTATAAAATAATGTCATAAAATGCAAGACATGGAAATGATAAAAAGGATACAGGAGTTTTTCGGGTTTATGAAAACTGGACAATACGACCCATTAACCGAAGCAGCTGTAAAAAATGTGCAAAGAGAAAATCAAGTATATCCGGATGGTAAACTAGACGATTTTACTGTTAATCTAATATTCGAGGGAGAGCTTACGACTGATTTCTTAAGTAGGGTAGAAGTTGCCGGAGATTTAATAATAGACCGTAGGCACATGCCCGAGTCAGAATTCATCAAAACTGTAACAAAAAAAGAATATATTTTCTTACATCACACAGCAGGTTGGGAGAATCCTTATAATGTGATTAATGGATGGGCTACCGATACTAGGGGCAGAATAGGAACTCAATATGTTATAGGAGGTCAAAGCGTTTTAAATACTTCAAATAAATACGATGGAGTTATTGTAGAGGCTTTTCCAAAAGAGTATTATGCTTATCATTTAGGTATTGGAGCAACTTATATGCATTCACGTTCTGTAGGTATTGAGTTGTGTAATTTCGGATACCTTACTAAAGAAGGAACTAAATTTTATACTTATACAAGAAGAGAAGTACACCCAAGTCAAGTTGTTACGCTTAAAAAAGATTTTAGAGGATTTAGACACTTCCATAAATATTCCGACAATCAAATATCAGCATTGAAGAAATTACTTATAAAAGTATCTAATGATCACTCTATTGATTTAAAAGGAGGTCTTTACAATTACTTCAATTCTCAGGACCCATTTACGGCACTAGAATATAAAGATGACGTAAAGAAAGGACTAGTTAAAGGTGTTTTTTCTCATACGAATGTTATTATGTCCGGTAAATGGGATATTTTTCCGCAAGACGAAATGATTGATATGATAAAGGGACTTTAATTCACTAGAATCTCTTTTCTTGATTTTTTTGGAGAGTAGAATTTATCTTCTTTTCCGTTTAGACTATTGGACATATCGTAAGAATTGCCAAATATTTCAAAAGGAGATATAATACTTTTTACTTGTTCGCTGTTAAAATCTATACCTAATACATCTAAAATTGCTTTCGTATTCTCTTTTTGAGTCTCTGTTATAATCTCTTCGGCTTTCTTTTCTTGGTATATATGTAAAGGATATTCCCCGCAAAAAAATTGTAATTTATCCGGATTCCACCACACTTTTTCTAGCCTCATACATAGCCTGTAATCAACGCTAATGAATCTGCTTAGTATGTTATCATTTTCATAGATATTGTTTCCTAGAGAGTCTTTATGGCCCGTACAGATATCTTTTGACACAATTGAAAATCCGGAGGGGACTCCTGTGTATACATAACCGGATTGATAACCTTCGTTTTCAAAAATATCCTCAAATATTTCCAATATCTCTCCTTTTTTTAACATGGGAAAGTTTTTCTCAGCTCTAAACCTAATTCTAAAAATAGTTTTCATAGTGTTTATTAATTTGTTAATGATTATTCTACAAATATAGTAAAAACAAATCACTTACGCAACCTTTTTTCAAAAAATCCGTTAAATAATTATTTAGAATACACATTATCATGATTATATCTCATAAATACAAGTGCATTTACATTAGAATACCTAAAACAGGATCTACTAGTGTGGAATCTTTTTTTAAGGAGATTGATCCGGATTGTATTTCATCAGAGGACATTCCACCATACGGACATGAAACATCTTCTCAATTAAGAGACATTTATGGACATACTGTATGGAATAGTTATTATAAGTTTACATTTATTAGGAATCCCTATTCTTGGTATAAATCATATTACTCTGACTTACTCAATTATTCTTGGGATGAAGATAGCAGATTCACAGTAGAAGGAAAAGGTTTATCTTTAGTATTGACTCCTGATTATTCTTTACCAGATGCAGTAGATGGCATACTACATGAAAAACATATATTAATTTTGCAGACATTAAATGATTTTTGGTTTTATTCTACTATACACGGAAGTAGAATGGATGATTATGTAACACAGGTTTCCTGGATAGATTTGCCGGTTAACTTTATTGGAAGAACCGAATTTCTACAAGAGGATTTTAGAGACGTTTGCATGAAGTTGGGAATACCGCATAAAGAATTAAACTATTTAAACAAGTCGGAATCTCATAAATATACTATCAGTCAACAAGCAGAGAAGTTAATTAGTGTACTGGCTCACAAAGATTTAGATATATATTATAATCTAGGAAAAAAGATAACAAATCGTTATTAGTATAATATAAAATAAAACAGTAAGTTTACAGCATAATAACACTATTTATAATAAAGTAATTGATTAATTTTATAAACTACAAATTATGGCTCCTAAAAAAAAAGTAGAAAATCCCTCTATTCAGGAAACATCTCCTAGAAAAAGGTCTACAAAAATAAAATACACAGTACAACAGGAAGATTTCAGGACGACTATCCCAAGTCATGATTACGATAGATTAAATAAAGGGGATAATAAACTGATATCAAAATCTTTGCACACTCCTCCTTTAGATATATCCAAAGATACTAAAGAAAGTGTTTCACAACTAGTAGACTCAGTTAAAAAATCAAAACAAGACGCAGGAAAAATTAAGATTGATCCGAGTAAAGTTATTAAGACCAATCCAGGAAGGGTTTCGAAAAATTTACCTCAAACAGACAAATCTATATTACACAAACTAAAGGATGCTATATCTAGTTTTTTAAGCTTATTTAAAAAATAGTTTTTAATGGGTGGTATTATTATTACAGATTATTTACGCAGATATTTACGAAAAGACTTAGACAATTTTCATAAATACTTACAGATAATAGCGGAAGAAGGCGCTGACTATAGTGATCGGTTAATTCGCCGCAGGGATAAACTACATCTAAATGCAATAAAAGGATTGTTCACATTTGTAGTAGATTCTAAAACATTCAATGAAATCTCTTCAGCAGATAGAATATACTTCTTAATTGATGCCATGTATTATTATTTTCCATTTGGCAGACATGAGAAGATGAAAAAAGATGAAGCATTTATTTACGATGTTTTCATAAAAGAATGTCATAAAGAAAATGTATTAAGAAGAGATGAATATGAAAAATGGTTGACGAAAAAAAAGGGCGGGGATTATTGGAAATGGATGCATCAAATATTAGGAGCAGAATGGGAAGAATCAAAGAAAGAATCAATGAGAATGAAAAAAGCATATAAAGAAAGAGTAAATAGAAAAAACTTAAGAAATGAATCTCAAAATCCAGAAACATGAATTATAATGATGAAGACTTTCTAAGAAGAATTGTAGGAGTAGGAACCTTAGGATATTCATTAGAAAAAATAATAAATGTACTAGATATTCCTACATCTGATATAGAATCTTTTACCAATGAATTTTATAATAAAAGTAGTGAAGTCTATAGAGCATACAAAAAAGGAATAGATAAAGCTGATTATGTAATAGACATGAAACTATTTGAAGAAGCTAAAAGTGGAAACATAAGAGCATTAAAAAAATATGAAGAAAGAAAAGATAGAGAGATTTACCGACAAAGAAGAGCGCAAACAATAAAAGATGGAGAATAAGATTTTATACATAGATATAAATAAATTATCAGAGAATCCAAGAAACAGTAAGATACATCCGGATGAACAGATAGCAAAATTAATGAAGAGCATTACAGAGTTCGGATTTAACATTCCTATTCTCATTGATAAAAAAAACATGATTATTGCTGGACATGCTCGATTCCTGGCAGCGAAAGCATTACATATAGATTCAATTCCTGCAATCCGTATTGAAAATTTAACAGAGGATCAGATAAGAGCTTATACCATTGCCGACAATAAGCTAACAGAATTAGGAGAATGGGATTACACAAAGCTAAGTGATGAGCTAGAATATTTAAATAGTGTTGACATAGACGCAATGGCCATGGGTTTTGATTATGCTGATTTTGAAATGCTAAACGACTCATTCCAAAATAATGATGACATACTCTCTGCATCTCCATCTGAACGTACTCCATCTAAAAATAAAAAAAGCATTGTATTTTCTTATAACATAGAAGATTATACAAACATGATGAAAAAATTTAAAACCGTCATGAATGAAAATAACATAAAAGCTAATGCGGAAGTTATAAGATTATTAATAGAACATTATACGGAAAGACATCATGAGTAAATTAAAAGTAGAGAATAGAAGTATAGATGACATAAAGGAGTCTAATTACAACTCAAGAATTCATAGCGAAGCTCAAATAGAGAAAATTGCTGCAAGTATAGGAGAGTTTGGATTTCTAAACCCCATAATCATAGACGAAGAAGATGAAATTATAGCTGGTCATGGTAGATTTCTTGCTGCAAAGCATCTAAACCTAGAGGAGGTACCCACGATAAGATTGACTCACTTAACCGATGACAAAAAGAGAGCGTTTATAATAGCCGATAACAAGATAGCATTATCTGGAGAATGGGACTACGATATTTTAAAAGAAGAATTTGATGAGATAATTAAAAGCGAACTTAGTATAGATTTACTAGGCTTTAATAGTAAATTTATTGATTCTCTGTTCAAAGAAAAGCCTGCTGATTCTATAGTAGTAAATAAATTAAAAACATTAAAGATAAACTTCGACTCTGATGATTATGACACAACCGTGGATTCTTTAAATGACATAATGGAGAAAGAGGGATGTGTTGATTATGAGGATACTTTAGTTAGATTACTAGATTTTTATTTGAGACAAGCGTAAATATAGTATATTATATAACTATTTATATAAAACGATTATGATAAACGAATACATTGGATTTTTACTACATTCTAGTACACAGACTAGAATTTATCATCTACAAACGTCTTCTTACGCTAAACATAAGGCTTTACAATCTTACTATGATACAATTCTTGATTTAGTTGATACATTAGCTGAATCTTATCAAGGTAAATACGGAATAATAAAAGATATAAAAGTACCTGGAAGTGTGTCAAATATAAAGACAGATGAAGATATCGTGAAATATTTTGAACTATTAAGTAAGTATGTTGAGAGTAAATCTAAGAGTCTTCCCAAAGATACTTATTTAATGAATACTTGTGATGAGATATCAAGTTTAATTTATCAGACATCTTATTTACTTAAGAATCTTGATTAAATAAGGATAGATAGTAGTGGCTTCCATTACCGCTACCTTTTTTGCCATTTTCGTATGCCTTTTCAATCATTTCTTTTTCTTCTGGTAGTTGTTTATATATAATAGACACTAATTCTAGCAATACATCTAACCTACCTAAGTGAAAAGAAGGATCCTTAGATACATTGGACAAAGTACTGTATTGATTTTTTTTAGTTTCCGCCCAATATAAAATATTTTCTAAAGGTGTTTTCATAAATATTAAATAGAAAAGGCCCGCTAAAAGCAGGCCTTAATGTTATTTAAAAAAAATACTATTTGGGTCATTTATTCTTTCCGGGAAGAAAGAAAAGATTCTCATATCAAAAGGAGGGGTTGTTATAAAAGCATCACAAAAACCTGCTTTCCTTAGTCTTATTAAATCTTTTGCCGCTTTTTCATACGAGTTATAGATAACAGAATAATAGTAATAATTCTGAATACCTAGTTTGATTTTTATGATATCAGGACTTGATTTTATAGCCTTGTCATACAACCCTACTCTTATCATATAAGCAGTAACTTCATAAGTATCCATTTCTATGCTACAAGGAGCCGGAGCCCTTTTCTTGTACTCTATAGTTAAACAAATAACACTGTCTATAGATTTTCTGACAGGATTTGCATGTAAACTAAAGTATTGAGAAAAACCTTTAGCAGAAATCAACATAAAAACAAAAACAAAAATTTTTTTCATATTATTAATTTTTTAGTTTATACAAATAAGCATCTTTAAAATTGAGAACTTCTTTTTTTACTAACTCGTAAGAATTTGGTTTGTAATTTTCTACTGCTTGTTTTTTAGATTGCCAATTTTTGTGTCCCCATCTTTTTGCAATTCCGCTTAATTCTTCTAATCCTCCAAAATTACTTAATTTAGCAACTCCGTTTTCATCTTTAGATTCAAAAATAAAAGTTTCTTTCGCCATTTTAGAAGTAGAGGCAATAATAAATTTAGGAAAATGCGAATTACTTTCTAGATTTTCTTTTGGTTGTTTTGACATAGTAAATTTAAGTTTGTGAATTTATAACCGTCCTTTATTTTTAACATTCCGTCCATAAACATCCTCATGTATTTTGTATCAAAAAATAGAAGATTTTCTGAATTCTCAACTTCTTCCGAGTCTAAAAATTTGAAATCAAAAATGACTTGCTCAATTTCTCCATTTTCATCTAAGTGTATTTCGCTGTCATACCATCCGGTAGGGGGATATACAAAAAATACATTCTCTATTTTATCAGAGACTAAACCAACTTTTTTTATTCCTTCTTTTTTATCAGAATGAAATTCATTATCTTGGATAACAGTTGCATCTTTACCTGGATATACTAATGATAATACTCTTAATTCTCCATCCATCTTTGATATAATTTCATCAAAAATGATTGTTTTATCATAATTCAAATCTCCATATAAACTTTTTCTAAACAAAGAAGCATACATGTCTTGGCCGACAATTCCTTCAATGTAAAAAATACCTTTAGATCTCTTCATAAATTTCGTCTAGTTCCAATTTGGTAATAAATAACGTTTTCAAATTCTTTTGCAAAGATAAGGAATTTTTATCAAAAATCCAACCTTCATGGGCAAAATCTTTTTTTAATTTTCTTAGATTAGTGAAAGAAGCTAGAATATCTCCTTTATTATTTGTTACAATAAATACTTTTTCCTTTCTTTCTAATAGCTCTAAAGATTTTTTAAAAGGATTGTTGGGCATATTTTTTACTTGTTTTAGCATATCTACAACCAAGTCTCTAGTTTCTTTTTGTACATCCTTCTTATTTCTTAATTTAACTAGATGCATAAAAGCTAAAAAACTCATAGTCCAAATAAAAGTTGTTTCCAAAGATAAAGGAAGTATGGATCTAGCCTGTTCTTTGCTTGTCCCTAATTCAAGTAATTTTTGGTAAGCTCTTTTAGCATTCTCTATTATTTCATCTTGGGTATTATTTGCTATTGCATTATATAGTTCACTTAAATCTTCACCACTACCTTGTTTTGAATCTTTTGACTGAGCTCTAAACGTTTGAATAGCGTAATAAGAATCTGAGAAATCTACATATCTTCCAGATATAGAATTTACAGACATATTTTCTAACGGATAATTAACTTCAATGCCTATCTCATGCTTTCTTAATTGTCTTTCAACATAGATAGGACATTTTACTCTAAATTGAAGTTGAGCATGTCTAAATGGAGATGTGTGACCTTCTTCCCATAAAAATTCTAATAGATTATCATTTTGATCCACAGAAAAATTAGAAGCCTCTTTCTCATAAGATACTCTCGCTACATTGGCAATTTTCATGTCACTACCCATGAAATCAATTAATTCTACCTTCATTGTTTATAACTTTTGTTTTGTTACTAGTTTATTATTTTGTACTTTACTAACAGACGAAATAAATTTTCACTTCCTTTTCTATCAGATGGAAAATGAACTCCTGAAATTTCTCTCACATCTTTAATATCCTCATAAATTTCATTTAGTTTTTTAGACGCCTCCGGTTTTAATTTAGTTAGGTGATAAATGATAACAAGAAAATCAATCGCATGTCCTGATGGATAAGCGGCTGAATTAGCATCTGTTCTAGTTATTGGATTTAAATTAATATCATACTCTCTAGCAAGTTCATTTGGTCTTGGTCTGTTAAAATAATCCTTCAAATAGTAGATTATAGGAAATATTTCATCGGACCAGGCATTAACTTGTTTTCTATCTACATTATCAATTCCCAATTTTTTAGCAGTTTTAACAAAAAAATCTAAATGGTGATGTTCCATATAAAAACAAAGTCTCTCCTGTTCTTTTGTGGCATTATCTACTATTTTTTTTAAATGCTTTAACTCATTTTTTACAATATCCGAAGAATTTGCAGGAGGAGGGTATTTCTCTATAAATTCTTTCAACATCCCTGACTCTTTGGCTTTTTTCAATTTACCATATTTGTCGTTCTTTATCTTATCTACGTATTCTTTAGGCTGGTTGCCAAATCTAACATTATCTATATTCATATCTTTTTAAATAAATATAAAGTGCTTCTTTAAAAGCACTTTATATTTCATTGGATTATTTATCATCCTTTTCTATATCGATGTTCAATCTACTTAGAGGATTTTCAAGCATGAATTTTATTAAAAAATATAAACATGCAGATTCTATAAAATTAATTTCTCTCATGTTAAAATAAGAGGAGATAGAATAATTAAATAAAAACATAAATAGCAAAGAAGCAAGTCCGTTTAAAAATAAAACGGAAAGTAAAATTAAACTTTTAATCACTAAATTAGCATTTTTTTCAGTCATTTTTTTTGTTTTAGTATTGTAAATTAATGAGAATCCCCTACATTATTTTTTTCTCCGTAAATTAAGTATTCTGGATTTATTACTTTAGCTGTTTTAGACCTGTCTCCGCTAAGATGCTTTATGAAAATCCCTTCGTGAGGTACTTTAGTATTACCTATGTAATTATTAAGAAGAAAAGAATCTTTTATTCTATCTGAGTAAGGTCCTTGATATAAAATTTCTACATGAGGAATATTTAAGTCTAGGCATGTGTAATAGACAAATGCACAAGGCATATATTTACCATCAACAGAGATATCAAAGGCGACAAAATCTATTTCATTTAGTCCGTAATCATAGTTTTTCTGGATTCCGGCTCCATAAATTTCTCCATAGATAATGATACCATTTCCTATAAAATCCGAAAGTCTAAAATTTGATAGTTTGAGATTATTATTTAGAAATGAAATAAGCTTATTTTTTATATCATACTTAGCCTCTATATCAAACCAAACATTTTTATCATAAAATCCTTGAGTATTAGATCCTTTTTCAACATTATGGGATCCCACCACGAAATCGTACTCTATAAACTTGTTGCCAAAAAATCTTTTGATATAATCTAAAATAGATAGCTTATTCTTTTTTACTATACCATACCTAGCATTTGTACCATGTATTTTTCTAGTTATTTGAACTTTTGTATCATTGTCGAATAAATTTGGAATATTTTTTAAATTTGGAGATTTATAATATACCCCAAAATTTATATTATCTCGGTACTTTATTTTTCTACCTCCGGATAAGTTAATCATTTTTACAGGTGGTTCATACTTAACTATGCCTGTAAGATTCATCATATCTTTACCTTCAAACAATTTACTTCTTTCATTTTCTTCAATAACAGATAAAGGAATAATTAAGCATTCGCTATATGCACCTTTTAGCTTTACTGTTCTTACTCTTGACCCGCTTCTCAAGTAATTTTTAATTCCTAGAGATTCAGATAGAGTCTCCGGTATTACAGCATCCGTTATGGCACAAAGTACCATATCACCTACTTTATACTCACCTTTTTTAACAATACATTTCCAACCATTTAAAATAGCTGACTCAATTTTATCAGCTTCTTCTATTGGTATTATCTCTTTTATTTTTGAGACAAAACATACACTATTTAAGTTTTCCATTGTTTATTTTTTCATAACACAAAGATACTACTTTATTTTCTAAATTTCAAAACTTTTTGCTATATTTTTTTTAAGTTTTCTTCTATTTCTAGCATATTCTACAAGTTTTTCTTTATTTTCTGTATAATATTTTTTTTGAGACTCTAATAATTTTTCTCTATTTTTTATATAATATTTCTGCCTCCTCTTTTTTTCTTTTTGTTTTAGATGAGGAGGTAAATTGTGATAATATTCTAATCTTTTTTTACGGTGATCTGCTTTTTCTTCCTCTGATAGATTTGCAAATCTAGTTTTTAAGTACTCTTTTTTGTTTTCCGGCAACATATTAATATTCTTTTAAGTGAGGATTTACTTTTTTTTCTACTTCGTTTAGTTTATCATCAATTTCCTGGGTGAATAGCCCATATATTCTCAAGGTACCAAATTTTGTCTTAATATCATTGATAGAAATCCCTTTAGTCAGTCTTCTTTTTACGGATGATAGGTGTTGATTTCTACATCTTACTATTGAATTGTCATCCCCAAATAAATGGAGTAAATTCAAGACAAATCTAGGACACCACCAGGGTTTAGCTTTACTATCTACAAACTCAATAAATTCTTCTACATAATCATACAAATCCGTACCTTCATAAAAAATATTCCAACTAACTCCTAGATAATTATATTTGTGATCCCTACTTAAAGAGAAACAATTTATTACATCTTTTAAAGTAATTTTAGTAAATGTAACTTTATTCCATGTTGACTTATCTCCACTAGGTTCAAGGCTACCAAACTTTCTCTCGAATATTTCTTTACTTATTTTAAAATCTTTGTAAGATTTGTAATAATAATATATTACATAACCTAAAATAAATGCAAAATAAGACAAAATAAAAATAATTACAAGTAAAACCATAAGTAAAAATGTTTAAATTTTTAAAAAACGTCAGCACACCAAATAGGTGTTTTTTCTCCAACATAAGAACCGCTTACATTGTAATAAAAATGCTCTAACGCATCTTCATCTGACATATCTCTCATCAGTATTTCTATACATTTAGAAACTGAATAAATCAATCTCATAGATGATTCTTCTACTCCTATTATTGCTTCGTCGAAACCATCTGCTTTTAGGAAAGATTCATCCGGGTAATTTTCTAGTATTTCATCTATCATAAAATTTTTTATTTACAAGTTCAACTAATATATCACCGTGACATGCATGAGGTTTACACCAACATCCTAAAGTTTTATCTTTTAACTCATCTAAATAATCTAAAAGATACTTACCTTCTCCATTAATTATCCATTCTCTATAAGCTTCTACAGCCTCTTCTCTAGTATTTACTATATACTTAGCAAGTGTTTTTCCATCTTTTATGTGAGTAAAAGGATTACCCCATTTACTCGGTCTTCCAATGTATACATCGTATATTTCTTTTTTACAATGTACTGCTTTAAGTTCAGATTTCAACATCATTGCTTATCTACATTCTGTACTGCCTTTATGATATTTTCTACTTGCTCTAAAGTGCTATATCTGACAGACTTTTCAGAATCGAAAAAAGAAACAGACCATTCTCCATCAATAACTTCATCACTACACTCATTCGTTATTAATGTAACACAGTCTGCAACATCACAAACATAATAGTGAGAATTATCATCTGTAAATTCTTTTTCAAATCCTAATGCTTCAAGATCTTTTTCTTTCATAATTTTTTATTTAGTTTATTGTTTGAACCGATAGTTTACCATCTTCTAATATGACATATTCTTTACTTCCTTGTAAAGTATCTATATAATAATACCTACCACCAGTTGTATGACCTGTTTTGTCTATCTTTTTCTGTTGTGTATGGCCAACTATTTGGATATAATTTTTTTTTAATCCATTTTTATTAGCTCTTTGTAAAGATTTAGGTCTAATCCACAAAGGAGACGATTCTTCACTATCTCCGCTAGGTTCCCAACCTGCAAATTTGAAAGCATCAGGTCTAATATCCCAAATCTTTTTAACAGTTAAATCAACATTATCATAATTATTCAACTCTTCTTTGAATATTCTCTTGTACCACTGATTTAACCATACTTCACTAATTCCAGCATGAGAAATTAAAAAATTATCTATTCTGTGACAAATAGACAAATGAAATATATTTTTTAAAAGTATGTTTTGAATAACAAGATGATATTTTCTTTGGTGGCCCGAATAATACTCTTGGGCGTATGGCAGATAATGAAAATCATGATTACCAATAAGCATTATTACATCTAAACCGCTTTTTTTCTTAAATTCAACAATATCTAAAAAATTATTTACTTGGTCCTCAAAACCAATATCAAAAGAATCAAAATAATCTCCAACAAATATTACTTGATCCGGATTAGATTGATTTACTATATCTTTCCATAAATTGAGACCATGTATATCTCCAATAATAACCGTTTTTACCATTCTCTTTTTATTAATCCTGTATTATTTTTTAAAAATTTTCGCAGGGACTCCAAAAAATTAATAAGACATTCATCATACATTTCATATCTTGATTGCCTGATATTCATTTTAATCTCAAACAATCTATTAGGATCCTCTACATCTTTAAAAGAACCTCTCATCTTTTCAAACATCTTTTTACATTTATAAGTTATCATTTGCTCTTTATTCTACTACCTCTTTATATCAGAGCATGCCTGCTTATCTTACCTTCATGATACATACAATTAGGCTAATACGAGTTTTTCAAGGGTACAGGCTATCGAAAATATATATCCACTTTTTATTTTTTTAGTATATCTTCTTTCCACATACTAAAGGAGTACCATCTGAGTTTAGAATCGGGATTGTACCATGTCTCATTTGCTTATATATAAAACCATTTTCGCAAATTATACTATAGTCCCAATGCATACCAACATCATAAGGTTCTTTCTGGGATTCACAATACATCCCTAAGAACATGAGTCCAAAAATCAATAGTACAAAAAATAACACGCTCTTCATAATTTTGTTTTTATAAAACCAATACTTATTATGTTAATTTATTTCTCAGTACTTGAATAACATCCCATGCATCTAATAGCGCATCATGAGAAACATTTCCATCAATATTAGCTCTATTCTTACATACATCCAAAGAAGGCAGTGTATCATCATTATTCACATCAAAATATAAAATTGCGGGGTCTAATATCCTTTTACGAATATCAATAAATCCTAACCATCCAGGAACATTATTTAAGAATAACATGTCAAATGTAGCAAAATTCTTTCCAGCTACATTTATCTTAAATTTATTAGATCTAGAATCAACTTTAATTCCATTAGAATGTAGAAAAGATGTAAAAGATGAAGTTAATGTAAAAGTCTCAACAAAGATATGATTATAATTACCTACCTCATTATTTAATGCATCATTTCTTTCATTTTCTATATAATCTGAAATATCTTTAATAACATCCATATTCATCAATAATGCTTTAGGAGATCCTTTAATTCTTCTATGAATAACAGTAGCATAAAACTTAGGACAATCTTCAAATGATAAAGATTTACTTGTATCTTCAATGATTGCTCCAAACGATAGGATTTGATCTTTCTTAGGATTTAAACCACTTGTTTCAATATCAATACTAACATACAACATGATATAAGATTTAATTAGTTACATATTCTGGAAGTGAGCAAATATGAGGAGCAACACTTGTAGGAGCCAACAGTACATTATAATATTTACATGCTTGACCAATACCATTACCTCTAAAGTCAATAAAAATATACTTATCATTAAATGAAGTTATAGTACCATACTCATAAGGAATATTAAAATTACTCCATTCTTCTCGGTACATAACTTTTCTTCCAATAAGACTATCATCCATAGAATCCGGAAATACTCTTTTAGGCGTTAGACCCTGGTAATCAAAACTGCTCATAATCTTTCTTTTGCTTTTCTTATAAATACTAGTAATAACACTGCTAATACTAATATTACTGCACTAAGCCACATAGGAGATAGTACCCACCACCAAGACCAATCTATAAAATTAGTAAGTTTTAGGGCAATGAAAAGGATAGTTAGTAGCCCCATAAAACTAACACCCGAACTAGATGATTCTTTAGACATGATTGATATTTTAAAAGTGAAATAATTATTAGCAAATATACGAATAAAAATGATAAAAACAAATTATTCTACAACTTTTTTAAATAATTCCTCCTTTATCGATTGTAGAGAAGAATATTAAATCATTGAATGACCTGTGGTTTTCAATAGCTATTCGCTTAGATAGTCTCATAGATTCTAACACTGGATTAGGATACTTTACCAACATGTGATTCTTTACTATGAAATGTATAGCTTCAATATCGGTTCCCTCGAAAGACAGAATCCAATCTTTGTACTCCAAAACATACTCCGCTGACTTATGCTCATGGCCATACGCAGTTGGCTTACCTGTTTTTTCATTTATGCCATAAGTATCCATTTTACCCAAGTCATGAAATAGAGCTGCCATTATTATATTAGGATTATTTGGATACTTTTTATAAGCTCTTCTTAATACTACTATAATGTGCTTTAGCGTATTTCCCTCCGGATGCCATACTATGTTTTGTTTAGCGTCCCATTGCCTGAATAACAATTCTTTCAATGTTCTAGGCGCTATAGAAATTAAATGCTTATAAGATGTTAGCAACTCTTTAGACATAATTTTAATATTAACCTTTTACTTTTTCCCAATATTTTTTAGTAATTACTTTTTCCTTAAGAACTACTCTAGTTAATGTATCAATATCTTCTTTATTGAAACCATCATTATCATTATAAACATATTCATTAGTTTCCCAAAAACCATATAGTTCTTTATCAACATTTGGATAATATTCTTCACTGATTTCAACAATAGATTGTTTATAAAAACTAGAACCTCTCCTATAAGAACTCCTAGAATCATCATAAAAATCATCTAATAATTCATCAAAGTCTAATCCATATTCTTTAGCAGTTTTTTCATCAAGTTTGTTTATCATTTTGTTTGTTTTTCTTGTTCAAAATAAAATACTATTTCGCGGGGAGTCTCTATTAATAAATTATACTTTTTAGCCATTCTGAAATTAGATGAATATGCATTTAAAGTCCTGAGTTGATAGCTAAGTTCATCACGAAAATGTTCAAGAGTATGTGCTGATTTCCATTTATTACATACTCTACAACTAGGCATAAGATTATTCATGTCATTTAAATCATTGTCAGTATATATTTTATTCGATCTTATACTGAAATGAAATCTGCTGACTAAATGATCAACTTGCATGTCATTAAATTCTAAATCACATCCACAATAAGCACAATGTCCATCATATTTTTCATGTACAAGTTGTCTATTTATTTTTTTCATCTAGTTCACTTTCAAGTTCATGAATTCTACCTTTAAGTCCTTCAATGATTTCTGCATAAACTTCAATAGTATCTTCTAACTTTTCATGAGCTTCTTCTAGTTCATGAATTTCTGTAATTAAATCATCAATTACAAAGCTAATGTCACTTTTAACATCAATAGCTTGTTTTTCTAAAAGTGTGTTATACATTGTTTTTTTTATAAGTTTCGTTATAATATTCTTCTGCATCTCCATTATAATTTGGGTAAACAGGTAAAGAATCCATGCCGTCTATATGCGCATCCATTATCTGCTCCTTTTCCATTTCTTTGGCTTGTTTTGCATACGATTCTATCATTTCAAGATGTTCTTTGCTTAATGGTATTTGGTCTTTAATAGCATTTAAAAATTGTTCAACTGCCGTTTGCTTACTCATTTTGTTTCGTTTTTAAGTTTTTCAATTTCTTCTATTACTTGTAAAAAATATTGTTCTTCTTTTGGAATGATTATTCTGTAACTAAGAAAATCATATCCATAAGCACTTCCATCTGCAA